>OIXV01002293.1_pt1 | contig 15708 bp, 9 predicted proteins | sample 1587771 | NCBI WGS metagenome assembly OIXV01 (sample SAMEA3888893, study PRJEB22519) | human gut metagenome | biome: human gut; feature: human-associated habitat; material: faeces | place: Denmark | collected 2010
TTAAATATGAAGGAAAATTTTATACAATCATAAATTAAAAAATAAATAAGGGAATTTTAAGAAAATTTATAGCATTATATCAGGTAATTTTGATATGACCAAACTTGTATTTTATGTCAGGTTATTTTATAATTGCATACAATAGATTGTGTATTTTATGAGCGGGGGGGAGAGAAGAAAAAACAGAAACTCAGCCTGCCTGTAAAATATGCAGAAACGAGGAATATATGAAAAAACAGAGTAAAGGAGTTCCGACAAACCGTGATATCCGTTGGGACAGACTTGATAATACAGCACACCTTTTTCCGGTCATTGCCGGGGAGAGCATGAGCAATGTGTACAGGATCAGTGTTACACTGAAAGAGGAGATCAATCCGGAATTACTGCAGAGGGCACTTGATATGGTGCTTCCGAAGTTTGACGGGTTTAACTTAAGACTGCGGCAGGGGGTGTTCTGGTATTATTTTGAGGAAAACGGAAAAGCGGCGCCAAAGGTTCGCATGGAGAACAATTTTCCATGCAGATATATCCAGCAGAATAAAAACCGCAGTTATATGTTCCGTGTGACCTATTATAAATGCAGGATCAATCTGGAAGTATTCCATGTTTTGACGGATGGAATGGGAGGAATCAATTTCTTAAAAGAGCTGACTTACCAGTATCTGCGTCTGGCACATAAAGACCTGCAGGAAAAGCTGGGAGATTCATTAAGTGTTGATACGTCTTTGAACCGGGAAGACAGTTTCTTAAAAAATTACAAAAAAAGTTCCGCAAAAGGATACCAGACAAAAAAGGCATATCTGATCCGTGGAGAAAAGTTAAGACCGGGCGAGTTCGGCGTGATGCACGGTTATATGAAAATACCGGAGTTGAAACGGGTCTGTCATGCGATGGAAATCAGTATCAACGAATATCTGGTAAGTGTGTACATCTGGAGCGTTTATACAGAATGTCTGCACGGCATGCCGTCAAAGTGTCCGATCCGTGTTGCGGTGCCGGTTAATCTGCGGCCGTATTTTAATTCTATTACCACGAAAAACTTTTTTGTCATGGTGTCCGCAGAATTTCATCCGACCAAAGAGACCTATACGTTTGCAGAGGTGGCTGCAATCGTGAAGGAAAGCCTGCGAAGCCAGATTAACCGGGAAAATCTTGAAAAGCTGTTTTCCTATAACGTTTCCAATGAAAAACTGCTGATTGCAAGAGTTGTGCCGCTTTTCCTGAAAAACCTTGCAATGAAGTATGTATATACAACTTCTGCACTTGCCAATACTGCGACGATCACAAATATCGGCAATATTTCCGTGACAGAAGAGTACCGCCCTTATGTGGAAATGTTTCATGCATTTCTTGCCATGTCAAAGGGGCAGCATCTGAAAGGAACGATCTGCTCTTACGGGGATACACTTGTATTCAGTTTCAGTTATGATCTTGTCGATGCGTCTGTGCAGCGTGGATTTTTCCGGAAAATAGCCTCGGACGGGATTGCGGTAGAAATAAAGAGTAATGGAGTAAATTATGAGTAAATGCAGAAATTGTAATGTGGAAATATCAGATGAAACAGAGCGCTGTCCACTCTGCGGATCCGTGTTAGAATACACAGGTGAAGTGGAGAATATGTACCCGGATGTGAGAGTGCACACCCGGAAAATGACAATGATCAGTAAAATCTATCTGTTTTGTGCACTTTTGGTTGAGGTGCTGCTCATTTATATCAATGTGGTCACCGAGTCACAGATTGCATGGAGTGCGATCACGGGGCTTGGATTTTTTTACGGATATATGCTGATCCGTTTTGCAATTCTTGGAAAGACAGGTTACCGCGCCAAAATCACGGTACTCACGCTGATGGCGATACTGATCGTGATCGCAATCGATTTTCTGGTCGGCTACCGCGGATGGTCTGTCAATTATGCATTGCCGTCGGCGATCATTTTAGTCGATGTTGGTATTATCATCTGTATGATCGTAAACCGCCGAAACTGGCAGAGCTATATGATGTGGCAGATTTTTATGATCTTATGCAGCATTGTTCCGGTAATACTGATTTTTACCGGTATCGTGACGGCACAGCTTTTTGCACTGATCGCATTTGCGTTTTCCCTGTTTCTGTTTCTTGGAACACTGATCATCGGAGACCGCAGGGCAAGGGTGGAACTGAAACGAAGATTTCATGTCCGCTGAGTTATATTTAGAATAAAAAGAACAGGAGCAATCGGATGAGAGAGAGCGAAGCGAGTATCAGGGGAAGAGTCATGAGGGACCTGATCGCCCATGTGACAAATGATCACCTGATTGGGAAAAAGATAAAAAATGGAGAACTGAGGAAAAAAATCGGGGATTCGGAGCCGCCGTGGAAATGTCCGGACTGTTTTTCATTAGATGTGATCGAGATGGATAATTTCTCCATGGAGTATTTACAGGCAAAAGAAAATCCGAATACGGAAAAAGTAATCTTACAGCTTCACGGAGGCGGATATGTCGGAGCGATGCGGAATGCATACCGTATGTTTGCCGGACTTTACTGTGAAGTCAGCCATGGAATGAGTGTTCTGACACCCGATTACCGTGTGGCACCGGAACATCCGTATCCGGCGGCTTTAGAAGATGCCTATGCCGCATACTGTTATCTGTTGGAACAGGGGTGGTTTTCCGAGCAGATCATCATCGCAGGAGATTCCGCAGGAGGCGGTCTTGCGATGGCATTATGCCATTATCTGAAAGATCACGGAAAGCAGCTTCCGTGTGGGATCGTAGCCATGTCACCGTGGACAGACCTTGCGGCGAGCGGGGAATCTTACGAGACAAACTTTGAGCGCGACCCGTTATTTGGAAAAACAAGGGACAGCCTTATTTATAATAAAGATTATATTGGGGATAACGATCCGTATAATGCTTATATTTCGCCTTTATATGGGGATTTCAGGGGATTTCCGCCGATGCTGATACAGGTTGGTTCCTATGAGATGCTGCTCTCGGATTCTGTGGATGTGGCTGCAAAAGCCAGAGAACAGGGAGTAAAAGTAAGAATCAGTATTTATGAAGGAATGTTCCACATCTTTCAGATGGCAGCAAAAATGCTGCCGGAATCTAAAAGAGCGTGGGTTGAGATCGGTAAATTTATTGATGTTTTGCTAAATGACTGACATCCATATAGACAGGGATACCGTTTTCGTATTTTACCGGAACTTCACCGAGTATGAGAGGTGAAAGGTAATCGATCAGTGGCTGTGTGACATCATTGCCTGCATCATTGATCCATTCTCTCGGAATTGATTTTGCCTCGTTTGCAATGTGGCGGATCTCGGCATGCTCATAGGCGATTTCGTACGGAGAATCAGAGATACGGCGTATTGTTACCATGGAAGCGGTAACACCTTCCTCGGAGAGAGCAACCGCTTTCTGACCGAGAGTAAAAGCCTCATCAAGATCAGTCTTTGAAGCAAGGTGTGCAGCGCAGCGCTGTAATACGTTGACTTCCACGGAACGGACTTTAACGCCTAGTTTTTCTTTGACTAAAAATTCAAGTGTTTTTCCGGCTCCGCTTAACTGGCTGTGACCAAAGGTGTCAACAGAACTTTCGGAAGCACTGATATAGTTGCCGGAAGCATCGCGGATACCTTCAGATACGGCAACGATCACGTTATTGCGCTCGAAAAGCATACGCTTTACATCCAGTAAAAAGTCCTCTTTGTCAAATGGAACCTCCGGGAGATAGATCAGATGTGGTGCTGTATTATAACCGTTTCTTGCCAGTGCAGAAGCAGCGGTCAGCCATCCGGCATCACGTCCCATGATTTCCACGATCGTCACACTTTTGACTGCATAGATAAATGTGTCATGTGCGATTTCTAAAAGAGAAGATGCGATATATTTTGCGGCAGAACCGAATCCTGGTGTATGGTCTGTCTCACAGAGATCATTGTCGATGGTCTTTGGAATACCGACAATACGCACCGGACTGCCGATTTTTTTGCCATATTCGGAGAGCTTTAAGACGGTGTCCATAGAATCGTTGCCGCCGATATAAAAGAAAGCATCAATATGGTAAGTTTCAAACTGTTTGAAAATGAATACATAGGAAGAATCATCATCTAAATAATTTGGCAGTTTGTAACGGCAGGAGCCAAGATACATTGCCGGAGTGACCTTTAAGCGGTCGAGATATTCCGAATTCTGCTGCATTAATTCAGAAAGATTCGTCAGATCGTTGTTTAAAATACCTGTGATTCCGTTTAAGGAACCATAAACCGTGTCATACATGTCAGAACGCATTACACCGTCGATCACACCGGCAAGGCTGGCATTGATCGCAACAGTAGGGCCGCCTGACTGTGCTACCATACAGTTTTTTGGACTCATAAGAAAACTCCTTTGTGTTTGATCTTCTTTTTGCAATGTCTATCATACAAAAAAAGGCACGGTTGCGCAATCATTAAATTAAATAGAAAGAGTGATGGTATACCATGAAAATATGTACATTGTGTCCTAGAATGTGCGCTGTGGACCGAAAATCCGGTGAGCGCGGCATCTGCGGACAGACCACAGAGATTAAGGTGGCGCGTGCGGCACTGCACTTCTGGGAAGAACCCTGCATTTCCGGGGAGATGGGTTCCGGTGCGGTCTTTTTTTCCGGCTGTGCACTGCACTGTGTGTTCTGCCAGAATGAAAATATTGCAAATGGCACAGCTGGTAAGGTGATAAGTACGGAGCGGCTTGGCGAAATTTTTCTGGAACTCCAGGAAAAGGGTGCAAATAATATCAACCTTGTGACACCGGGGCAGTTTGTACCACAGATCATAAAAGCGGTAGAGCTTGCAAGAAATCAGAATTTAAAGATTCCCATCGTTTATAACACCAGCAGCTATGAAAATGTGGATACGATCCGTTCTTTAGAAGGAATTGTGGATATCTATCTTCCGGATTTTAAGTATTTTGATACCGCTTTGAGTGCAAAATATTCCCATGCGCCGGATTACCCTGCTGTGGCTAAGGCGGTGATAGCGGAGATGGTGCGTCAGACGGGTGCGGCAGTTTTTGAAAACGGGGAGGATTCCCTGATGAAGCGTGGTACGATCGTGCGCCATCTGATCCTGCCGGGGTGCACGAAAGATTCCAAAGCAGTTTTGAAATATCTGCATGAAACCTATGAGAATCAAATATATATCAGTATCATGCACCAGTTTACACCGCTCTCTAACGTGAAAAAATATCCGGAATTAAACCGTAAGATCACGGATCGGGAATATGATGAGGTTGTTGATTTTGCAATCGATATAGGGATTGAAAACGGTTTTATCCAGGAGGGGGAGACGGCGGAGGAGAGTTTTATTCCGGAATTTGACAATGAGGGAGTTTGAGGTTGACGCATTTTCGAATATCTCATATAATTCCATAGTGATGATGGCAATAGAGGGAGTGTGAAACGAATGAAGAGAAAAGTAAGATTCATAGCTGCACTTTTCTGCATGGGATGTCTTGCGACAGAACCTGCGGCAGACATAAAGGCTGCCGGAATCCAGGTGGCTGCTGCACAGACAACACTTTCCGCAGATAATTCGCTGGAAGTGTTATCACTTTCTGCGGGAACATTATCCCCGGACTTTACAGGAAAGACAGTACAATATACAGCTACCGTACCGAATGATGTCACAAGCGTTACAGTGACGGCAACACCGGTTAATGAATTTGCGACGGTGCAGTCGATCACAGGAAATGACAATCTGCAGGTCGGTACAAATACGATAAAAGTAGTCGTGAAGGCGCAGAACGGAGCACTCGCCCAGTATACGATCACACTGACCAGAGAAGATGGACAGACAGCAGACGGAACAGTGGATCAGCCGGCGGATGGAACAGACGGTCAGACAACAGACCAGCCGGCAGACGGAACAGACAGTCAGACAACAGACCAGCCGGCGGATGGAACAGACGGTCAGACAACAGACCAGCCGGCGGATGGAACAGATGGACAGGCAGCAGACCAGAACGCAGAGTTTGAAACAGAAGAAGCGGAAGATGTTTCTAATATGGAATATCTCCAGCAGGAATACAATGATCTCTCTGAACAATATGCAAAAGAAAAGTCTTTTTCCAGAAATATGATGGGAATTATGGCTTTTGTGATCGCAGTACTTGTCGTTATTATTATCAATCTTCTATTGAGAGGACGTAAGAGTGACGACTGGGATGAGGAAGAGGATGACTGGGACTGGAAGTCCGAAAAACAGGGAAAGGATCAGGAAGCAGAAGATGATACTGATCTGGAAGAAGATGATAATATAGAAGAGAATCCTGGCGTGGAAGAAGATGATTTGGAAGTAGATGATCCGGAAGACGCTGACTGGGAGGAGAAAGAAACACAGAGAAAAGGATTTTTCCACAGAAAACCAAAAGAAAAAGTGGAAGAAGAGCCGGATGATGTGGAAGAAAACGATACAGAGAACGAAGTCGGCGTATCAAAGATCCATAAAGTGCGTGCGGGATTGTTTGGACGTGGCATGTCTGACGATCTTGACGATGAGGACTGGGAAGAGGACGAAGATTTCCTGCCGGTAGAAAGAAAAAAACCGGAGGAGAAACAAAGGCCGGAGAGAAAAGAAAAACCGGAGGAAAAACAGCGCACGGAGAGAAAAGAAAAACCGGAGGAGAAACAAAGGCCGGAGAGAAAAGAAAAGCCGGAGCGGAAACATACTCCGGAGAAAAAACACATTCCGAGAGAAGAAGAGGAAGAAGATGATTTAGAGATCATCGATTTAAATGATTTATAAATAGAAAAAGAATGGAGAAACTATGCAGATACGATATACATCAAAAGCAAAAAAAGCAATCGATCAGGCTTCAAAGATGTCGAAATCACTGCATCATCATTATATCGGAACGGAGCATATCCTGATCGGACTTTTAAAAGAAGGAACGGGCGTCGCTGCGCAGGTATTAAATGATAATGGAGTAGAACTTGACAAAGTCATGCAGCTGATCGAGGAACTCATTGCACCGGATGCACAGGTGCTGACGGCAGAGGCTAAGGAATATTCGCCGAGGGCACTGCAGGTGTTAGAAGGGGCAGCAAGGGAGGCAGCGCGTTTTCATGCAGAGGAGATCGGGACGGAGCATATCCTGATCGCGATGATGAAAGAGACAGAGTGTGTGGCATCCCGCCTTTTAAATACCTTAGCGGTCAATATCCAGAAAATGTATGTGGATATCCTGATCGCAATGGGAGAAGATGCGAGCCTGTACAAAGAAGATTTCATGAATGGTAAGCCGGTGAAAAAAACAGCATCGGATACACCGGTATTAAATCAATACTCCAGAGATCTGACTGCATTGGCGGCAGAGGGAGTATTAGATCCGTTAGTCGGCAGACAGGAAGAGATCGACCGTGTGATCCAGATCTTAAGCAGAAGGACAAAGAATAACCCATGTCTGATCGGTGAACCGGGCGTTGGAAAGACTGCGATCGTTGAGGGAATTGCGGAGCGTATTACAACCGGAATGGTTCCGGATACCGTTGCGGGAAAGCGGGTGGTATCTTTGGATATGTCCGGAATCGTGGCAGGCTCAAAATATCGCGGTGAGTTTGAGGAGCGCATTAAAAAGGTACTTCAGGAAGTACGGGCAGCCGGCAATATCCTGCTCTTCATCGATGAACTGCATACAATCATCGGAGCGGGCGGAGCGGAAGGAGCAATCGATGCTTCCAATATATTAAAACCTGCACTTGCGCGTGGGGAACTGCAGCTGATCGGTGCAACGACAATCGATGAATACCGCAAATATATTGAAAAAGATGCTGCGCTAGAGCGCAGATTCCAGCCGGTTACGGTAGAAGAGCCGTCGGAAGAGGAGGCGGTGCAGATTTTAGAGGGACTGCGGGAACAGTATGAAAAGCATCATCAGGTAAAGATTACGGATGATGCGGTATCGGCAGCAGTACGCCTGTCTGCGCGCTATATCAATGACCGTTTCCTGCCGGATAAAGCAATCGATCTGATGGATGAGGCTGCAGCAAAGGTACGTCTGCGCGCGGGTGGAAAACCGGAGGAAGTCGTTGAATTAAGACACCGCATCAACCTGTTAGAAGAGGAAATGTTAGAATTTCTGCACGATGGTGATGTGGAAGGTGCAAAGCAGAAGAAGAATGAAAAAGAAGCGTGTGAAGAAGAGCTTGCCAAAATACAGGCAAAGACAAAGAAAGACAGCCGCAGTAAAAAGTTAAAAGTGACAGAAGACGATATTGCGGATGTGGTATCCGGATGGACGAAGATCCCGGTAAGAAAGATTGCCGAGGGGGAGGCTGCCCGCTTAAGAAAATTAGAGGCTACCTTACACAAACGTGTCATCGGTCAGGAGGATGCGGTGAGTGCAGTGGCAAAAGCTGTGCGAAGAGGACGTGTCGGATTAAAAGATCCGAAGCGCCCGATCGGTTCTTTCCTGTTCTTAGGCCCGACCGGTGTCGGAAAAACAGAGATCTCAAAGGCACTTGCGGAGGCAGTGTTTGGCAGCGAACAGTCTATGATCCGTGTTGATATGTCGGAATATATGGAGAAACACAGCGTATCAAAGATGATTGGTTCACCGCCAGGATATGTAGGCCATGAGGAGGGCGGACAGCTCAGCGAAAAGGTGCGCAGAAATCCGTATTCGGTGATCTTGTTTGATGAGATCGAAAAGGCGCATCCGGATGTATTTAATATTTTACTGCAGGTGTTAGACGACGGTCATATCACGGATTCCCAGGGACGCAAAGTGGATTTCAAAAATACGATCATTATTATGACGTCAAATGCCGGAGCACAGGCGATCATTGAGCCGAAAAAACTTGGATTTGCAGTTTCGGATGATGAAAAACAGAATTATGACCGCATGAAAAACAGCGTGATGGAAGAAGTACGCCGTATTTTTAAACCGGAATTTTTAAACCGTATTGATGAGACGATCGTATTTAGAGCGTTAAACAAAGACGATATGAAACAGATCGTTGCACTGATGTTAAAAGAACTTACAGACCGCTGTGAAAAACAGATGGGAATCCACCTTACCGTGCGTGACAGCGTCAAAAAGCATATTGTCGATAAAGCGTATGATCCGAAATATGGTGCAAGACCGCTGCGCCGTCAGATCCAGAACGATATCGAGGATGAACTGGCAGAAGAAATCCTGTCCGGCAAAGTGAAAAAAGATACGGAAGTGGTCGTGACGATCCACAAAGAAAAAGTCGTGTTCGAAACAAAATAAAATTTTACTGAAATATCCGGGAAAGCACTGGAAATCGTGACGGGGATATTATATAATAAGGGCACAAAATTTTACGATAAAGAGAAAACTACTTTATCACAGGAGGAAAAAATGGCAACGATCAGCGAATTAATTCGTTCAGAAGCAGATGGAACGATCAGTTTTGGGGATTACACATTAGGTGCAAAGGCGAAACTTGATAATTTCGAACATCAGGGAGATATCTACAAGGTGAAGACATTTTCCGAGATCACCAAGTTAGAGCGCAATGGCATGTTCGTATATGAATCTGTTCCGGGAACAGCTGTCATGAATCTGAATGCAACAGATACAGGCCTGACATTTCAGGTAGAGGGACCGGAAGATGCACAGATCACAGTAGAACTTGAGGATGAGTCAGAGTACGACATCACGATCGATGGCGCAGATGCAGGAAAGATGAAGACAAATCTTGGCGGCAAATTAAGCTTAAGTGTAGAACTTGGCGACCATCCGGTAGATGTAAAAGTTACAAAGTGTTAAGAACGGAAAAGTGAGATCAAAAAAAGCTTACATGTCAAAAGGGCATGTAAGCTTTTTTGCGCTTTCAAGTACGAAAGTACGATTGACGGGGATAAACTGTTACATTAACATAAAAAATGCGCGTGACAATGTGCAATAAATCAGAAGGAGAAAAGTTATGAAAAGAAAGAGACTCACGGGTTGGAAACGTATGGCGGCATTTGCGATGGCGCTTACGCTGACGGTCGGAGATTGGACATCAGCAGGTGCTGCTGGATTGCCGCAGACAGATGTACAGACAGTAACAGAGGCTGTGATACAGGAAGAAGATGCGATGGAAGCAGCTTTAGCAACAGAACAGACAGAGACAGAAAGCGAAACGGACAGTGAGTCTGCAGAAAATGACAGCGGGCAGACAGAGAACAGCGAGGCATCGGAAATTCCAGAAACATCAGAGGCATCAGAAACTGAGAAAACTGTAGAAGAGACAGAAAACGTGAATGATACGGAGGCTGTTGATGATACCGAAGTGATGGAAACAGAGACGGAAGAAGAATCGGAAGAAGAAATAGAAGAAGAGACCGAAGAAGAGACTGAAGAGGAAGAACTCGCTGCAATTGATAAACCGTCAAAGGTAATCAATGTAAGAGGAAAAGATGACGGAAGTATTATAACAACAGCGTCTGGCCGGCAGTTGAGATATGCTTATGTGAATCGGTTCCAGAACGGAGTGATTGCAGCAGGTACGACAGACGAAATTGCAGGTTTTAAGATTACAAAAAGGAGCAATTTCTGGGATAAGACCGTAGGATTATACAAGTATGAAAATAACTATTATGGTCAGTGCAGCGGTACGGATATTGATGGATTTGTAAACCTGTATAATAAGGCAGAAGCCATACTGAAAGGAAACACAGATAAATATCAAGATGCATATGGAATGTATAGAGTCAATGGTAAGACGTATAGAGCATTGCGGTCATGTGATGCGACAGGGTATCATTATGTGACAGAAGGTGATGAAATTACAGAAATTACTGTAAGTGATTCATCGGAAAATGCCAAAAAGCGGATAGATGAGTATGCAGTAAAAAATGATACACAGGTTCTTTATTATAGTTATAATGGACATTTTTATAAGCAATTAACGTATGAATCGGTATATGATTCAGCATCGAAAAAATATAAATATGTTGTATATGCAAATGCTTATGAAGAGATTTCTTTTGAAAAAACTTATGTAAAAATAAGCTGGAATCCGGTTAATAATGATACGGCCACAATGAAAAATAAAGCCGGAGACATGATGAAGGTTGGATATGAAGTGGTCTGCGATGGAAATACCAAGGTCTATAATATGCCGGGATTATTTTTGGATGCGTCAGACGGAACCGTACATGAGATGATAACATCAGATGAAGCAAGACTGCCATATGTCATATTAAATTCAGGACAGCAGGTCAGCGTAAAAGTCCGTGCTGTATATTATCATGAAGTGACAAGTAACAAACAGGAGGTATATTGGAACTGGAATGATAATAGCCAATATATTATAGAATCGAAACAGACGAAATATGTGGTGGACATGTATGGTAAATGGTCGGACACCTATACTTATAAAAATTACTCTTTAAAGAAGTTATCACCGGTAACCGGTACAAAAGTTTCTGAAAAGGGAAAAGAGATGTCAGTTACCTGGAATGCACAAAACGGAGTGGATAGCTATCGTGTGTATTACCTGCGAAGCAGCAAACCGTTAAATATTACGAATATAGAGAGCTTTTTACAGTTTTACAATAAGAGGGGAACGCTGTACGATGCTTATGTAAATGCAAAAGGAGAAAACGATTCCTATGAAACGGATTCAGAGTATGCATCAGATCCGTATTGTAATATTACAATAGATTCAGGACTGCCATATTTTTATTGTTCCGTCAGACTGGAATCTGCGGAAGAAGGATATTTTTCAGATGGAAGTTATTCAGATGTCATAACCGCAACGGCCAGCATTAATGGAAACATACCGACAGTAAAAAATCTCAAAATAGAAAAGACGTACAATGGAGATGACTGGCAGCTCTCATGGACGCCAATCGATGCGGATGTAGTCATTTATGTTTTTGAAGAAGGAAAGAAGCCGGCGCATTATAATTATGAGCTTTTGAACGCTTATGGTTACTATACGGATGGTCAGGGACAGCAGAAAAAACTTTATTTAAAAGATGCACTTACGGAGCTTGAAAGTAAGGAAATAAGCAGTTATGTACGTTCTTACAAAGTGAAGGGAATCGATGGATCATACAGTGCAATCTCTTTAAAACCGGGCGTAAAATATACATTTGTTGCGCATACCTATGATGCAGGCAGTTCTCTTTATAACATACAAAAGAAGCCGGTGTTTACCGTAAATAAGGAAATAAAAGTAACAGATGCTCAAAAAAATCAAACATATAAAAATATATCTGTTGGCATGACTTATTATACGGCAATGAGTCCTGCTTCGAATATGGTAAGCTATACGGATAAGGTATCCGTACCGCGTGTATATACAAAGGCGGGAAAAAACAGTATAAAGTTATCTTTTACCAGAGGAAGCTGTACCGGATATGAGATTTATCGTCTTTCAGGTAAAAAATATAAGAAAATAGCAACGACCACAGACTATGTCTATACAGATCAGAATTTAAAGGCAGGCACAAAATACTCCTACAAGGTACGCTCTTATTATTATGATCCGGACAGAAAAACGAAAAGTTACAGTATATATAAAAATTTTACTGTAAGTACCAGCCGTGTAAATAACATTGTATTAAAGGTGGCTAAGAACTCAAAAAATACAGTGAAACTGACCTGGACAAAAGTAGGTTCTGCAACAAAATATGAGATTTACAGAACTTCTGAGAGTGACAAGGATATCACAGAAATTTCAGGATGGATCAATTCGGGCAACAGTGCCGTAACAGTAGAAAATGCAAAGTATGAACTGGTGAAAACGATCACAAACGCAAAAACGACAACATACACGGACAAAAAGTTAAAATTCGGTGAGAGTTACACCTATCTGATCTGTGCATATTATAAAGACGGAAAAACATTAAAATACATTACCGCGTCGACCAGAGTTAAAATGCAGCTCGAGGAGCCGCGAAATCTCGTTCTTACCAATAAAGGCAAAAATGTAAGCGTTAAATGGGATGCGGACAAGTACGCTGCAGGCTATCAGATCCGATACATGGTATATGATAAATATGGTGAGGAAAAAACAGTTGCAGAAAAATATGTAACGGTAAAGAAAAATAAATACACCATTAAAGGATTATCGAGCGGAGAATACGTCAATGTATCGGTAAGGGCTTATAATTCCCAAAAAGAATACAGTGGATGGTCATCGTCAAAAGAATCTACATCACTTGCAGCAGTAAAATCCATCAAAGCTGTTTATGATACGAAAAAGAATGCAGTAAAGATTACCTGGAAAAAGGTAAAAGGTGCGAAATATTATAAAGTCGTCCGTTCTGTATATACGCCGTTATGTAATACGGACGAAAAACTTTATGCAGCAACAGGTAACCTGATCGCAAAAGATTCCAATGATGAGACAGGATATTACAGTGAGGTTCACTATCGGGAATATTATGGCGAAGACGGATCCATTACAGGCACGGCGGCATATGACAGGGCACGGTTGAAAAAAGGTGTGAAATATTATTATATGGTCAGTGCATATGGGGAAAAAGGAACAAGAATTGCCTCTTATATGACCTCGGAATATGGTACACAGGTTGCTTCCGGTAAGCCGGCAGTCATCATATATGGTGTCAAAGTTGCTGCAAAAGTAAAAAATAACAAAAAAGGAACAGTTACCGTTTCTTACAATAAGGTAACAGGTGCCAAAACTTATCAGATTTACCGTGCAGAAAAAAAGAACGGTAAGTATACTCTGATTGGAACCACAAAGAAGATGTCTTTTGCAGATAAAAAAGCAAAGAAGAAAAAAACATATTATTACAAAGTGGTTGTAAATGGCAGGAATGAATTACTTGCAGACTTTACAATCAGGAGTTCAGCAGTGAAAATTAAAGTAAAAAAATAATTCTGCAATAATAATAAAAACCGGAAGAAGCGGATTGCTTTTTCCGGTTTTTGTCATAGAAAGTAAGTTGCTTTTTACAGATAAAGTAAGTATACTGATAAACAATAAAAAGAGATGGAGAAGGAATATGCCGAAGGGAAAAACAACAGTATTTTTTTGTCAGGAATGTGGTTACGAATCATCAAAGTGGATGGGACAGTGTCCTGCATGTAAGGAATGGAATACATTTGTTGAGGAGATGATCGATAAAAAAAGTGTAGCAAAAGGCGGCAGGGTAGCGGCAAAAGCGGCAGAGGCGAAGAACGTTCCGCTCTCACAGATCGAGATGACACAGGACAAACGCATGTCGACGGATATGAAAGAGCTTGACCGTGTACTTGGCGGCGGAATCGTACAGGGATCTTTAGTGTTAGTGGGCGGTGATCCGGGAATCGGTAAATCAACACTGCTTTTGCAGGTATGCCGGAATTTATCGGAGAAAGGTGTGCGCGTATTATATATATCCGGAGAGGAATCCCTGCAGCAGATCAAAATAAGGGCAGAACGTATCGGAACCTTTGGCGATTCGCTGACACTTTTATGTGAAACGAACTTAGACACGATAAAAACGGTGATTGACCGGGAAAAACCGCAGATCGTGATCATAGATTCCATACAGACCATGTATAACGAAGAAGTTTCCTCTGCACCGGGCAGCGTATCACAGGTGCGGGAATCCACAGGGGTATTTATGCAGATTGCAAAGGGGATGGGAATTTCCATCTTTATTGTCGGTCATGTGACGAAAGAGGGCGTGGTTGCGGGTCCGAGAGTTTTAGAACACATGGTGGATACGGTACTCTATTTTGAGGGGGACAGGCATGCGGCATACCGTATACTGCGCGGTGTCAAAAACAGGTTCGGCTCAACGAATGAGATTGGCGTGTTTGAGATGAGACAGAACGGACTGATGGAAGTGGAAAATCCTTCGGAATACATGCTGAGCGGGAAACCGGAAGGTGCATCCGGTTCGGTTGTTGCGTGTTCTATGGAAGGAACCAGACCGATTCTGGTGGAAGTACAGGCGTTGGTCTGCCACAGTAATTTTGGAATCCCGCGGAGAACGGCTGCAGGCACCGATTTTAACAGGGTAAATCTTCTGATGGCAGTACTTGAAAAAAGGCTGGGATTAAAACTTGGAGACTGTGACGCTTATGTGAATATCGCGGGCGGCGTAAAAATGAATGAACCAGCGATCGATCTTGGCATTGTGCTTGCCATTATATCCAGTTACCGTGAAAAGCCCATCAATGAGAAGACGATCTGTTTCGGAGAAGTGGGCTTAAGCGGAGAAGTGCGTGCCGTCAGTATGGCAGAGCAGCGCGTGACAGAAGCAAAAAAACTTGGATTTGATGAATGCATTCTGCCACAGGTCAGCCTGGATTCCATGAAGGACAGTGGATCTGTGCCAAAGGGAATCCGCCTGACTGGTGTGAGGTCAGTGAAAGATGCGATGGATGCGATATTGAAATAAAATACGGTGGAAATATATCTTTTCTGGAAAGATGAACTGAAACAGTAAAATTCACTTTGCGAAAGTACACATAAGAAAGTGAAATTTTTGGAAAAAATGGGTTGACAAAATAATACCCAGATGGTAACATAGTCAAGCTGACCGCGGGACATGACATGATCTGACAGCGGACAACAAAAAAGTTGTTGACAAACAGAACAACACATGATAAAATATCAGAGTTGTCGCGTTTGAGATAACAGATCGGATAAAACCGATTGAAAGAAAAAAATTCAAAAAATGAAAAAAGTTCTTGACAAGACAGATTTGATAAGATATAATAAACAAGCTGTCGCCGAGAACGACAACAAAACAAAGAACC
>OIXV01002299.1_pt1 | contig 15684 bp, 19 predicted proteins | sample 1587771 | NCBI WGS metagenome assembly OIXV01 (sample SAMEA3888893, study PRJEB22519) | human gut metagenome | biome: human gut; feature: human-associated habitat; material: faeces | place: Denmark | collected 2010
CGAAGCCACCGCCCAGGTCCCCGTTTCGGCCTGCGGCACCACCCTCGGTGTTGCCCCCACGGTTCGCGTTGCCGCCTGCTATACCGTCACCAACTTCCAAAACTTCATCAAAAAAGGCGAGCTGATCCACACCGGCCTCTCTGCTCCCTTCAACCTCCAGGGTGAATCCGCATTCCTCGGTCTGTAATCCTGTCGTCTTAGCGTTTCATTAAATTTCGTTTGTGTTGTATACTGTAAGCTTTTTTCGCTTCAGGCTCTTCGGTCATATCCAAGAGCACGAATTTGTTACCCCGACCCACCCAGCCACCTGATCCTGGCCAGCGAACCTGACGGGGACTCCCGACTAGAACATCACAGTCGCCGAGCTTATTAGTACCGATTGGTGGAAAACTACAAAGTCCAATCCCACACACATTGGACCTACAAAGGGTGCAATAACCCAAAAGGAGCGTCCAAACCAGGACACCATCGCAACAACCCGAGCAATCAGGTGTGCTCAGTCCGACGAGGATAGTGCCGCGGCAGCCTCTATCTCCTATCAGAACACAAACATAACCCTCACATAAGGAGCACTCACATGGTTTACATCACTTATAACTGCCCGGAACGTTTCCGGGAAATGACGTTTGAAGAACTCCTCCGCGGGGATTTCAACCTCGCCAACCTTTCCACCGGCGGCCATGGTGCTACCCGTACCGTCATCTGCAACAAAGTTCCTCCCCGCATTATGCGCATCACCAAGGTGGAACAAATGATCCTCCAGCTCCAGGCGTTCAACCAGCAGTATGAATCCCTTCGCCTCACCACTCCCCGTTCCAGCCTGTACAACCATTTTCCCATCCCCAAAGCTTCCGGCGGCCTCCGCTGGATCGATGCCCCCAATGCCAATCTAATGAAAGCCCTCAAGGAACTCAAAACCCTCTTCCAGTCCTGGATGTTTGCCGACCACCACACCTGCGCCTTCGCCTATGTCGAGGATCGCAGCGTCCTTTCCGCCGCCAAACGTCACCAAAAGTTCGGTGCCTGGTGGTTCGCCCACTTTGATTTCCATGGCTTCTTTCCCTCCACCACGCCGGAGTTTGTCCTCTCCCAGTTTGAACTCATTTATCCTTTCAACCTCATCCTCGCCAGCCCCACCGGCCACGCGGAGCTGCTCAAAGCCATCGACCTCTGCTTCCTTAACGGAGCACTGCCGCAGGGTACCCCCATCTCCCCGCTTATCACCAACATCATGATGATCCCCTTTGACCACGCCTTCGCCAAGGCTGTCAATCATTTTGAATCCGGCAAGCATAACCCGGACGGAACCCCCATCACCGACCGCCTCTGCTACACCCGCTACGCCGATGATATCATCGTCTCCTGCAAAGTTATCTTCAATTTCCATGCTGTCGAGCGCCTCATCGTTCAGCTTCTCTCCCAAATGAACGCTCCTTTCACTCTCAATGAAACCAAAACCCAGTTCCACTCCCGCGCCGGCCGCAACTGGATTCTTGGCGTCATGCTCAATAAGGATAACCAAATTACGGTCGGCTACCGAAAAAATAAAATCTTCAAAGCCACCATTGATACCTACTTCCGCGATAAACAAAAGGGCAAGAAGTGGCCGGATGAAGACCTTCAGTCCTTCCAGGGCAACATTACCTGGTTCAAGGATGTCCAGCCCGATACCACCAAATACATTATCCAAAAGTATAACGCCAAATACGGCCTTGATCTTGAATCCTGTATCAAGGCCGATCTCGCCCCGCCCAGCGTAACCGCATAATCCCAAAAATCAATTTGTTTCAAAGGTAAAGTTTTGTTTTGATTTTTATTTCGAGTCAAAGCCAAACACCCTCCGGTTATATCCGAGGGTTTGAATTTGTCCCCCTGTCCCACCCCCTGGACGGGACTCACTCACGGCGCAGCAGCGCCTGCTTCGAGTCATCGTACTCCCAGACACACGATGGGTCGCCTCACAGCGCATCAGAAAGGGCGGGCCAAGGCCCCAGCCTTCAACAAAATAAGCGAGCAATATTGAAGGCCGCCCCAAATCAAACTCAGAAGAGCAGGCATCACCACCATCCGGTTCCGGTGGCTGCCTCTCATCAGCTTTCACAAATTGATTTTTATTTTCTCCATTCCGCCCCATGGTTCCGGGGCATTCCCAGGCGCTTCAGTTGTTTCTTCCTTTCTTAGCAGCTCGTTGCGCCCCCTGTTCGTGCGCCTGGTAAACGCACGGTCATGGTTTTACTTTCCTTTCGCTGGGCCTCCGGCCATCCCAATGGTTGGAGCGCCTGGTAATACCCCGGAACCCGCCAACAATAATGAATTCAGGTGATTTTTATGAAACTTATCTCCCCCGGCTCACGGGTCAAATTCTATACCGTAAAACTAATAAACACTAAATTTCAGATCACCTTTCTCTCCGGCACCGTCCACGAAGATAACGGCAACTACGTCACCGTCTGGACCGATGATTCCCGTACCTTCCACGTCCCCCATGAATACATCACCGAAATCCAGGACCCCAACGATTCCTTTGCCTATAAGTCCCCCAACACCGTACCCCCGTCTACCGTTTCTTTTGATGAAATTATTTCCGCCCTCTAATTCATACAGGTGATTCTTATGAGTCCTTATTACATTCAACCCGGCACTCCCGTCTATCTTAAAATCATAACGCTACATGGCGCAGCAGCCTGTCTTACCCTCCACGGCTTTGTCAAATCTGATACTGGCACTTATGTCGAAGTTGTCGTTCCCAGTATGAATAACAAAACATTTGTCACCACCCATTCCGCCCTTACTTATGACGATACCCCCGAAGCCGTCACCCCCGCTCCTCTCCCCACTCCTTCCATCTCTTTTGATGAACTTATTTCTCAAGGCAGGTGATTCCTCATGACCCCCTTCCTCCCCGGCTATGAACCTGGCACCTGGGTCGAGATCGTCTCCGCTCCGGAAATGTTCTGCTCCCTCCAGTATGATTACGGCACCACTTTCACCCTCACCGATTCTCTCCCCTATGATCCTATCCTCGGCAAGCAGGGCAAGATCGTTGCCATCCTCGGCAAATCCGGCCTTCTCCGCCTCTATTTTCCTCACAGCGATTCCTACCACATCATCCCGCCCAGCATGATCTCCCGCACTATCCCCGCTCCGTATCCCAGTTTTGATTCTCTTATCGCAAACCTCTAACCCCATCACAGAAAGGAAGCCTACCATGAATCCCACCTATAAAGTTGGCGATATCGTCCAAATCATTTCCGAAGAAGAAGTTCGTTCCCATCCTACGGATGATTGCGGCAATTTTATTCTTATTCCTTCTATTTACGGCGCAAACGATTCTTTTCACAGAGATAAACTTCCTGTTTGCGGCTGTCCGGCTGTTATTACCCGCATTTCCAAAGGCAATGAAAGGAACCTATACGATCTCACCCCTCTCTTCGCTGAAGATAGAACCGTTTTTAACTGGAATGACTGGTTTTTCTCCGCCGCTGAATTTCACCCTCGTGTCGTTTCTCCGCCCCCGGTTCCTTCCATGTCCTTCGATGATTTGTTGGAAGGAGTTGCGCAATGAAAGTCCCCACTACCTACCCCGCTGGCACCCTCGTTCAAATCATTTCTGCCGCAGAGTTTGACGCTCTTCCCAAAAATGATGCTGGCTGTGCGCTGTTTCTCGATCCCCTTCCTAATGGTAACGTAGATTATATACCCCCTAAACGCCGTTCTCTTTGTGGCAGCATCATGCAAATTGATCGTAAACTTGACGCTTCTGGTTTTTACTTCTTAAAACCCTACGATCTCTCCACCGCTGTCGATCCCTCCGCCGCTGCCAAATTCTCTTGGAACTCCGCTCTTTTCTCCCCCAATGAATTTCACCCCTATGTCACCCCGGTTCCCGTTTCCCCTGTTTCCTTTGACGATTTCCTGAAAGGAGGCATTTGAATGCCAGCCCCTTACCCCACTTACCACGTCGGTGATCGCGTCATCGTCCGCCAGTGGAATGATATGATGGAAGAATTCGGCTCCAATCCTTACGGTGATATCACTGTTCATCCCAATAAACTTTCTTTTATTCTTGACATGAAACCTTACTGTGGCAAAGAGTTTATTGTTGTCAAAATCGTTCATGATAAAGGTCTTCCTGATGAACCCATTTATTTTCTCAATTATTCACCGGATGTTTATGTAGACCTTAATGATGGTGATTCTCCTCGCGGTTGGTTTTTCACCTCTGCCATGCTCCTCCCCGCAACCCTCCCCAATGAACCCAAAAACCGTATTTCTACCCCTTCTATTACCTTCGATGATTTACTTCAAGGAGTCCAATAACTATGGATACTACCTTTAACCCCAATGACTATCCTACCTACCAAATTGGCGATCGAGTTACCATTCGCCAGTGGGATGATATGGAATCAAAATTTGGTTTGAACAGATTTGGTGACATTAAAGTCCCAAAAGCTTGTTTCACAGAGTCTATGAGAAAATATTGCGGGAAGACACTCACCATTGTCCGTAAAAACCACTATCTATCTCCGAATTCTGATTGTTATTATTTCGGCGGTAGCACAATGGTTTTTACTTCCCCCATGTTTGAACAATCTTATCCCACAGTTGTCTCCTCCACTCTCTCCTTTGATAATTTGTTGAAAGGAGCTACCGCTCAACTGGCAAATCCTCAACCATAAATACCACGGCGCTTCCATGGCCGATTTTCCCAGCCACACCCCGCCGTGCCCCAACGATCAACCTCAAAAATAAAACAGCCTAACAAGGTATAGAATCATTTGCTGATCTTATTTCAGTTCATGCTTTCACTCTTCGGTTATATCCAAGAGTTCGAATTTGTTACCGTTTCCCCCTCCCGGATCACAGGCGCCTTCTGCAGACTGAGCATCTACACACGAATTCGATATGACATAAAAAGATCCGTCACGAGCTAAAAGCAACGATAATACGTCCATCACAGATCCAACCTTCGATTCACCCAAGAAGACCGATTTTCCACCAGCTTGTTCCCTGTTTTATTTTGAATCTATTTTTTACCATCAGAAAGGATCAACCATTATGACCAAACTTACCTACACCCTCGCTATCATCAACGGTACTGTCTGCTATGAATGTCAGCCCTCCACCCCACACGCCTTCTATTCGGGCGGCGGCTGGTTCGCCCCGTTCTGCACCGTCCTCGAACTCACCCGCAAAAACACCGTCAAAGCATAACAAATATCTAATATCCATTTATCCCATATCACAGAAAGGAATTTTCAAAATGACTCAAAATCTTACCCTCGTTACCCAAAAGCCTTTTGGCTCCCTCACCTGCAACTTCTACCAGGACGAAAACAATAAAAACGAATTCTACATGACAAGGCGTCAAATTGGTGAAGCACTAGGCTATGTAAAAGCTGATGATGCTATTTGGCAAATTCATGAGCGAAATAAAGATCGCCTTGACTCTTTTTCAGAAACCTCCGTTCTGGGGGTCGCTGAAGGAAATCGCACGGTACGCCGTGAAATTTGTGTATATACTTTGAGGGGGGTTATGGAAATCTGCCGTTTCTCCCGCCAGCCCAATGCGGATAAATTCATGGACTTCGTATGGGACGTTATGGAATCCCTTTACTATGGCCGCAGCGTCCTCGCCACCCCAGACCAAACCTCCGCCGTCGCCATGCAAACCATCCAGGCTCTTGTTGATTCCACCCTCAAAACCCAGGCCGAAACCACCCGCTGCATGGTCACAATGACCTCCACCCTCGCCGCCCTCGCCAATCACTTTGCCGGTGCTGTTCCCGCTCCGCAGCCCGCCCCGCAGCCCGTCACCGTCACCCCCAAGGATTATGCCGTCCATGATGAACCTATCCCCAGCCCCAAAAACGAATCCACCCCGGCCCCTTCCCCGCAAAAGTCAAATGTCTCTGTTGCTGTAACCTCCAAACCTGTATCTGCCCCCGTCACCTGGCGTGATGAAGTCTACCAGACCATGGATAAAATCATCCGCAACGCCCCGGAGCTTTACTCCTCCCGCCGCGATATCCTCAACCAGATCTACACCAAAATGAAACGCGATTACGGCTTTGTCCAGGAACAGGAGCGCATCAACTACCGCAAGTCCCACCCCTATACTTCTTATCTCTCCACCATCCAAATTATCGAATCCTCCACTACCTACCGCGAAATCTTCGATTCTATTTTGAACGATCTCTATAACGATGCCATCATCAAGCACGTCCGCAAAAACGATTCCAACCCCAACTCTCAGCTTCCCCTCGGTGTCCAGCGTGAACTCGGCCTCATTAAAACCGAACCCTGCATCATCAAATCTCCGGCCACATCCGTTCTGGATGAACAGCCCGTTCCCGCCCCCCTGCCGGATGAATCCGCAAAGCAGCCCAAGCCCGCCCCTTCTCAGTCCCTTTTGGATGAACGTGCTGCCGCCATCAATGCCGCAATTGCCAAGGCCGCTGCTATCTACTATGATACCTCCTGCAACTTCTCCGTCACCTACCGCAACGTCTATAAAATCATGAACACCGATTGGAACGAAGCTCACATCCAGTTCCGCAACCGCTATAACCGCACCGCCCAGCAGCTCAAAACCCTTGTCATGTACAGCGGCGTCCTGTTTGATCGCTTCAATACCGCCGTCAACACTTATATTAACGCCGCATCCAAGCCGGAAGTTGAATCCGCACCCGTAAAGGAGGCTTGAAATATGTCCACCCTCACCATCCCCGTTCAAACCAAACAAACCCTCACCGGCACCTACGCCAAGTCCGGCAATGATCTTTATTTCATCTCCGAAGAACCCGACCTCTTCCCTCCCAACCCCCGCACGGATTGGGATTGCTACTCCACATTCTATATCGCCCCCAACCGTTATTTTTCCGGTGATAAACCTGTCAACGCTTTTGTCCCTGATGTCAAAGCCGGCATTGAATCCGAATACGTCAAGCTTCCCATCTATGCCTACGTTCACTCCGCCATCGCTCTCTCCACCACGCCGTTCCATGATGATTTTGATTCCGGCCTTGCCGGTTTCGCCGTCTGCACCCGCCAGGACGTGGCTGACCTCGGCTACTCCACCCCGGACTGGCGCTCCCGTGCGGAGAACGTGATCGAAAGTGAGCTTGAACTCTATCAGCAGTACCTCAACGGCGAAGCAAAAGTTCTCACCCTCTATCAATATGTCCCCGATTCCAATAAGTGGGAAGAAAACAATTCCTGCGGCGGCTGCTACAACATCGAATCCGATCAGGATATGGTTGATGTCTTCTTTTCCAACGCCACCGCCATCGACCACCCCGATTTTGAATCCTGAACCCCCTACATACAAAAAGGAAGTTGATCCCATGTTCTACACCGTTAATGATAAAGAATATTCTTCCGATTCCACCCCCAACCAAAAAATTCTCGACCAGCTCATCAACCGCGAAGTCTTCTGCAATATGAACCAGGAAATGGATTTTATCCTCTCCGCCCTCGCTTATGACGCCAGCATCCCGGAAGATCCTCCTTTCGATGAATCCGATTACGAATCCGCTATCTGTGATGCTTCCTTCCAAACCTGCTCCGAGTGCGGTAATTCCAGCTACTTTGATGAAGTTGATGTCCCGGACCTCGATGATTCCAAATTTCAAAACCCGGATTATGATTCTGACGTTCCGGAACCTGTTGACCCCTATATCTGCCCCGTCTGCGGCCTCACCTACCCTACTCTCGCCCAAGCCCGTGCCTGCTGCGAGTCCGAAACCGTTCATGTCTGCCAGTGTTGCGGTGCTGTCTACAGCGACGATGAATACGATGACCTCGATACCACCCCGCCCGAAATCTTTGAATGGTGGGCAGTCTCCGACTGGTTCGGTGAAAAGCTTAAAGCCCGCGGTGAAGTTGTTCTTGATTGCTGGGGCAAGTCCTACTGGGGCCGCCAGACCACCGGTCAGCCCATCTCTCTTGATTTCGTTATCGCTTCCATCGCCAAGGAAATGCAAATCCTGGATGGCCAGCCCCATTCCTGGGCACCCAAACCCCAGTCCAAATCCGGCAGCCCCACCCCTATGCCGAGTCCTATCGTCCCTGACGCTGCTTGTTATGGCGCTCATACTGTTCAATGAGGTGATTTTCTATGACCTTCCAAGACCTCTACCTCGGCCAGCGCGTCCGCATCCTCTCCTGGGATGAACTCAATTCCATCAGCCATCACGATAGTGCCTATGGTATTCGCTTGCCGAACAACTCATTCTTTAATAGCGAAATGAAATACCTCTGCGGTGCCACTCTCACCATCGTAAACGAACCTTCCTATTTTGACAGAGATAAACGTTATCTTTCTTCCGATATCTTCCAGTTCGACGATTCTCTTCTTTCTCTTTCTTGTGGCAGCCCCTCTACAATTGGATTCCGCCGCTGGCTTCTCTCACCCGCCATGCTCGCCCCTCTTAACGAATCCTCTTCCGTCATTCCTCCCGCCATCTCTTTTGACCAACTCCTTGCCGGAGGTGAACTCCCTCAATGAAACCTCTTAACCCTGCCAATTATCCCACCTATAACGTTGGAGATAAAGTCACCATCCGCGCTTGGGATGATATGCTCTCTCAATATGGCAGCCTGGGTGAACAACTAGGGATTAAAACCCCTTATGTAACCTTTGGAAATGATATGAAACAGTTTTGCGGTCGCTCTTTCAAAGTCAAACGTGTCCGGCCATCCATTAACGATGAACATTGGATCTATGTATTAGACGGCAGCTGGTTCCCTTTCCCTTTTACCGAATATATGTTCGCTTCTGTCCTGCCTGTTCCTACTTCTACCATTTCCTTCGATGATCTTATAAAAGGAGTCACATAATGAGTTCGTATTTTCCTCAAGTCGGTGATTTTGTTATGATCCGCCCCTGGGATGATATGGTAAAAGAGTTTGGCACTGATTCCTATGGGGATATCCCAACGCTTCCTATCGCCATCTTTCAAAGTGTCAATAACCCACGACTAAAGTCGCGGGCTTGCTCCAGCGAGTCCGTACTTTAGAAGTGTCCGCAAGGATATGTTGACTACCCTTTGCACATTAAGTTGTGCCCCGTTATAAGCGAATAGATAGTTACCGCATAGTGTAAATCCTAGCCGTGCGCTCTAAGACAACACATCACATAAAGCCGAGGTAAAGCCGACAGGTGTGGCTGTATTAAACCGTTTATAACCTTGGGGAAGGATTTTTACCCTCTTCGGAGGAGAGAGTAGCTTTTTATTAGCTGCTAATTTATCAAAAGGAGCATGGCATTATGCAATATGTGTATGTACTTAACAAGCATGGCAAGCCCTTGATGCCGTGCTCACCCGGAAAGGCTCGTCTGTTGTTAAAACAGCAAAAAGCACACGTTGTAAAACGCACACCGTTCACTATTAAACTCCTGTACGGAAGTGCAGGATATAAACAACACATCACTCTCGGTGTTGATGCTGGCAGCAAGCATGTCGGCTTGTCTGCATCTACAGAAAAACTCGAACTCTATTGCGAAGAATTTACTCCTCGTAATGATGTAGTAGATTTGCTTTCTACACGCCGTGCTTTTAGACGCAGCAGACGTAACCGCAAGACCCGCTATCGCGAACCAAGATTTGATAATCGCGTTCACAGCAAACATAAAGGCTGGCTGGCACCTTCGGTAGAGGTAAAAATTCAAGAGCATATTACCGTCATCAAGCATATCTGCAAAATTTTGCCCATCACTCTTGTAAGGGTAGAAACAGCAGAATTCGATACTCAACGTTTGAAAACAATGCTTGAAGGCAAGCCTCTGCCGGTGGGGAAAGATTATCAGCTTGGTGAGATGTACGATGAATATAATGTTCGTCAGTATGTCTTGAAGCGTGACAATTATACTTGTCAATGTTGTGGTGTTCATACCACTGCCGAGAAAATGGTCAAGCTACATGTACATCATCTCGAAAGCCGTAAGACTGGCGGCAATGCGCCAAGTAATCTTATTACTTTGTGTACTACTTGCCATGATGCGCTTCACAAGGGAAAAGTATCCCTTGATGGTAAGGAACGCGGCAAGCCGCTGCGAGATGCCGCCTTTATGGGCATTATGCGCAAAACCTTAATGGGTCGATTGCGCGAGGAACTGCCTATTTCTGTCCAAGGAACCTATGGTTATATTACCAAAATGCGGCGAGAACAAAACGACATCAAAAAGAGTCATATGAATGACGCTTTGTGTATTGCCAAACATCCAAAAGCACAGCACTGTGAAAACAGCTATCGCTCTAAAGCTGTAAGGCATCACAATCGGCAAATCCATAAAGCAAAAATGCTGAAAGGTGGAATTCGAAAGCTGAATCAAGCACCCTATATCGTTAAAGGATTTCGTCTCTGGGACAAAGTGTTGTATAACGGTCAAGAGTGTTTTATTTCGGGACGCAGGTCTTCAGGATATTTTGCTTTAAGGAAACTTGATGGTACCGCCATCACAAACAGTGCATCATTTAAGAAATTGCAGCTTTTAGAAGCTACATCAAGCTATTTAATAGAAAGGATGTGAGCGCGGCAATTTATCCCTATGCCTAAAGGCAGGGGTATCCTTGCCGCAATGCGATGAATTTCAATCCTCAGCCCGGTGATATCGTCACCATTCGTACATGGGATGACATGGCAGAAGAATACGGTTTGAATGAAAGTGGCGGAATTAAAACTCCGTTTCTCACCATTTTGGAAGGTATGAAACAATTCTGCGGCCACTCTTACATTGTAAAACGATCTGATAGACAATCATGTTCTTTTTACGATTTCCCTTTCTACTTTCCTATCTGTGCTCTTGTCGGTTATTCTTCCTCCTCGCAGTCCATCCCCATTTCCTCCATCTCTTTTGATTCCCTCATCCAGCCTCTCACCACCCCCTGAAAGGACCACCTCAATGAAACAATTTTTCCAAACTGACCCGGACACCCGCCAGTTCTGCCGTGCGCTCTCTCCCACTACATACCAGTTCACTGATATCGTTCCTTTTCACTCCAAATCGGCTTCTCCCAACCGCAATTATTATGCCGTTGCCGCCGAAACGATCGACCTTTCTGCCTACACCATCCGTCAGCTGGAACAAGCCGTTGAACCTTATTACTGTTCTCTGCGCGGTCTTGTCTCCGCCTATGGTTCTGATACCACCTTGCCGGAAATTCTGCAAATCATCGCGGAATGTGTCTTTGAAAACATCGAAACCCCAAAACTTGTTTCCCCCGCTGCTGATTATCCCCGTGTTGTCTCCTACCAACGCCAGTGGATTTCCCGCCAGGAATCTACCCCCGGCCTTCCCAAAACGATGTTCAAATCCCTTACCGATTCCGCCGCTGCTTCTTAAATTAAGGAGATGATTTCATGTCCTACTTTACCCGCTACACTCTCGATGTCTTCCGCGATGATACCCCTGCTTTTATCCCGGAGCAAACCCGCTGTGCCATCCAGCATGAACTCCAAACCCTTTACGCTGATGCTTCCCCTTGCCTCAGACCCTTCGATCCTTCCGCCTATTTTTATGATGACGAGAACGATATCCTCACCTTCGACCCCGAAAACGAATGTCCGTTCGATGTCGCCAACGATATGATTAAACTCTCCCTCTCGTTCCCTTCCCTCACCTTCCGTATTACCTCCAAAGGCGAATGTGACGATGACTACTGGCGTCAGTATTTTGTCAATGGCAAAACCTGTACCTGCCCTGGCAAAATCGAAATCACTTACACCCCCTATGACCCCCGCAATCTCAAAGCCCCGGACTGATAACCGTACCACTTCCCGTTTTTGTAATATTTTCCACCACCTTGTTTTACTTTTAACATTGTTCTATAACAAAAATTAAAAGGAGTTACATATTTATGAAAATCGTCAACACCGGCATCAAGTACCAGATCTACGATGATTCCCTTCGCACCTTTGATTCCCTGCCCGCCGCCACCTACTGCGTCCGCTTCTCCAAGCTCAGCGGCTTCTATCTGGAATCCCGCCCCAATATGCAGGTCAACGAAACTGTCTATGGCCCGCATGAATCCAAGGTCGAAAAAGTCATTGCGTCCTACAACGCTTTCACGCGTTCTCTTGGCGTCATCCTCAGCGGCGCAAAAGGTATCGGCAAGTCCATGTTCGCTCGCTTGCTCTCCACCCGCGCCATCTCTGCCGGCTTGCCCGTCCTCATTGTCGATGAAGCCATCCCCGGCATCGCCTCCTACCTCGAATCCATCGACCAGGAAGTCATGATCCTCTTTGATGAATTCGATAAAACCTTCGCTCACCCCTCCGATGATGATAAAACCGATCCTCAGTCCACCATGCTCTCCCTGTTCGATGGCACATCCAACGGCAAGCGCCTCTTCGTTGTCACCTGCAATGATCTCAAAGGTCTCAATGATTTCCTTGTCAACCGTCCCGGCCGCTTCCACTACCATTTCCGCTTCGATTACCCCACCGCCGATGAAATCCGCACCTATATGCAGGATAAGCTCAAGCCGGAATATTATGACCAGATCGATGCCGTCATCGGTTTTGCCGGTCGCGTTGACCTCAATTATGACTGCCTGCGTTCCATCGCCTTTGAACTCAACACCGGTCTGCCTTTCACGGAAGCCATCAAGGATCTGAACATCATCAACCTCAACGCTGAGCGCTATAACATCACCATGAAATTCGCAAACGGTGTTGTCTATACTGCCAGCAATGTCAGCTGTGATCTCTTCGCCCCCTCCTCGGAAGAATACGTTCGCTTCTATAACAAAAATGACAATTTCATCTTCGAAGTCACCTACAACAATGATTCCGTTCAGTTCGATAAAACCTCCGGCACTCCCTTTGTTGAAGGCAAGGACCTCACATTCAGATACCGCAACATCTCCGATGATGAACTCTCTGATCCGGATGAAAAAGCTTGCTATGATGCCATCACCCAGATCAAATCCACCACTCCCGCCGCTCTCACTTTCCGCCGCGTCCGCTCCCGCGATATCCACTACGCCGTCTAAAGGGGGTTGTCCCATGTCCGCCACAAATCCACTTTACGGTGAAGAGCTTCACTGCCGTCACTGCGCTTATCATGGCATCAAATGTAAACGTGCCAATAACACCACTGTCAATCTTGTTTCGGATTGCGCTCATCCTCACTACGGTTCCTATCAGGGCATCTGTTCTGATTTTGCTCCCAATCCCAACTACCCGTTCTACTTCAAAAACTGGACAAGCTTCCAGGATTATTTTGATCACGCCGCCCCGGATATCCCCCGTCCCAACCTGGCCGATCAAACTGCCGCCGCTGTTTTCTGTTTCAATGGCGATCGCAGCACTCTTTACTTTGTCAGCCAGAACGATTTTATCTTCGGCAACCTCTATCAGGATGGTAAGCTCCGCACCGTCTATCGCCAGGTCAAAACCAAAAACATTCATTCTTCGTCCGGCTATTCCTACCCAACCGAAGCCTGTGATTTCACTCCTCTGCCCCAAGGTGCAGCCGTTCCGCCGGAAGCCATCTGCACCACCACGCCCGCCTATCCGCCTCTAATCTACACCTCGCCTCTCACCCCGGAACAGGATTGTCCTTACCCCTATGATGAAACTTTTACCCCAAAAGTTTGGGAAGGCAATGATTTCATGCCGCCGCCCATCGTCTGCCCTTGGGGTCCCAACGTCCACCGCTGGCTCTCTTATTTTGGCGAAGGCTACACCTCGGCAAAGGATGATTCTCCCCTCGATCTCTACTGTTCTCCGTCCGCTGGCATCCGCCTGCAAGTTACCGGCCCCTACTTTTACTTAACGGAAACTCACCCCGGTACCGAGCTTCTTTTCACCAACAATGAATCCCATCGCAACTTTCTGGCTCAAGCCTGCACTCTTGCCCACCGCGATATGTCCAGGGACCGTGCCCTGCAACTCCTCTCCCGCACAAAACCGGATTGCAAACTCTGGCAGATTTTGCGTGCTCACTGCCTGCCCCTTGCCCAGTCCGCCTATGATTTCACCCAATAAATCCAAGGGTATTTGCAAAAATAGGTGGTTTGAATAAAACCATCTGTTTTTACAAATACCACAGGCATTTGGATGTTTGTTGCGCCTATCGATTTTCCCAGTTGATAGCTCCGCACAAGTGGCATTGTCTCGTACAATACCGCTCACAGCAAACACCCAGCCAAGGGAAACACAACCTCCTGTTTCAGCAGGAGAGACTTACAGTAAAAGGAGGGTAGCGTATATGCCTACTGTATATGTGTTAAACAAAGATGGTAAACCTTTGATGCCAACGACTCGCTGTATGCATGTGCGCCATCTCCTTAAGAATGGAAAAGCACGAGTCGTAAAATCAAAACCGTTTACTATCCAGTTGCTTTATGAAACTGATGATGTAGTTCAACCCCTATACTTGGGTATCGACCCTGGTAGGACCAACATCGGCGTTGCCGTTGTCAAAGCAGACGGGGCGGCGGTCTTTACTGCGCATCTTGAGACCCGCAATAAGGAAGTCCCTAAGCTGATGAAAAAGCGTAAGGAATCACGCTGCGCAAGACGCACCAACGGCAGACGCTGCCGCCGTCAGCGGAGAGCAAAAACCAACGGCACTATTTCTAAGAAGTGCGTAAAGCAAACCACTGCTCAAAATGGTAGTGTTAGTAAACGTGCAAAAGAAATTGGCGTTATCAAGCGCCATCTTCCGGGTTGTGAGAAAGATGTACTTTGCATTGGTATCAAAAACAAAGAGGCAAAGTTCACCAATCGTGCAAGACCGGAAGGATGGCTTACGCCTACTGCAAATCAGTTGCTACAGACACACATCAACTTGGTGAAGAAAATTCAGAAGTTTCTTCCTATCAGTGATGTTGTGCTTGAAGTCAACAAATTTGCGTTCATGCAGCTTGACAACCCTAACATTCAGAAATGGCAGTATCAGCAAGGCCCACTCTACCAAAAAGGGAGCCTTGAAAATGCTGTTTCTGAAATGCAGGAACACCATTGCCTATTTTGTGAGAAGCCCATTGAACATTACCATCATGTAGTACCAAAATCCGAAAACGGTAGCAACACTATCGCCAATATTGTTGGTCTATGCACGGAGCATCACAATCTCGTTCATAAGGATGCTACCTGGCAAAAGAAACTCGCCAAAGAAAAAGTCGGACTCGTCAAAAAGTACAGTGCTTTGAGCGTATTGAATCAAATCATTTCGGCATTGACGAAAGAGATGAATTCTCTTTTTCCGAAGCATTTCTTTGTGACCAATGGTAAAAGTACCTACGACTATCGTACAGCGCACGGTGTGAGTAAAGACCATTGGCTTGATGCTTATTGCATTGCCTGTTCTGTTTTACCCAACGATGTTTGTGATAGCAATATAAACAGCCATGTGCCATACGAATTAAAGCAGTTCCGCCGCCATGATAGAAGAGTGCTACACAAAGCGAACATGAGCCGCGTGTACACACTCAATGGCAAAACAGTGGCAACGAATCGCCACAAGGCTATTAAACAGACTACCGACAGTTTGGAAGAGTTTCGTCAAAGCCATCCAGGTGATGTTTGCAAGCTCAAGGTGAAAGAGCATCATCCTGCATATAGAAACTTGAACCGTAACTATCCAGGAAGTGTATTTCTTGTTGACGGGCAAGTTCATGTGATGCAAGGAGTTAGCGGCTCACATAATGGCAAAGCAGATGGATATTACAA
>OIXV01002317.1_pt1 | contig 15592 bp, 10 predicted proteins | sample 1587771 | NCBI WGS metagenome assembly OIXV01 (sample SAMEA3888893, study PRJEB22519) | human gut metagenome | biome: human gut; feature: human-associated habitat; material: faeces | place: Denmark | collected 2010
TATTTTTTCTGGATTTGATGAATTTGAATATGCAAAAGAGGCAATTAAGATCGAGGCGGAGGAGTACATTTTAAAGCCGATCAATTCCAATGAACTGCGGGAAGTGTTTGAGCGTATCAGGACAAACCTTGACAGAGAGCTTGATGAAAAACGTAATATCGAAAAACTGCGCGCTTATTATATGGAGAGTCTTCCGGTATTGCAGGAAAACTTTTATACATCATTGATTGAGGGAAGAATTCCGGCATCTGAGATTGAAAAATATTTGAAACAATACCAGATACCGTGGAGCGGACCATATTATGTGGCAACTATATTACATATCAGCACGCCGGATCCACAGCTTGAACTCGATCCGTTTTTGCTTGGAATGTCCGTCAAACAGCTTGCTGAGGAACAGTTTGTGGACAAGTGGAGATCGAACACATTCTTTTATCTCGGAGACATCCTTGTGATCACACAGTTAAAAGAAACGGAAGAAATCACGGCATATACCAATGCAATGGATCGGTTTTGCAAGCTGGCGAAACGTGTCTGCGGTGCGAAGGTGACGGCAGGAATCGGTCCGGTCTGTGATGAGATCGCAGAGCTGCCGGCTTCCTATCAGGGGGCGCGCAATGCGGTTTCCTACCGTGTGATCTATGGAAATACAAGAGCCATTAATATTGCGGAGATCGATCCGCAGGGCAGTGCAGAGGAACCGTGGGAAGAGCAGTCGATCGGGAATATTTTAAAAAAGATTAAGACCGGGGATGAGCAGGCGCTGAAAGAAGCAGTCAAAGAAAGCGTGACACAGCTTTCCGGACGTGGAGCATCACTGCAGAAATATCAGATATTTATCACGGAACTTATTGCGGAAATCTTCCGTTTTGGAACATTAAACGGGCTGAATCTGGACGAAATTTTCAGTGGTACGGGAGATATCTACCGGGAAGTTCTTCAGATGGAATCGCCGGAGGCACTGGAAAACTGGCTGCTAAAGACCGGACGTCAGATGCAGGAGATGATCCAGAATGGCAGACAGGACACGACGAAATCATTTGTCACAAAAGCGATCGAGTATGTCAGGGAACACTATGCAGATTCAGGACTCAATGTGGAGAGTGTATGTAAAAATCTTTCGGTCAGCACGGCGTACTTTTCTACCGTGTTTAAAAAGGAGACCGGAAAAACTTTTATCAATTATCTGACAGAGTATCGGATGGAACAGGCGCTTGATCTGCTTTTGAATCAGGATGAAAAAACATATGTGATTGCAGAAAAAGTGGGCTATTCTGATCCGAATTATTTCAGTTACGCATTTAAAAAACAGTTTGGAATGTCACCTTCAAAGTACAAAGCAGAAAAAAGAAAATGAGTTTGTCAAATATCAAAGATAAAATAAGAGAATTAACTGCATATATCAGGAAAATGACAAAACCGCACAGTATTCAGATGACAATATCGATTTCGTTTACGATTCTGTCCATATGTAGTATGGCCTTTCTTGGCGTCACACTTTACCGGCAGTTTTCAAACAGAGCAGAAGCGATGACGATTGAGAGTACGGGGCAGCTTTTAAATCAGACAGCCATCAACCTTGAGGATTATCTCCGAAACATGCGCCGTATTTCTGATACTATGTATTACAGTGTCATCAAGAATAAAGATCTTGCCAGTGATACCATGGATGAAGAAATGAATCTCTTATATGAGGCGAATAAAGATAACCTGATCAGTATTGCCTGTTATACGGGAGAGGGACAGCTTGTGGCAGCAGTACCTGTTGCGAATGAAAAAAGTCAGGTAAATATTGTGAAGCAGCAGTGGTTTACCGATGCGGTCGGTCAGATGGAAAACCTTCATTTTTCGACACCGCATGTGCAGAATCTGTTTGGCGATCCATCTTACCGTTATTACTGGGTCGTATCCTTAAGCCGTGCCGTGGAGCTGACAAGTAATGGAACATCGACGCTGGGAGTACTTTTGGTCGATATGAACTACAACAGTATTGAACAGATCTTAAAAAAAGCGAATGTTGGAAATTCTTCGGAGTATGTTTACCTGATCGACGGAAAGGGTGAGATCATTTATCATCCGAGACAGAAGCTGATCTATACCGATCTTTATCAGGAGAATAATATCGAGGCAGCAGGGTACGAGGATGGAAGCACGGAAGAGATTTTCCAGGGGGAAAAACGCCTTGTTACGGTAAAGACGGTCAGTTATACCGGATGGAAGATCGTCAGTGTTGTGCCAATGAGTTCCTTTGATATGGGAATGACAGGCACAAAATATTTTGTGATCATGCTAGTGACAGTATCTATGCTTGCGGTGATCCTTTTAAATCAGCTTGTGTCTGCAAGTATTGCCATGCCGCTGAAAAAATTAAATAATTCGGTCAAGGAGTGGGAGACCGGAAATATGAACCCGTCTATCTATATCGGCGGATCTATGGAAGTGGAACATTTAGGGTGTACACTCCGTTCCACGGTGGAACAGATCAGGCAGCTGATGCAGGATATTGTGGTCGAGCAGGAAGAAAAAAGAAAAAGTGAACTCGATGCGCTTCAGTCGCAGATCAACCCTCATTTTTTGTATAATACACTTGACTCGATCGTCTGGATGATCGAGGGAGAACGGTATGAGGATGCGGTATTTATGATCACACAGTTAGCGAGTCTTTTCCGTATCAGTTTAAGCAGGGGAAAAACAGTCATCAGTGTGGAAGATGAGCTGAAACATGCCAGAAACTATATGAATATCCAGAAAGTACGCTATAAAAATATTTTTGAGGTACGGTTTGATATAGATCCGGAGATCCTGCAGTGCTGTACGGTAAAACTGGTGGTGCAGCCGCTGCTTGAAAATGCGATTTATTATGGCGTGGAATGTATGGATGGAGACGGAGAAATTGATGTCAATGGATATCGCAGGGAAGATGATATCTATATTGAGGTCAGAGATAACGGACTTGGAATACCGGAAGATGAAGTGGAACAGCTTTTGAAGGAAAATAACCGTGTACACAAACGTGGATCTGGTGTGGGACTTTTGAATGTACATAACCGGATCAGGCTGCGTTTCGGTGAGGAATATGGTCTGGAGATAGAAAGCGAGCCGGATGAGGGAACCACAGTCAGAATCCATTTGCCGTATATCGTCTATACGCCGGAGGAGCAGGAACGGTTAGAGTCAGGGAGAAAACAACTATGAAGCGGACCGGAAAAAATAATTTGATCTATTTAATGGCATTGATTTTAGTGATCATTGCATTTATTGCGTTTGCGACATATGGGATGCTTGATGGCAGCAAGGATGAGGAATGGTATCCGGTATCCGTGATCGTAGAAAACAGCAGCAGTGACAGATTTACATCTTTTCGGGAAGGACTTGAACGAGGAGCGGAAGATTATCATATCCGTTTAAATGTGGTTTCGACAGGCGCATTTTCCGGTATTGAGGAAGAGTACCAGATCATTCACAGGGAGATCGATAATGGAGCAAAGGGCGTGATCGTTGAAATGTGTGACAGCAGCAATTATACGGATGATTCTGCTGTGGAAATCGGTTCTGATAAGATGATTCTGGTGGAAACGGATGTGGAAGCTGAGGGAATGTATGCAGCAATTCTGCCGCAGTCTTATGAGATGGGGGAGGCAGTTGCCGAAGCTGTTATTGCGGATTATGGGGAAAAGATTGAAGATACGGACATTGGGATTCTTGCCGGTAACTTAAAACAGACTGCCGGACAGCAGTGCCTGAAAGGTTTTATGGACAAAATAGAGTCTGCCGGGGCATCCATTTTATGGAATCTGTCTGATGAAGACAATGTAAATAATACATTTGAATGGTGCCTTGAGAAAAAGAGGGTAGACATCGTGGTATCATTAGATAATGACAGAACGGAACAGGCTGTTGATTATCTGCAGGCGCAGGAACAGACAGAATTTGGACTGTATGGAATTGGCTGCTCAGAAAAAAATGTGTATTATCTGGATAAGGGTGTGATAGGAGCGTTGGTCGTACCGAATGAGTTCAATATCGGATATTTAAGTGCGGCAGCGATCGCGGGTCAGCTGCGCGAGCCGTTATCTTCGGCAAAAACAGAAAAAGTCGGGTTTCTTACGATCACAAAAGATAATCTGTATGACGAGGAAAATCAGAAAATTTTATTTCCTATCGTGCAGTGATATACAAATGGGGGGTAGATGTAAATGTGTGGAGCAGAAAAAGTCCGGCACATGTTGATGGGGGAACAAGTCTTGAAGAAATGGAAAAAAAGTAAAAAAATGACCGTGGCTTTTGGTGGAATTTTAGTCATGAGTGTGGTAATTGGCGGCTGCGGCGGCAGGGAAGATGCCAAAAAGAGCATTAAGATCGGCATATCTGTTTATGATCAGTATGATACATTTGTATCAGAAATGATGAAAGATTTTAATGATTATGCGACAAAAAAAGAAGAAGAGACGGGTGTTGCGATCAATATCGACACTTACAATGCATCGGCAAGCCAGTCGACGCAGAACAGTCAGGTTGAAAACATGATCACGGAGGGATGCGATGTGATCTGTGTCAATCTGGTGGACAGGACGGATCCTACCGCAATCATTGATCTTGCGGAAAAAAACAATATTCCGGTTATTTTTTTCAATCGCGAACTGGTGGAGGAAGATTTAGAGCGCTGGACGAGGCTTTATTATGTCGGAGCGCAGGCATTTGAGTCCGGTATCATGCAGGGAGAGCTTGCAGCGGAAGCATTTCTGACCGATCAGTCACTGGATAAAAACGGAGACGGGATTTTTCAGTATGTGGTGTTGGAGGGCGAAGCCGGTCATCAGGATGCTATCGTCCGCACGGAATATTCGGTCAGCACAATGATCGACAGTGGAGTGGAAGTAGAAAAGCTGGGATATGCGATCGCAAACTGGAATCGTGCACAGGCGCAGACGAAAATGGCACAGCTTATGTCACAGTTTGGTGACAGCATTGAACTGGTCATTGCCAATAATGATGATATGGCGCTAGGTGCGATTGATGCACTCAAAGCGTCCGGTCTTACAAAGGATGAATGGCCGGCGGTCATTGGAATCGATGGGACTGATGTAGGATTAGAGGCGGTCAAGAATAAAGAGATGATCGGAACGGTCTATAATGATAAAGAAGGCCAGGCAGATGCAATGTTAAATCTTGCATATGAGCTTTCCACTGGAAGTGATCTGTCGGATCTGAATCTGATCGATGGAAAATATATCCGTCTGCCTTATGCGAGAGTGACCTGTGATGATGTGGATTCGTATATGGAAGGAGATACAGAGTAAATGCTTTTGAATAATGAAAACGTGGACTATCTTTCGGAATGGCCCGCCCATTATTATGAGATTGAGGATATTAATGAACGTGAACGCATTCTGCAGCTCGCAATTGAACAGAAGTTAGATCCGGCATTGGATGAAAAACGCCTTTTGATTTTAAGAAAGCGCTTTGGAGATCATCCGGCAGAAAAACGTGCGGATCTTTTTCTGCGCGCATGGATGATGATACAGGCAGCCAGTGCAGGTGGTGTATCCTTTTTTCAGAAAAAAAGACAGAAAAAAGAACTTTGTGGATATCTTATGCAGCTCGGTATCCGGACAGATGAGAAACAAAATGTGGAAAAGGATGCTGATGTGGAAGATGTTTGTGGATATATACTTGAGGAAGAGTGGAAAAATTTTGCATATACCTATCTGGCATCCTGTACCGGAAGCAGGGCGTACTGCTCCACATTGTTTGGTATCGTGCCGATCAAAGATGCAGCAGTTGCAGAAAAGATCGCACAGGACATTGATCTTGTGACGAAAGATTACCCGGCAGCATTCGGACTCGAAGAGGCGGTCCGCCCGTTCCGCAGTATTATGGTGGATGCATTCTGCCAGTATATTCCAAATGGGGAATCAGTCTGGAAATCGATGCATGAATAAAAAATGTCTGAACGGCCATCTTTGATGGGAAACACTGGACTTTTTTTTCATATCATAGTATAGTAAAGCATGTTGAACCTTGAAAATTGAATAAAAAGTATATTATTTTTATGTTCAGATACGCGGTCTTTGCGCCCGTATACCGGATACATAAATGTGACAGCAGATCTGCCGGAAGGATATGCAGTCTGTTGTCTCCTTATTAGCGCCATGCACCTGTGGAAAATGCATAGGAAGGTTCTGTGAACAGACATTGTGATATGTTCAGGAATTACCTGTGTTTCAATCAGCAGGTTAACGAGGAGGAGAGTGATCGAAGATTCGGCGGATGCTCTCCCGTACACTCCCGGTGCGAGATATACCGGCAAATATGCAGGTGACTGCAAAACAAATACGGTATAAGGGAGAAGATAACCTGAAAAATATTTTTGCTGTCAGAAGAGGATCTTCTGACAGTGGAACTGGTCAGGAAAAATGAGTGTACCGGCGGGATTGTGCCGGAAACAGTTGATAGATAGAAAAGAGGAAAATTTATGTGTGGAATTATTGGTTATACAGGTAGTGAAGATGTAAAAGGAGTGTTACTTGATGCGTTAGAGCTTCTTGAGTACCGCGGATATGACAGTGCGGGAATTGCTGTGGCAGATACCGGCCTGAAACAGACGAAGGTTTATAAATGTGCGGGAAGAGTAAAAGATTTAAGAGCCATCTGTGAGTCAGAAAAACTGATCACAGAGTGTGGAATTGGTCATACCAGATGGGCAACACACGGCGGTGTCAATGATACAAACGCACATCCGCATCAGGTTGGAAAAGTGACTCTGGTACACAATGGCATCATTGAAAATTACAGAGAGCTGATCGCCGACTATGAACTGGAAAGTGTTTTAAAATCAGAGACAGACAGTGAGGTTGTGGCTGCACTTTTAAATAAGTTTTATACCGGTGATCCGGATGAAGCCATCAAAAAGACAGTTTCCAAATTAAAAGGAACATTTGCATTAGTGATCTTATTCGAAGATCATCAGGGCGAGATATACTCTGTCAGAAATGTCAGCCCGATCGTCGCAACACTTTGCAAAGAGGGGGCTATGCTTGCATCTGACCTGACAGCACTCTGCCGTTTTACCAACCGCTATTTTGTTGTTCCGGAGTATCATATTTTAAAACTGGCAAAAGATGCCATTGTCTTAAAAGATTTCAATGGCAATCAGGTGGAGCCGGACTATCTTGAAGTAGACTGGGAACTTAATAATGCCGGAAAGAACGGTTATCCGTTTTATATGGAAAAAGAGATCATGGAACAGCCGGATGCGATCGAGCGTACAATCACAAACCGCATCACAAGTGGAATGCCGGACTTTACGGCAGACGGTGTGCCGGATGAGATCTTTACACAGTGTGAGCGTGTCAACATTATCGCATGTGGAACTGCAATGCATGCCGGTCTTGTGGCACAGGCACTGATAAAGTCGATTCTTCATATGCACATCGATGTCGATATGGCATCCGAGTTTATGTATTCGGATCCGGTCATCGATGAGAAATCATTAGTCATCGCAGTTTCACAGTCCGGTGAGACGATCGATACCTTAGAGGCAGTCAAGTATGCAAAAAAACGTGGAGCGAAATGTTTATCCATCATCAACGTAAAAGGATCTTCCATTGCGCGTGAGAGTGATTATGTGCTCTATACCAACGCAGGACCGGAGATCGCCGTTGCAAGTACCAAGGCATACACGACACAGCTTGCTGTATTTTATCTGATCGTGGCAAAAATGGCACAGCTTCGAGGTGTCTTTTCACAGGAAGAGACACAGAGTTTTATCCGTGAGCTGCAGCGCACGCCGGATGTCATGAAAAAAGTGTTAGAGGGACGGCAGGAGATCCATAAACTTGCCAACAAGGTGTTAGAGGCGAAAGATCTGTTTATGATCGGCCGTGGACTTGATTACTCTATTTTGTTAGAGGGTTCTCTGAAGTTAAAGGAGGTATCCTACATTCATTCTGAGGCGTATGCGTCCGGCGAATTAAAACACGGACCGATCGCACTCATCACGCAGGATACGCCGGTCGTTGCAGCAGTGACACAGGAAAAATTAATGTCAAAAGAGCTGTCAAATATCAAGGAGGTACGGTCAAGAGGTGCGGACATCGTGCTCTTTATCAAGGAAAGTCTTGCAAAAGATATCGACCGTGCATATGATACCTTCCATCTGCCGGATATGCAGGATGAATTTATGGTAATGCCGGCATCCGTGGCACTGCAGTTACTTGCTTATTATGTTTCTTCCGACAAGGGATTTGACGTGGATAAGCCAAGAAACTTGGCGAAGGTAGTGACGGTGGAATAAGAGAAGCAAAATAAAAAGATATGTGGAAAAGTGTCCGGAAAGGGGAAAAAGACCGCGTATCTGAGCATAAAAAAAGATTGGGGGAAGCCGCACAAAGTATTTGGTGTGACTGCCCCCATTTGCATTTAGACCAGTTCCGCGATGCGCGACACTGCCACATAAATTTCAGAAATTTTATACCAGGTACGGTAGTCAATGACGCCGGTGACCGGCAGACCGAAGACACGCTGGAAGACCTCGACAGCCTCTCTTGTGGCAGGTCCGTAGATTCCGTCCGGTGTAACTGTCGGAATCGCCGGATAGGATCTTGAAATCCGTGCAAGTTCCTCCTGGATCTGACGCACTTTTTCGCCGGTCGAACCGATCGTAAGGTCGACTCTCGGCCAGGAAGCCGGGATGCCGGATACTTCTTCTGCCGTGTTGATGTACATGTTGTTTCCATAATAGTAGCGCAGAATTTCGATTGCCTCATAGTTCTGGTCACCCAGGTATTTGCTGCCCCACTGACTCAGCCAGTTGCTGCAGGTCACACGTTCCCCGTCGCAGTACTGCGTTAAGATCGGCTGGCTGACGTTTGGCCGGGATAAAAAGTTCTGGAACATTTCATCCACGATGTCGGAGATGCTCTGGAAAATGTTCCTGCCGTAGGTAAATTTCTGGTCGTAGGCGGTGGAGGAGGTGATCGTGAAACTGTAGCCTTTGTTCCGGTACCACTCCGTGTACACCCGGTTTAATGTAAATGACATGATTGCAAGGATATTTGCGCGCAGCGTCGCATCCGGCCAGGTGGAATAGATTTCGCTGGACGCTACATTTTTGATGTAATCCTTGTATCGCACATAATAATCGCGCGCAGTCGTATCGTTTGGCGGACCGTCATGTACCACGACATATTCCGGCACCACGACTCTGCTTAGGACGATCTCCCCGGTCTCGGAGATCGGCTTGATCTCAGACTCTGCGATTTTCGGTGGAAAATCGCCCCAGAGGGTATTGACCGGGATCACGATCGTGTCTACCGGGTTCCCCGGTGCATCCACCTCATCCATTCGTACTTCCTGAAGCGACAGCTGCTTCGAAAACAGTTCAATTCCCGACACAGTAAACGGGCGGAATCCTTCAGCATCGACCTGAATACTATATTGCGAGAACGGCTGCTCTTCGCCTGGCTCCATTGAGAATTCAAGCGGAGGCGCAGGAAGCGTAATTTGTTCGGACATACCGGATGCATCTGTATTCACCTCCTCAACGATACTGTCCGGATCACCGGAATAGGAGATCGCTACACGGGCGTTTGTGATCGGACGGTTACTTCCTCTTGCCGTTACGTGGATCTTTAACTCACCCTGATCGATATTATTTTGTGTATAGGCAATATCTGACATGAAAAACCTCGTAGATTCATTCATTCTATTATATGATGCAGTCTGTCAAAAGGTGTGTTTAAATTGTTTGTGTGAATTATAAAATAATGGAGGGGAAAATGTGGTTTATGATTTGTCAATTAACGAAAACAGAGGTATAATAATTATAATTGATGTACTGCCGCAGGAAAACTATCTGTGGCAGTATTTTTTCCGAAAATCAGATATAAGGTAACAGAGATATATGGCAAATTATAAAATGATCTTACAATATGACGGAACACGTTACCGCGGGTGGCAGGTGCTTCCGGCGGAACTTACGATACAGGGAAAGTTACAGGATGTTTTGAGCAAAATGGCAGGATACCAGGTGGAGGTTACCGGTTCCGGCAGAACAGATGCAGGCGTGCATGCAAAAGGACAGACGGCTAATTTTCATCTGAGAGAGGAATGGGATGAGGATAAAATTTTATTTTATCTGAATCAGTACCTTCCGGAAGATATTGCAGTCTGTGAAGTAAAGAGAGTGGATGAGCGTTTCCACAGCAGATATCAGGCAGTGGAAAAGACCTATCTTTACCGGATCCATACAGGAAAAATACCGGAGGTATTCGAGCGCAGATATGTTTATGATTATACGGAACCGCTTGATGTAAACCGCATGAGAAAAGCGGCAGAGTACCTGTGTGGAACACATGATTTTAAATCATTCTGCGGCAATAAAAAAATGAAAAAATCCACGGTTCGGACGATCTCCCGGATACAGATCAAAGAACTGCCGGGAGAGATACAGATCTATTATACCGGAAATGGATTTTTACAGAATATGGTGCGCATTTTAACCGGTACACTGATCGAGATCGGAGATGGAAGAAGAACTCCGGAGGATGTGTCAGAGATCTTAGAGGCAAAAAACAGGGAAAGAGCAGGATACACGGCACCGGCATGCGGGCTGACATTGCTTGAGGTAATATATGGAAAAATGGTTTGTAATAAATAAAGGCGCTGATTTTGCAGGAATTGCAAAACGTTTTGGGATAAGTCCGGTTACGGCAAGGCTGATCCGGAATCGTGAGGTTATGGGGGATGAGGCAATCGCAAGATACTTAAAAGGCGGAATTGGGGAACTTTACGATCCTCATTTACTTTTGGATTCGGATCGGTTGACGGATATATTGGTGCAGAAGATCAGTGAACAGAAAAAGATCAGGGTCATAGGCGACTACGATATTGATGGGGTAATGTCGACTTATATTCTGTACAAAGGAATCACACGCTGCGGTGGCAGTGTGGATTTTCAGATACCGGACCGGATGAAAGATGGTTACGGAATCAACGATCATCTGATTGAGCAGGCAGATGAGGCGGGAATTGATACGATCATTACCTGTGATAATGGAATTGCAGCGATAGGCGAGATCGCGCACGCTAAAAGTCTTGGAATGACAGTTCTTGTCACAGACCATCATGAAATACCATATACGGAGGAGAGGGGAGAACGCCATTATAAAAGAAGTGAGGCGGATGCCATTGTAAATCCAAAGCAGATGGAGTGTACATATCCGTATAAAAATCTCTGCGGTGCTGCAGTTGCCTGGAAAGTGATACAGATCCTCTATGAAAAATGTGACATTGCGGTGGAGGAGTCCTACGATTTTTTGGAAAATGTGGCATTTGCGACGGTCGGGGATGTGATGGATCTGACGGATGAGAACAGAATCCTGGTAAGGGAAGGATTAAAGCGGATCCATACGACCATGAATCCGGGGATGCGCGCATTGATTTTACAGAATAAATTAGAGCCGGAACAGATCAGTTCCTATCATTTCGGATTTGTGTTAGGACCATGCATCAATGCAAGCGGACGATTAGAGACAGCGAAAATTGCCTTAAATCTTTTCCTGCAGGAGGACGTAAAAAAAGCATCGGAGATCGCAGCGGAACTGGTCGATCTGAATGCGCAGCGAAAAGACATGACTGCAGAGGGCGTAGAACTTGCCATGCAGCAGGTGGAAGAGGGAAATACGGGTGAAAAAGTCCTGGTTGTCTATCTGCCGGATGTGCATGAAAGTCTTGCAGGAATCATTGCAGGAAGAATCCGGGAGGCGTGTCATAAACCGACTTTTGTGCTGACAAAGAGTGAGGATGGGGTTAAAGGCTCCGGGCGCTCAATCGAGGCATATTCGATGTATGAGGAACTGTGCAAATGTCAGGAATTATTTACAAAATTTGGCGGTCATCCGATGGCAGCAGGACTTTCCCTGCCGGAAGCAAATGTAGAGATTTTCAGGGAGAAAATAAACGCCTGTTGTGGGTTGACAGAAGAAGATTTTATTCCTAAGATAAAAATAGATATTCCCATGCCAGTCGATTATCCGGACATTCCGCTGGTAAATGAACTGTTGTTGTTAGAACCATTCGGGAAAGCAAATGTAAAACCTCAGTTTGCGGATAAGAATCTTGGAATCGATCGTGCGGTTGTAGTCGGGAAAAATCAGAATGTATTAAAACTGACACTTAAGACTGAACGTGGAAAATCCATATCTGCTGTTTATTTTGGGGATGTGGAGGAATTCCGGGAATATTATGGAAGAAAATATGGGGAAAATGAAGTGCAGCAGGCATTCCTTGGCAGGACAAATGGAATCCGGATGTCTGTGGTATATTATCCCGAGATAAACAGGTATCAGGGAAATGAAAGCACACAGATTGTGATAAAGAATTATCAGTAAATGGAGGACATATATGTTTGGTGGAAAGAAAGAGAAGGCACTGCAGGACGAACTCTATACGATCAAGAAACAGATTGCAGAATACAGTGATGAATTAAAAGAAGATTCTGTGCAGATGACAGTATCCCGTGTCCAGATGGAAGAAAATATAGAAATTCTTGAGGAAAAGTTAGAATGTGTGGGTGAACTGGCAGAAGAGAGCTGCAGAACAGGAAAAGAACTGTACAGTACATTCGTTGAAGTACATAATGCTGTGGAATCTTTTGAGGCAAATCATTCCATTTTTATTGGACAGGTGGCAGAGCAGAATGAAAAGATCAAAGAAGTTTTTGAACAGCACAAGGCGTTAAAAGAACCGTGTGCACAGTTAGAAGAAAGTCTTTACCGTGCTTCGAAAGAGCAGGATGGTCTTGGAAATGTGACAGCTGAACTGGAAGATGATGCAAAAAATATGGGAGTGCTTGCATTGAATGCGGCAATCGAAGCAGCAAGAATGGGAGAGAACGGAGAAAAATTCCTTCATGCTGCGGAGGAGATCAAAAATGTGGCACAGCGGTATGAAGAAAGACTAAAGGCATTATCAGAACAGATCGACGCGATGGAAGAGGCGCAAAAAGAAATCAAAGAACAGACTGCACAGATCAATGAAATGCAAGCGGGTATTACATCGATGGTAATGAAACTGTATAGTGACAGTGCACAGAAACTTTCCATATATGAAAATGGACAGACTTCCTTAAGGGAGCACATGTCCGGCAACGCAGTACCGGCTGCGGATTTTATAAAACAGGCCGGGGAGGATTTCTTAAAACTCGGGGATGAGGCAAAAGTGCAGGTTACAGCACTGCGTGAAGAAATCAATGCAAAAAAATCTGCTGAGGATGAATTGGAAAAGATCTATAATGGATGTAAAGCACTTTTGAATATGGAGTAAGAAATCTGTAATGAAATATCTGCATGCAAAACAGTCAGCGGTATAGTAAAGAGCAGTATAGAAATGAGGGAAGAACTTATATGGCAAAAGAAGAACAGATGACGTATTTATCTGCGAATGGAACGACAAAGATCCATGCGGTAAAATGGATGCCGGAGGATGGAAAGTATAAGGCAATTTTACAGATCACGCACGGCATGATCGAATATATTGAAAGATATCATGAGTTCGCAGAGTACCTGACAGAGCGCGGATTTATGGTTGTTGGCCACGATCATTTAGGGCATGGCGCTTCGGTAAAAGATGAAACAGAGTGGGGATATTTTGCAGAAAATCCGAGTGATACGCTTGTTGCGGATATGCATAGCCTGCGAACAACAGTTCAGGGAGAGAATCCGGGGATACCGTATTTTATGATGGGACACAGCATGGGTTCTTATATGCTGCGAAAATATCTGTGTCTGCATGGTGAAAATTTAAGTGGAGCGGTCATTATGGGAACTGGGTGTGTGCCGGATGGCACCATGAAATTTGGTATGACGCTGTGTAAATTTTTAGCCTTTTTCCGTGGCTGGAATTACAGAAGTAAACTGGTGCAGAAACTTTCCTACAGCAAGCCATACCACAAATTTGACCTTTATGGAAAAGATTATACCAACAGCTGGCTGACAAAGGATGTGGAGCATGTCAAAAAATATTACAGTGATCCACGCTGCACGTTTCTGTTTACATTAAACGGGTACTATGGGCTGATGGAAGCGGTATATTTTGACAATCAGATGGATAATATAAAAAAAGTGCCGAAAGATCTGCCGGTTTTCATGGTTTCCGGGGCAGATGACCCGGTTGGTGACCTCGGTGAAGGGGTAAAAAAAGTTTATCATATGTACAAAGATGCGGGTGTGGATGATCTGACCTACCGTTTGTATGAGACAGACCGTCATGAGATATTAAATGAGACAGACCGCGATCAGGTTTATGCGGATATCTGTGCATGGATGAGTGTCAGAATTGCGCAGATATAAAATATAAGATAGATTTACCTGCATAAAATATAAAGCAGGGATGGACAGTGTTAGTGAGGATTATTATGAGAAACAAAAAAGTAGTTAAAATATTATGTGTGATACTTGCAGCAGCGATGCCTGTTTCCTCCGGTGTGGGTGTGCAGGCAGCACAGGCAGGGGCAGTTGCAGCGACGGCAGATCAGACAGATGATGTGCAGAATGCAGCAGAAACTTCGGCAGAGGATTCTGCGCAGAATGCAGATAGTGACGATCTGGAAGGTTCCATTCAGTATTTGGATGATTCGGCTCAGACAAACAATTCTGATGTACAGCAGGATGGAAATATATCGTCGGATCAGACGCCACAGCAGGATGGAAATGCGACATCAGACCAGGCGTCACAGGATATCAGCGGAACGATTGTGCAAAACGAGGACAGCGATAATGTCACAATCAAGGCAAGTGATAAACCGTACCTTGCGCTTGGAGCAGATCTTAATGATTCTCAAAGAGCGACGATTCTTTCTATTATGGGCATTGATGCGGCAAATCTGTCAAATTATGATGTGGTCTATGTGACAAATGCAGAGGAACACCAGTATTTAGATTCCTATATTTCATCCTCGCAGATTGGAACAAGATCGCTTTCTTCTGTTGTGATCGTACAGAGGGATAAGGGAAGCGGATTAAACATTTCCACAACAAATATTAATTATTGTACCGTTGGTATGTATAAAAATGCGCTGACTACTGCAGGGGTAACAGATGCAGATATTATTGTAGCAGGACCAACTCCAATTTCCGGAACGGCGGCTTTAGTAGGCGTATTAAAAGCATATCAGGAGATGACAGGAAAAGAGATCAGTGATTCGGTAGTTGATACGGCGCTCAATGAACTTGTGCTGACCGGGCAGTTAGAAGATTCCCTAAAAGGTGTTTCAGATGCAGAAGTAGAAGAATTTATCGCATATATCAAGGCTCTGATTGCAAAAGATGACCTGACGGATGATGCCGGGATCAACGGTGCAATCGATGAGGCGTGTGAAAAATATGGTGTGACGTTATCGGATGATGAGCGTCAGCAGATCATAGATCTGATCAAGAAGATCAATTCACTCGGAATTGATTTAAACGGACTTGTGGATTATGCGGAGTCTTTGTACAATTCGTTTAAAAACGGAGATGGAAGTTCAAATAGCGGTATAGCAGCGGCTGTCGGTGGATTTTTTAAATCGATCATTTCTTCTGTGGGAGATTTC
>OIXV01002323.1_pt1 | contig 15541 bp, 27 predicted proteins | sample 1587771 | NCBI WGS metagenome assembly OIXV01 (sample SAMEA3888893, study PRJEB22519) | human gut metagenome | biome: human gut; feature: human-associated habitat; material: faeces | place: Denmark | collected 2010
GGGTTAACAGAGTATTCTATGATCTGACGAGTAAACCGCCGGGAACGATTGAGTTTGAGTAGAATCCGGTGAGCCGCAAACCCTTTGTTTATAAGGGGTTCAAGGCTCTCCGTTTTCACGATTGCACACTGGTTGCACAGTGCGCGGTCTTAAAGTAGAATAAGAAACGCGGTTTATGGGTCGCGGACGGGTGCTTCTTCTTGGCGGTAGAGCACCCGTTTTTTCTTTCTCATGCACGGTGGTAGTCCGCCGTGTGTTGGTTGCTCGTGTAGTTCGCGATGCTCGTCTTCGGCTCACTGTAGTTGAGGATGCCGGTGAGCTTCTTTGCGACTGCTTGGTTGGTATTGGGATACAGGTGCCCATATGTCCCAAGCGTGGTCTGTATCTTCTCATGCCCGAGCCGTTCCTTGAGGAGCAATGGGCTTTCTCCCATGTTGATGAGAAGTGACGCGTGGGAGTGGCGAAGGTCGTGAACCCGGACGCGGTGAACGCCTGCGAGGTCTGCGAGCTTCTTCATCGCACGCGGAAGCCTTGTCTTTGTGGTCGGAAGCCCGTTGTAGCTCAATACGAACTCGCAGTCAGGGATGACAACGCGCTGCACCTTGCGCCATGCGGCGAGTTCGGAAAGCGTGTCCTCATCCAGATAGATGGAGCGGATTGCCGCACGCGTCTTCGGTTTCGTGAACTTGTAGTCCGACTGGTTGTGGTAGTAGAGCGTTTTGGTGATGGAACAAAGCCCGGTCGTGAAGTCGATATCGCTCCACAGGAGGGCAGATGCTTCCCCAAGCCGCATCCCACTCATGAACAGGAAGAGCAGGCTGATGAACAGGTAGTGCTCGTAGTAGTCTCCCTTGTAGAGTTTGGAAAGCACCTTCTCGAACTCCTCAAGCGTCCAGAAGTCCACAAGCGGCTTCTGCCCACGAACGTTGCCGACCATCCGTGACGGGTTCCTTTCCGTAATGCCCAATATGACGGCACGGTCGAAGGCAACGGAGAGCATTCCCTGTGTGACGCGCACGTAGTTCGGGCTATATCCTGCGCGGATGAGGGCAAGCTGCCAGTTCTGTATGTCGATTGGCTCGATGGCATCGGTAAACTTCTCGTAGAAGCAGGAGAAGTGTTTCCGCACCGTACCGGCGCGGTTCTCGAAGGTACTCTCCTTTACCTGTGTCTGATACCAAGGCAGGTAGGTGTCCTCAATGAACGTTCCGAAGGGAATCCTTTTCTGTTCGGTGGGAAGCGATTGGGAAGCAAATTGCAAAACGAGTTTTGCATATTCCTCTTTCGCTTCTTTTTTTGTCTTGAATCCGCTCCGGTATTTCTGAATCCGCTTTCCCGTGGAATGGTCGAATCCGAGATTGGCGCGGAAATAGTAGGTGCCGTTATCGGCTTTCTTAATTTGGTCGTTTGCCATTTGTCTTTACTCCTTTTTCAGGAGCGCGACCAGCGGCATCACCGTCTAAGGCAATCCCAAGAAGCTCCTCGACGGCTTCCGCCGGAACGCGGTCGAGCTTGCGTGAGGAGTAGAAGGGATAGCCCTTCTCAACCATGCGAATTTTCGCCAGACGGATGATATCGGTGGCGAAAGAGTTCCCATAGCCGAGGGCAACTAAATCTTTTTTCGTTACGGTTACCATGGCTCTCCTTTTGACAGGAAAGCAGACTACTCGTCTTTCTGACTGTATTGTAGCAGGTCAGAGCGTGTTTGTATATAGTCTGCTTCCTTTCCTTCTTTCTGGTTGTCTGGTTTCCTGTGTTTGTGGTTTTACTGTTTACGGTTTAAACCTCAGCATCGCACGCAACAGCTTCGCCTGCATGAACGACTTCATCGAGAGGTCGATGCCGTAGTCCCAGAAGCCATCCGCGTCGGTGTAGAACCCGGTGCAGAGTCCGTCCATGAAGTCGTTGAAGTAATCGAGCACCGCCCCGGCAGCAAGGGCATCTCCGCTTGTCGCGGCAACGACGGTATCGTAGTCAATCTTTGTCTTTGCCATGCGGGTCACCCCCTTCCGTCAGAATGTCCGCAAGACGGGCGAGCGCACGGGCGCGACGGTTCTGCACCGTGGAGCGTGGGAACCCCATGTCCTCACCGATACGCCTATCCGACCATCCGGCAAAATAGGAGAGCAGGATGATTGCCTGCTCCTCTGGGCAGAGTTTTTCCAGCGCATCCGCGAGGTCTTTGTCTGTCACGCCGATAGGCTTCCCGGCGGCATCGAATACGGTTTCCCGCTCCGGCACGTCCTGCCAGTCCGCAAGACTTTCGAGTTCACTTCTTCTGAGGTCGCAGAACAGCACCTCGCGGTTGCGTCTCCTTTTGCGCTCCCTCAAAACGTCCGTCCGCGCGTTCACGAGGGTCTTCCGGCAATAGCTCAGGAACATGCCGACCACTTCGTTACGGTTCGCTTTCTCTTTCGTCATCTTTTTTTCCTCCTTTCGGTATAGGCACGATTTCCGTGCCCTTTCCTGCCAAGAGGAAAAAGAAAGCCCCGCAGCGTCGATACGCTACGGGGCGCGGGGACGGTGCCGGGAAGGAAATCGGCACCAGAATCAGGAAGAAGCGGCTGATGCTTAAAAACCGCTCCGCTACGATTCTATCCCCTCGATTCCCAACTTCCGCTTGAAATCTTTGCGGTTCTTCATTCCGATTTCCCGACGGCGCGAGTTGCCGTCGTACTTCACCGGGAACCCGACCTCAACGATGCGGTCGAAGACACGTCCCCACGGGTCATCTGCCGTGGCGTTCAGGATTCTCTCGCGAAAGTCGAAGTTCGTCGTTATCACCATCGGTTTCCCTGCCTTGTAGCGTCCGTCGATAACGTCGTAGACGTGCTCCATGACGTACTCGGTGGAGCGCTGGGCACCGAGGTCTTCAAGGATGAGGAGGTCTGGGGCGAGGATTCTCTCAAGGTTCCCGGAACGCTTCTCGAAGGAGGATTCCATCAGGTTCACGACCTGCTTGATATCGGTCACGAGACAGGAGAACCCGCGCTCGATGACGGCGTTCGCGATGCAGGACGCATGGAAGCTCTTGCCCGTGCCGCGCTTCCCGTACAGGACAAGCCCCTCCGGGTCTTTCGGGTCGAAGGTCGCGGCAAATGCCTTGCAGACGGTGCTCTGAGCCGCGTTCCTGCCGTCATCGGCATCGAAGGTGCAGAAGGCGTACCTGCCGGATGAGGGGAAGCACTGCTTCCTTAGCCGTTCCGTCCTGCGCCTTTTCTCCGCCCGCTCGGCTTCCTCGCGCTGCCTGTCCGCTTCCTCCCTCTGGCAGCGGCACATGGTCGGGACAAGGTGCGGCTCCTTGAAGATTCCGCCCGCCGGGAACATCCGCTCGCGTGGCTCTCCGCATTTCCCGCAGACGAGGATGCCGTCCGCGTCGCGATAGTCCTCGCCCGGCTTTTGTCCGTCCTGCTCCTTGGTTTTCGTTACGTTTTCGTTCATTTACCTCGTCCTTTCTGCGTTACCCTGTCTGAGAGCCTGTCTACGGGACTTTGTGGTCTTGTTCGGGCAGTTACTGCCACATGACATTTAGCGTGTCATAGACAGGCTCTCAGGCATTCTCAGGGGCATTTCTAGTACATGTTCTCGTCGATATATCCCTGAGCCGTCTCACGGTCACAGCCCCATTTCGCCATGACCTCCTCGACGGAGGGGATTTTCCCGACCGCATCGGTCTTCGGTTCCGTGCGTGCGGGAGGGGTCGCGGCCTTCGGGCGCTCGTTCCTGTCCCAGACTGCGGCGAGCTTCTTCCAGTCATCGACGGGCTTGCCGGAGTTCGTGCGCCAGCCGCGTCCCTCGTTCACATCGAAGAAGCGGTCGGGGTCAACCGCGAATCCCATTTCTGCGAAGTGCGAGCGAACTTCCTCCCTTGTCGGGATTCCAGAACCTGTCGCTCCCTCCCCATCAGCTATAGCTGTAGATGTAGCTGTATTCTTATATCTATCATCTATATTCTTAGGGCGTGACATGTTTTGAACACCACCTTTTATGACGGAAACAGTGTTGCTACCTGCGGTTTCTTCTTGCGGCAAAGTGTTCAAATGGGTGTTCAGATTAGTGTTCAGATTAGTGTTCAGTTTACCGTTCAATTGAACAGCCTGATTGTTCAATTGAACACCTGAATCTGAACAGTCCTGAACACTTTCAGCCCCGGACGGAAGAGCGAGTTCCTTGCGGTACTTGACGATGGTAGCGCGGCCAAGGCCAGTCTCTCTGCGAATTTCGGAAGTGGATGCACCCGGATGCGCTTCGAGGTATGCGCGGAAAACTTCTCGCTTTTTTTGGCTTGCGCTTTTCCCACTTGGATTTTTCCGCTCGCGCTCTTTCGCCTTGCGCACACGGTTTCCTTCGCGCATCGCGTCGATTGCCGGGACGTTCTGGTTAAACTCCCAGTCCGCGATGGCGTAGATGCCATCCTCGCAGATGACAAGGCCGAGCTGCACGAGCGGCTGCATGCATTGCCGAAAGGCGGGAACGGTCTTCTTGGTGACCGCAGCAAGCATCTCGTCGGTGTAGGGAACGCTTTCGTGGAGAAGGAGCTTCCCGGCGCAGCCGCATTTCACCGCAAGCGATTGTAGACGGGCGAAGACGGTGTAGATGGAGTCCGCATTGTCCATCGCGTCGATGAGTAGGGCTTCCTGCGTGTCGAAGAACTCACTGTAGTCCCTGCGCCACGCTCCTCGGAGCTTCATTGGTACACCTCCGGGGTCTTCTTATCGCGTTCGGCTTCGGAGTAGGCGAGATGGTCGAAGGGTGGGAACCTCGCGACAACGGCGAGGGCATGAGTGTACTTGGCGTGATTCGCCCGGTAGCCGAAGGAGGAGAGCATATCCATGACTTCGGTATCCGTGAACGTGCCGTCATCGGTCACGATGGTGAACGTGCCGTCATCGTTTTTCGTGACTGTGCGCGTGTGGATTTTAGCCAGGGCGAGGACGAGTACGGTCGCGGAATCCCCATTCGGCTCATGGTCGATGAGCGTCATCTCAGGTGTCTCGTAGAAGTTCAAGGGGATGTAGTAGTAGTAGCTGCTGAAATCCATGGTGCTCCTTTCTGCTTGCAATCTGTGATTATGTTTTACTATATCTGTCCTGTTTTGTGGACTTTTCCAGTCAGATTTCATGCTTCTTTCACAATTAGACACGCGTTTTCAGATGGTTCTGCCAGATTCGCGTCCCGTGCGACGGTGCGCTGTGCTACAGTAGCGAAAGTCCTTTCTGCCTGTTGCTTTTATCTCGGAGTGCGGGCAGGAGAAAAGGGAGCCTGTGATTTCGGTCACATGGCTCCCTTTTCTGTTACCAGTCGGATTTTTCGCTATCCGGTTCCGCTGTCTGCTCCCAGCCATCAGCGACAGGCTCCGTTTTTACCGTTTTCTTCTTGCGTGCATCGAGACGCGCCTTGGCATCCTCCGGGGTACTTCCGTGGGCGGTGAGCATGTCGCTCACCTCGTCTGCATGGCTCGCAAGGAATCGGTCGAGTGCGTCGAGGTCGAGTTCCTGCCAAGCGCAACCGACGGCGGAGAGCACACTTTCACCAGCGGAATGGGTGACCAGAGAGCGCCACTTCCGGTTCCGCTCGCGAATCTTCTTTTCAAGTTCCTTTTTCTTCGCTTCGAGTTTGGCGAGTTCCGCCTTCTGTTTCTCGATACGCTCCTCGAAATCTTGAATGGTAGCCATGGTTCTTCCTTCCTACTTGACGGCATCCCTGAACAGATTGTGCCATAACGCGCGGAGGATGGTAAGATTTCGGCAGGGCGCGGTGCCGGAACAGGGGCGAAGGCACCGTGCCCCGGTTTTGCGAAGAAAAAGGAAGGAATTGGGCAGATGTATTCCAAGGATGCAGGGAAAGACCAGATGCTGATGACGATGGAACGCGCGCTTACAAGCGGGCAGAAGGCAGGCTTCTTCTTCCTCGGCTTCCTCGGCGGCATCGTCGGGATTCTCGCCGCATCCCTGATGAACATCAACGCGCCGTACCGACCGGAGGGAACGAAGATGGCGGCACTCGGATTTGCGACGGCCTGCGTTCTAGGCACCCTTATCGCACTTGTTGGCTCCATCGCGCTACTCGGTGCCAGATAGAGGTGGCAAGATATTGAAGGACTTCCTCAATCAGCGTCCGGCATTCTTCCAGCTGCGCCAATCCGTTCGTGTGAGATGAGAAGGGGCATCCTGCGCGGGTGCCCCTTTTTTCTCCGCGTTGTTATGATGGTTTTATGGCCTGCCGTGTTTATGGTTTGATGGTCTGCTATATTTATTGTTAGCTAGCCAGAAGGGAGGAAACTCAGCTGGCTCGGAGACAAAAACGCGAGCACTCGCGATGGGGAGTTCTTCGTGCCGATAGAAGAAACTTTCTGACGGGGAGCGAAAATACAGGCAGTGGTTCGTGAAGGGAAGGAACAGACATGGACGGATACACGCTTTCCATCAGTCGTTGCAGCGGCGGTGACGGGGTGGAGGAGAGCTTCAAAGCGAAGATAAAGCGTCGAGAAGCTGCGCTTGATGCCTTTGCCGTTGCAGAAGCGTACTGCAAGGAAAGTTGGATGGTCTCAAGATGCGAGCGGGAGGGATTTGACGGTTTCATCATCGACCTGTGCTCCGATGCTGAGGATGAGACCATCCGTCTCGTCAGGCTTGTGCCCGACAGCGAGGATGGCATCATGGATGATGTATTCCGTCTGGAATACGGCAGTTGCGAGTATAAGGTTTAGGCACGCCATCGGCGAGTTCATCCATGCTTTTATATGCAGGATATAAGGAGTGTACGGTTCGCCTGCTTGCTGGTATGCCAGTCTGCTATATTTGTAGTCAGCAAGGGGGACGGCAGTGGAGCCGCCCCCATGGCAGGAAGAACGAACATGAAGGACAAGAAGTTAGAGGAAGCCATTGACTATGTTTGCTCCTGTTGTCCCTATATCTTTAGCGACAGCGCTGAATGGGACAAGTCGAATCCGGCATTTGCGGACTGGCGCGACTCTGCTACCAAGTATTGCGACCGGTGCATGGTTCGCAAGATGACAGACTTTTACAATGCGCTAGACGAGCATGAGTTCTCAGAAGGTATGCCGGAGTATCAGGCGATTGTGAACTATTAGGGCAGAGGAACCACGGGGCATCCGAGAGGGTGCCCTTTTTCTTCGCTTTTATATGCAGGATATATGGAGTGTACGATTCACCTGCTTGCTGGTATGCTGTTCTGCTATATTTATAGACAGCAAGAGGGGCGGCAACCGAGCTGCCCCATGGCAGGAAGGAAAACCCATGAGCACACCGTCCGTCACCATCCTCAAGAACCTCGTCCTCAACTGGAAGAGCAATCAGATGGAAGAGGAGACCATCGCCACGTTCTATCGCCACTTGGACGGTTATCCCAGCTGCCATGCCATTGATATCGCCAACTCGCTCGTTGTGGCATCGCGAACCAAGCCTGAACATATCGACTTTTCGGGAGGGAGCGTGGAGAGGGACATTCTCAATAACCGAAACTGGTGCCAGCATTTCCTCAAGGCGATGTGCATGGCGGATGCCGATATCGAGTTCATCGGGGAGGACAATGTGCCCTCTGCGAGCTACACCTATGTTGTCACGGGCGCTTACGACAACTTCGGCGGCAAGGTCGGCATCGGCGCAGAAGAGTATCTGAGCAGAATCAACATCAAGGTTTACGAAGGAGATGAAAACGGGAATCTCGTGTTTGAGGGCGGAGCTGCTGAATGTCTGGCATGGGCTGACGGATATTGCGGACATTGTTAAATCGAGTGAAGGGCATCCGGGAGGGTGCCCTTTTTCTTTGGCTTTTTGGGAGCCGCCCTGCGGGCGGCGTGAAGGCGCGGGGTCGTTGCGGGAACGGGGACTCGGGGCGGCTTTCCCACCCTTCCAACAGCCTGCGGGTCGGGCTAGGAACCCTCCGGCCATTGAAAGCGCGGAAAAGCCTTCTACTTGGCGGAAACGGGGGACAGACCTGCCGGGGTTTCCAACATTCCGACAGGCTCCGGGTCAGTCTAGGAACCCTCCGCCCATCGGAATGTTGAAAACCCCTTCTTCTCGGGAAACCATAGGCCGCAGGCGCGGCAAAGCGGGGCACGCCGCAGCGGCTCGGTAGAGGGCGGGGAAAGGAGGGTCGGTGGCTCCACGATGGGAGGTTGGTTTTTCTTGACACCCCACGGTTTCGCGGGGTCTCTCCGTGGCGCGGTCGCTTGCGCTCCCTCAGATTAGGGGCTGCTCGCCCCTAATGACCCGAGTTCCATGGAGAAGGCGTGGAGTCTCGCATTGTGGTGTGTGCTGGTATGCTATAATGCTGGTTAGCAGGTAGGCAAGTTACCGGGCTTGCCGAGTAGACGGAAAGGAATCATGGGTATGGCGAGATACCACTACACGCGAGAGAACGAAAACGGCGTGGTACTCTATCTGGAATCGGAACCGGCGGAAGATGCGATGGACGAGTTCGACGATGAGATTGCCGTTGGGTTCAGCGGAAACGGGTACCTGAGTTTTTGGACGAGGTGCCGCAGGGCGGCGGAAGCGCTGCCGAATGGTCTCAAGTATGCGGCGGGCGGCAGATGCGTAATCACAGATACGTTCACGGGCGAGGAAAAGATTTGGAGGGTGGGGCGTTAGCCATGGACATTCAGGGCATCCGGGAGGGTGCCCTTTTTGCTATGCATAATATGCAGGATGTATGGAGTTTCCCGTTCATATCGTGTTTTCCTGCTTGCTGGTATGCCAGCCTGCTATATTTATAGACAGCAAGAGGGACGGCATCAGAGCCGCCCAAAGGCAGAAGGGACTTCAAGATGGCTACTTTGGATGTTACGGAGAAGGTCAACGTCCTCGTGGACGCGATTGGCTGGGAGGGTTTTTGCGAAGAGCTGATGGCACGGATGGACGAGGGATGAGCGGAATGAAGGTCAAGGAGTTGATGGATAGCCTGAAAGGGGATTGTTACCGCTTTCGCGTCCATTATCCAGAGGAATGGGAGTTTGGACTCATAACGGGAGCGACTTTCTTTGGCAAACGCGGGCTGGTCTTGCAGCATGGGGAGGATGACGTGAGTTCTTTCACACTGAACCCGTCCTGGCTTTCCTGCGAGGACGAGACGCAGCGTTGCATCATGGTCGAGATTTACTTGGAGCCGTAAGGATGGGCGCGGGGAGTAAGCCCCTGCGCCCGTGGCAGGTCTGCGCAGGGGATGTTATCGGTAGTGGCAAGCGGGTCGAGTACGTGTTCGAGCGGTACGGGGAACTGTACATAAACGCAAGCGACGAGGAGCTTGTGCGGCAGGGAAAGCGAACGTATGGAGAGGAGCTTACAAGGCTCTACGACCTCGACCTTTCCGGGTGGAGGGTCATCGGCCATTACGGGTGCGGACGCGGCTACGAGGGACGAAGCTGGTATGACATGGGGAAGCCGTTCGGACGGCGCTAGAGAAGGGATGAATATGGGCAAGGAGAAAATCGAGGAGAAGGACGTGCGGCTTCTGATGTATGCCGTCGAGCAGGCGTTTGACGGGGCGATGAGGGACGGGGCATTGGCACTGTTGAACCGTCTGGTCGATTCGGCTTCGGAAGCGGCAAATCTTGAGGAAGAGCTTCTGAACCTCAAGGGGGAGTATCAGAGGAGCATGGAGAACTCGAAGAGAGGGGCATTCAAACGCCTTGATGCTACCTACAAGCGCAAATGCAGGCGAGAGAAGCGAATGGCGAAGGGGCAGATGCTTTGCGCAGACGGCAAGCCGGTCATGTTCGGTGAGACCCTTTACGGAGGAGACGGACGCGATTGGTTGATTGTCGGGATTGCCGGAGCGTGGTCGTATGACGTGTACGGGCTGCACGTCGCGCACGACGGGAAAAAAGAGAAGAAACCGCTTCGAGCGGAATGGCTTGTCCATGAGCTGATGGATGCCGGGGAGGAGGTTTAGGAAAAGGATGCTGCCAACAAAGAAGCGCTGTCCTAGGTGCGGGCGTGTGCTGCCAGCGGAAGCGTTCAACTTGGTTCGCGGCGGAAGGGAGCTTGCCGGGTGGTGCCGTGTGTGCAACCACCGCTATTATCTCGACCGCAAGGAAGCGGGATTCGTCAGGAAGAACCCGAGCGGGCGGAGGATTGCGCATGGAGGGTATACCGATGCGGTCGGCAGGTATATCGACCTCGGATAGGGAAAGGACGGGCATCCGGGAGGGTGCCCTTTTTTCGTGCAGGATATGCAGGATGTATGGAGTGTACGGTTCACCTGCTTGCTGGTATGCCGGTCTGCTATATTTATAGACAGCAAGGGGGACGGCAACCGAGCCGCCCCATGGCAGAAGGGACTTCAAGATGAAGAACGTCAGGGAGCTTGAGACCTATGGTGCAATCCTTATCGGCTGCGGGATTATGGCGTACACGCTCATGCTTGCGAGCGTGGATGCGCCGGTCTGGGCGACAATCGAGTTTGTTATGGGTACGCTCTTCATGGTGGTCGGCGTGTGGTGCGTCTATCTTGCGGGTATGGAGTACGACTACCAGATGGAAAAGCGCCGCTACCGTAACAAGAGGTAAGCACTAGCAGACCATAACCGCTATCGGGAGGAGGTCGGTCGGTAAAGGAGCTAGGGCATCCGGGAGGGTGCCCTTTTTCTTTGGCTTTTTGGGAGCCGCCCTGCGGGCGGCGTGAAGGCGCGGGGTCGTTGCGGGAACGGGGACTCGGGGCGGCTTTCCCACCCTTCCAACAGCCTGCGGGTCGGGCTAGGAACCCTCCGGCCATTGAAAGCGCGGAAAAGCCTTCTACTTGGCGGAAACGGGGGACAGACCTGCCGGGGTTTCCAACATTCCGACAGGCTCCGGGTCAGTCTAGGAACCCTCCGCCCATCGGAATGTTGAAAACCCCTTCTTCTCGGGAAACCATAGGCCGCAGGCGCGGCAAAGCGGGGCACGCCGCAGCGGCTCGGTAGAGGGCGGGGAAAGGAGGGTCGGTGGCTCCACGATGGGAGGTTGGTTTTTCTTGACACCCCACGGTTTCGCGGGGTCTCTCCGTGGCGCGGTCGCTTGCGCTCCCTCAGATTAGGGGCTGCTCGCCCCTAATGACCCGAGTTCCATGGAGAAGGCGTGGAGTCTCGCGTTGTGGAGTGTGCTGGTATGCCGCATAGCTATAATTACAGATAACAGCAAGGGTGACGGCACCGAAACCATCCCAAGGCAGAAAGGACGGAGCAAATGAAAATCGAGAAAAACGATATGGTCATGGTCTATGACGGGGGCGGCACTGTTCCCCACTGCAAGTATACCGGCAGGTTCGGTGACCTTACGGCATACTGGCAGAAGATTGTCTCGGATGCGGTTTATCTGTTCCGGCTGGGAGAGAGCGAGGAGTGCGACTGGTTGGTTCTTCTCGGCCAGCCTTGGTCACCGTATTCACCGGACGGCATTCGCTAAAGGGGAAGCGGAGGGGTATCGCGAGAGGTGTCCCTCCATTTCGGCGCGGCGCAGAAGGGAGACGAAATTGGATAGATATGAGGTTGTGACTGGGAATATGGTTCCCGTGACCGGCGGGGCGAACCGCAAATGGGGATTCACCGGAAAGGTCGAGACGAGGAGCTACGAGCGGCTGGTCGATGCGCTCATCGACTTTGTTGAGACCGGAGACGGCCTGAAAGAGCGGTTTCTCGCAGGGTTTGCAGCGTGCTTGGCAGCGGATAGGAAATCTGTCGAGAATCGTGGGTTCGGGGTCGTGGTCAGGAAAGTCCGGTGCCATCGGGGCGAGGACGGCACGGACAGGGTATCTTCCGTAGAGACGATGCACGAACGTCGGTACACGGTCGATGATTGGCGATACGACACGGCGCATCGCGAGCAGACCGAGAACGGTCAGAAGGGTTGAAGGGATGGACAATGAGTTCCGTGATTGAGCTGTACGAGCACAACCAGAAGGCATATGACGCGCTCCTAGACATGCTTGGGGAGCGCGACCGCGCCTGCATCATCAAACCGACGGGAACGGGGAAGTTCGTCATCATCGCGAAGATGGTTCAGGACAACCCGGACAAGCGGTTCCTGCTGCTCGGCACCAACGTCTACATGTTCAACGACCAGATGGCGAACCTTGCCGAGATTGCGCCGGGGTTTACGCCTGAGAACCTGCAATTCATGACCTATGCGGCAACGATGGGAATGGAGCGCCGTAACGACTGCGTTCCGCCCTACGATGTGATAATCGCCGACGAGTTCCACCATTGCGGGGCTGAGGAATGGGGGAAGGGCGTTACCCACATCCTCAATGCGAACGAGAGCGCCAAGGTGGTCGGATTCACTGCCACCCCTATCCGCTACTCGGATGGTGGAAGGAATATGGCGGACGAGATGTTCGACGGAAACGTGGCCTATTCCATGGAGCTGGAGGAAGCGTGGCTGCGTGGGATACTGCCGATTCCGAAATGGGCTACATCGAGAAGACTTGTCCTATTTGTGCGGGATATATGGAGTATCGTCTTGAAGATTTATCTGGTTTGGTGGTATGATATATTACCAGTAATCAATCTAGCCGTAAGAAAGGAGATACCATGGCGGGTAAGCCACAGGCGGAGAAAGCCGTTGAGCGTTTCCCGGAACTCGGGTGTTTCGCGGTTGCGGTGCGCCGCATCGTGTACGAGAAGGGGATGACGCTCGACAACGCCATCAAGAAAAGCGGAATCAGCAAATCCGCTTGGTTTGCCGGGATGGCCGGAAGCGGGGGAAAGCCATCGCGTCTGCCGAGCCTTGCGTCCTTTTTCGCTATCGCGGACGGTCTCGGAATCACGCCCGAGGAGCTAATTGCCGCGATGCGGAAGGAAGCCGAAGTGCGGGAGAAGAGCAATGGGGAGAGGGCTGAGAACGATGAGTAGGATTTTCATCACCATAGGGAGCGCCCACTCGAAAGCCGCAAATGTAAACCCCGTGGACGGCATCTGGTGTTCCGACTGCGGATGGGCGGGGCGCGTCGAGGAGGATATGACGGATTCTGAGGAGAGCGAAGAGCCGCTGTTCGAGGAGTTTTCCGAATATGTCCCGAAGTTCTGCCCAAACTGCGGGGTGAACCTGCGAAAACCCTAGAGGTGTCCAGACAAAGGGACACCTGATGCGATAGGCTGTCCCTATCCGATAGGAAAGACCGGCAAGGTCGAGGAGAGAGATGGAAAAGGAACGTTTTCTTGTCGAGGTGACGGTGAAGGGCGAGAAGGATTGGAAGGCGATACACATGTGCGGGAGCATGGCGGATGCCGTGCCGGTCGCGGATGCGGTACACAACCTCTCCTATCTGCTCGACACGCCCATCGCTATCCGCGTGCGCGAGAAGAGGGGCAAGGGTTTGGAGGGCTGACGGATGGAAAGGAGCGAAGATTACATGGCAAAGCATTTTAGCGAAGTGAAGAGGGAACTTGAGCAGTCGGACGGGCATATGGCCGGTATCGGCCAGCAGCTTAAGCTCTCCGAGGAAGCGAGGGATGCCAGAAATGCCGGACGAAGGCTTGAGGACGAGACCGACGAGACCGACCTCATCGGAACCGTGAAGAAGCTGGAAGACCTTATCGCCGAGCAGCGCCTGAGCAACGAACGCATCGCAAGGGAGATGCGCGGCATGGTTTCGGAGATGAAGGATGTGCTCGAAAAGGTCGAGGAGCTGAGAAACGGCGCGGCGGACGCGCAGCATCAGGCGAATCAGATGGCGCTCATGGGAGTTGCCAATGCCCAGCAGAAAGCTGGGGAGATGACCATAAAGAACATCGAAGAGGTGACTGCAAGGAGCAGGAAGGTCATCGACTCGATGGTAGAGGAATCCAAGAGACGCATTGAGCGGCTTTCGATGGTGACGCTTCCAGACAGACTGTTCTACTACTGTAAGTGGATGGCGGTCATCCTCGTGCTCATCATCCTCGTGCATGTCCTATGGGGTATGCTGGTGTAGAGAACTACCGGTAATATAGATAGCAGGAAATCTTCTTATAAGACAGAAAGGACTGACAGAAATGAAGAAAGACAGCAATATGTTTAATGACAACAGCACCGAGACTGAGGGTGTCCCGGCGGACAAGATAGCCGAAATCCCGAAGGTCGAGGATTCGACGGAGGAGGAGAACGCTAAGAAGCCGCTCATGCTCTTCGGGCGCGAGTTCTCCCGCAAGCAGGTCTGCGCGGCTGGTGCAGGAATCCTCTGTGCGGCGCTTCTCATCGGCGGCGGTGGATATGCCATCACACATGCGGATTGGACGGGCAAAGCGAACGCCCCTGCGGTGTCCCAGTCAAAGGACGATGAGGAGCAGGACATGGTGCTTTCCCTTGAGGTGAAGGCTGACGGCTGGGATACGGAAACCTCCACGCCCGTCATCGCCCATATCGAGGATGAGGACGGGAAAGTAGACTTCTACACCGCCATCGCCGCGAACAAGCAGGTGACCGTGAAGGTCGGTGAGTCCGGTACCTATACCGTCACATTCATCTCACCGGTGAACGCCGACGGCTCCATCTATAAGGTGCCATCGAAGAAGGTTACCGCCGGAAAAGCCGACAAGACAGTTGCCACAGGCGTGACTTTCGATAAGGTGGATGCGGACAAGGTAACGAAAGATGACTTGACCGCCATCGCCAAGGACGTTGCAGCAGCCGTGAAGAAGGGCGATTCCACCCTGACCGGGGACAAGGGTGCCGAGGTCGTGAAGAAGTTCGAGGACAACATCAAGAAGAACCCGAACGCCGATACCGATGCCGTCGAGAAGGAGACCGAGAAGGCTCAGGAGTCCGCCAAGGAAGAGAAGTCCGACGCGAAGACCCCGGAAACTTCCGACAGCAAGAAGAGCGATTCAGGTTCATCCAACGGCTCCAAGAAGGATAATGGGAAGACCACAGGCAGCTCCGATAATTCTGGAAACAAGAGCAATTCATCCTCCAAGAAAGACGAGGGAAAATCCGATAGCAAGCCGAGTGGCGGCAACAGCAGCAACTCCGGCTCAAACTCCAATTCAGGCAGTTCATCGAAAAAGGATGACACCCCGGCGCATCAGCACAACTGGGTTGCCAAGACAAAAACCGTCCATCACGACGCTCAGTACAAGACCGTCCACCACGACGCGGTGACGCATCAGGTATGGCATGACGCGGTGACGGAGGAACACTATATCTGCAACCAGTGCGGTGCGGATATCACGTCTGACCCTTGGGGGCATATTAACAACTCTCTTATGAATGGTGGTAATTGCGGAAGCTATCACTCTACCTATGTGACTGTAAAGCAGGGGTATTATGAAACCGTGACCGACCAAGCGGCCTATGACGAGCAGGTGCAGGTGCGCGATGCATGGGATGAGACTGTGACCACTGGGTATAAGTGCTCTTCTTGCGGTGCCACGAAGTAACTTGAAAGAGCAAAGCAATCGTCTATTTCAGGAAAGGAAAGGGGATGTGAAAAAACTCGATTGAGTTTTTTTACATCTCCCTTTTTGTACCTGTTGTGTATAAATGACTGAAATCATGCGCAAAGAAAGCACACTTCCCCTACCCCATAGAAATTCTTTTTTTGAATCTATGCGGCAGTTCTGTTT
>OIXV01002334.1_pt1 | contig 15474 bp, 14 predicted proteins | sample 1587771 | NCBI WGS metagenome assembly OIXV01 (sample SAMEA3888893, study PRJEB22519) | human gut metagenome | biome: human gut; feature: human-associated habitat; material: faeces | place: Denmark | collected 2010
TTTTATTGGGCTTTTTGTGTTTAGGGAAAGGAGGGTTACTATTAACTTTTTAGGAGTAGGTGCTCAAGATCAAGCGATCGAGAGAATTCATTGAAGGATCGCCAGGGGGGAATTTTTTGTGCAAACAAAAAACAGCTTCCCACAATGGGGAAGCTGTAAGGATGCGGAAAATGGGATTTGAACCCACACGAGCGATTGCTCACAAGACCCTCAATCTTGCACGTCTGCCATTCCGTCATTTCCGCAGATACTATAGAAGGTAACGCAGGCTGAAGTAATTCTGTCACACCGCGTCTAAAAAATATCTTACCTGATTTTTGACAGGTTTGTCAATAACTTTTCCTAATGCTATTTGAAAGAATTTTCAGACTTTAGATTGCATTTTTTTCCATAAAAGGTATGCTAAAAGAATGAATAATTATTTTTTTGAGAGGAGAGCAAATGAATTACTTTAGAAACCAATTAGCCAAATCTGCGAAACAAAGAATATTTATCTTCCTACTCATGGGTGCCTTTAGTTTAGGCTGCTGTTTTTCCGTTTATTTGAAACTAATGGAACCCATCAACTTGCCCGCCACGATCACTGCAGAAAAAGCGGAAGCCTCACGGCTTGTTGATCGCTACCAAGCCAATCAGTCGGACTCGCCTGATGAGCAAGAGGTGTATCAACTTTTGCTTGAAAATAATACACTGACCTCACGGCAGTTATCCAACTTGATTATGGAGGAATACGAACGATTTAATCAAACGAGTATTCAAATTGCAGAACTAAAAAAGCAGATTTTGGCGTCTGAAGTTGATGACAAAGCCTTTTTACCGCCTATGTGGACGATCGAACAAGAGCAAACGGTCTATCAAGCCTTAGCCGAGCAAGAAAAAGAGCCGGTCCTCACGGCTGCCAATACCCAGACCGCTGTCGCTTTGGCAATAACGCTTTTGCTGAATTTTGGGTTCTTCTTTTGGGCTTTTTTTGCCAGTGACAATTTGATAGAAGAAAGAGAACACTTCTCTTTGATTCGCTCGTACCCGCAGATTTTTCCGATTCGGATGTTAAGTAAAATTGTGGTCAAAGGGATTACAAATTTAGGCGTTTTGGTTGTGTTCTTCTTAGGTGTCTTTCTTTCAATGAGCCTTTTGGGGGAGTTCGGGGATTGGCAGTATCCAGTAGCCGTCTATCTCAGTGGGGATTGGGTCGCCGTACCTTTTTGGCAAAGCGTTTTATATAGTATGGTTTCTTTTGCCTTGCTGATTGGTTTGATCGAATGCTTAGGTTTTGTTATGAATATGATCGCAGCCAATCGATATGTCTCTTTCTTTTTGCTAGTGCTTTTTTATGGGTTAGGCTTGATTCCGATGCTGCAAAAGATCCCACTGTTACCAGTTCATCTAGCTGCTATGGATAAATTTTATTCGGGCGCCTTTGCTTTGGGTTCTGGTACTTCTTGGGGCGTCTATGCTAGTTGGCTGCTCACGGTGGTGTGGATCTTCCTTTGTTTAAGCATCATGCTCGTTGCGGATAAACAGAATCGCTTGTTGAAAGGAGGCAAAGGATGAAAGACTATTTTTTCTTTGAATTACGTCAACTCTTAAAGAGCAAGAAATCCATTGGTCTTTTTTGCTTGCTTCTTATCTACAGCGGCGTTTACAGTTTTTGGCAAAGAGACTTTCGCCCGATTGAACGAGTAGATGAAACGGAAATGCAACAACGCTATACTGTGCGACAAGATTTTCTTGATCAACAAGCAGCCAATCCTTCTGACCATTGGTCGGCAAGCTTAGCAGTTGAAATGTTTACCCCATGGAACGAAGCGGAAAAACAACGTTTAGATGCACTAGCTGGTGAAGACTGGCAAGCTTATGCACAAGGAACAAGTACGTGGTACCAATTGGCGTTGCAGTTTACCGATGAACGAAATGTTTTTTATACACCGGATTATTATACGTTTCAAAATTACTACGCTGCCTATGACGGTCGCTTTGGTTATGCTTCAACCGCTAAGCTTATGGAAGCCTTCAGCCAGTTGCCGAATAAGAAACTCTCTCAAGCAGTCATGGAGCAAAAAACGGGGATACAGGCATTGCAGCGAAGTTTTACTGGATATTTACCGATTCTATTGCTTGCTGTTTCTTTATTTTTGGCGATTGATTGTTTACCAAAAGAACGAAGACATAAATCCCTGTTTCTTTCACTGCCATTATCGGCAGAAGAGATTCTTTGGAGCAAAACGGCAGTATTGATGGTCGCTTCTGCAATTGCAACGCTTGGGACTATGTTCTTTCTCTGGTTGGGTTCTGGTATACAATTCGGCTTTGGTTCCCTGGAACTGCCGGTCACGATTTTATCATCGACCTTTGATGCCCGCTACCCGATCACCGATTTCAACGCTTTTGAAACACAAGCCATCGGTCTTTTTATAGGCCAGTGTTTTCTTGCGACGCTTTTCTTGCAGTTTATTTATTGTCGCGGCATCTTGTTGTTCAGTGCCCTGTTTCGCTCAGAACTGGTTAATTTGCTTGTGGCTGGTTTTTGCTTGCTTTCACCCTATATTTTCCAAAGACGTTGGTTCAGTGCTTACCTTGATAAAACGCTGTATGTCTATCTGTATCAAAATGTGGGGCAAGTCCTTTCAGGCTGGACACGTTTTTATTTTGGTTCTGCAGGGTTTACGATGGAAAAAGGGTTGCTTTTATTAGGAGGCGTTTGGCTTCTGATCGAAATGTGTTTCTTCGTGACGATCCAACGCAAAAAATTTCATTTGGCATAGGAGGAACGATATGTTAGAACTGAAAAATGTGACGGTCACGTATACGAGAAATGTATTGGATCAACTTTCCATCGCCTTTTCTCCCGGTGAGATCGTCGGATTAGTCGCCCCAAACGGTACTGGGAAATCCACGCTATTAAATGTGGCGATGAATTTCATCCAGCCGAATGAAGGCGCAGTATTTTTGAATGGCAGTCAAGTATATGTGACCAAAAAATCAGAAGTGGCAGCGCATCAACAAATTTCGTTTTTTCCTGACCAAAATGATTTGTACAATGATTTGAGTGGTTTCGAGCATCTCAAGCTGTATCAGCGAATGTGGCGTTCAGAGGAACACTTAGTGGACGAAACGATTGAGCGCTTGCGGATGAGTGACTATATCAAACGCCCCGTGGGCACCTATTCACTTGGGATGCGGCAACGTCTTTGTTTTGCGATGCAGATCGTGACGGATACGCCATATATGCTGATGGATGAAGTCATGAATGGCTTGGATCCAACCAATGTCGAATTGATCTCCAACGTGTTGAAAGCCTTGCGAGCGCAAAAGAAAGCGATCGTGATTGCTTCGCATATTTTGACGAATTTGGATTCCTACGCGGATCGGGTCTTGTTTTTAAAAGACGGCAGGATCATTCACGAATACTTTGGGCGCAAGTCGTTAGTCAATGAACCGTTGTACTTAAAAACGGACTCGGCAGATTTTTTGGTGGCTTTTCCAGAATTAACGACAGTGACCATCGATCTGCAAGGACGGATCTATCTGGTAGAAATCAGCGATCCTCAGCTGCCGCAACGGTTTATCGCTGCAGGGATCACTGATTTTTCTGTGGGGCACTTGGCACTAAATGAATTGTATTTGACGTATTTTCCTGAAAATCACTGACTGTCGCACTATTTACGAGATGAGAGCGGGACAAGCACAGATGAAGGAGAAGCAAAAAAATTTCGCCATAGGTAAAAGTTTTTTGCTATAATAGGTTCAATCTGAAAAGAGATCAACGACGAGAACCAATAACCTGACGTTGACCTATGGTTAAAGGAGAAATGGAATATGAAGAAATTTTCGAAGTCGTCAAAACTTGAAGGGGTCAGTTATGATGTACGCGGCCCAGTTTTAGAAGAAGCCGATCGGATGCAAGAAGAAGGCATCAGTATCTTGAAATTAAATACGGGGAATCCAGCGCCTTTTGGGTTCGAAGCCCCAAATGAGATCGTTAGAGACCTGATTATGAACGTGCGAGAATCGGAAGGCTATTCTGATTCGAAAGGGATTTTTTCGGCCCGTAAAGCGATCGAACAATATTATCAATTACAGAAATTTCCTGATGTGACCATCAATGATATTTATACCGGTAACGGCGTTTCTGAGCTGATCACGATGTGCATGCAAGGTCTTTGCAACAATGGGGATGAAGTGTTAGTGCCGATGCCTGACTATCCCTTATGGACAGCGTCGATCTCGTTAGCTGGCGGAAAGCCCGTCCATTATATTTGTGATGAGCAAGCAGATTGGAATCCTGATATCGAGGACATCAAAGCTAAGGTCACCAGCAAAACCAAGGCGATCGTTATTATTAATCCAAATAATCCCACCGGCGCCGTTTATCCAAAAGAAGTTTTGCAACAAATCGTCGAGGTTGCCCGTGAGCATGACTTGATCATTTTTTCTGATGAGATCTACGACCGTTTAGTCATGGATGATTATGTCCATGTGCCGATTGCTACATTAGCGCCAGATCGATTCGTTGTGACGTTAGGTGGCTTGTCTAAGTCTCATCGAGTGGCAGGTTTCCGGGTGGGCTGGATGGTCCTCAGTGGCGACAAGTCCAATGTGAAAGACTATATCGAAGGCTTGAATATGTTGTCTTCAATGCGGCTGTGTTCCAATGTTTTATCGCAACAAATCGTCCAGACCGCACTTGGCGGCTATCAAAGTTCCGATGAGTTGCTACTACCAGGTGGTCGTATCTACGAACAAAGAGAGTTTATCTACAAGGCAATCAATGACATTCCGGGATTGTCAGCGGTGAAACCGAAAGCCGCCTTTTATATTTTCCCTAAAATTGATATTCAACGCTTTAATATCACCAATGATGAACAATTTGTTTTAGACTTTTTACACGAGCACCACATCTTGCTGGTTCACGGCGGTGGGTTCAACTGGCAACAGCCAGATCATTTCCGAATCGTTTATCTTCCTAATATGGAAGACTTAAAAACGACTGCTGAAAAAATGACAGAATTTTTGGCGTCCTATCGTCAGAAATAAGAATATAAAAAAGCACCGCTCCTTCAACAACCGTGAGGGAGCGGTGCTTATGTTTTTATTCGGCAACTGGTTGACAAATTTTTTTGCTGACAATCATTCGATTGGTAAATTTATCCAGCATTTCAGCACTAGGATCGGTCACTTGAACGAGGACTGAATTTTCATATTCCCGTTCGATGATCCCTTGGTATTTTTTGCCTTCCCATGTAAAAAAGATCGTACTGTCGATCGTCATCTTAACACCTCATTTGAAATTGTGGAAAAATAACAAGACATTCTTGAAATTGCTTTCCTTTTTGTCATTATGTGCTAAAATAAAGAAAATTAAAAATGCGAATTCGCATTTTTGACAAGAAACGTTCGGTTCTTATAAGAATTTCCCATGGAGGACGATCATGAAGAAAAAAGAAGAATCTTTTGGTCAAATCATCCGTACTATTCGTCTAAAACGAAAGATGACACAGAAGATGTTAGCGGAAGATATTTGTTCGCAAAGTGTTTTAAGCCGTATTGAAAACAATGAAGAGCTGCCCAATGTCTGGGTGATGTATCAAATCTGTCAACGTTTAGGTGTCACCTTGGATCAAGTGATGATGCTTCATTCGGAAGAGATCAACAAAACCAATCAAATTTTTGCGGAAATCGAATCGCATTTTGTCCATAAACAGTTTCGAGAAATGCGGGAAAAAATGGAAGACAAGGCAATCAAAGAGTATCTGTATTTAGATTCGGATATGCAAATGTATTACTACTACTTAGGAAGTTGCGATTATTTTCTCGATCAAAACTATGATACCGCCCTCGAGGCATTAAAAAAAGGATTGGCCTATTCCTATCAACAGGATAAAACCAATGTTTCCGTGATGGAAATTCGCATTCTTAGTTGCATGGGGCGCGTCTACAGTGACTTGCTGCAATTGGGTGAAGCACGCTTTTATCTAGAAAAAGCTTATGATGCCATGCATGCTTTGCCACCGGAACGTCTATCTACGGCGTTGACCAAAATTTATTACAATTATGCGGTCTTTCTGAAGGAACAACAGGAAGACTGTCTCGCACTAAAAGTAACGAACGAAGGCATTGCCCTAGCGAGAGAGAAAAATAGCTTGTATTTTCTAGAAGAATTGTTTGAACTAAAAGGACAATTGCTTCAAAGACTAAAAGAAGAAAAAGCGGCTGAAAAAAGTTTTCAACTGTATCGTGCCGTCATGGATATTCGCCAATCTGATAAAGTGGTGTAGACCTTTCTTGACTTCTGCTGCAAATAAGAGTACTTTTAAGGAAGAAAAGAAATAGAGGAGCGATCAAGATGAATAAATATATTTACGCAGACAAATTCTTTCTGAAATCAGCGGTTCATGGCCCTGGTTACTTGGAGGTCAAGGAGGGAAAATTCGGCGCGATCGTCGATGAAGTCCCTGCTGATGCGGATGTAGAAGATTATTCAGGCAAATGGGTAGCACCAGGTCTTGTGGATACTCATATCCACGGGTTTATGAACCATGATGTGATGGACAACGATGCAGAGGGCATCAAAGCCATGTCAGAAGGTCTTTTGTCTTGCGGTGTGACATCTTTCTTACCAACAACCTTAACATCAAGCAAAGAACGGTTGCGTGATGTAGCAGAAACCGTTGGGAAAGTCAAAGACGAAGTTACAGGAGCAAAAATCCAAGGAATTTATTTTGAAGGCCCATTCTTTACTGAGGAACACAAAGGTGCACAAAATCCGATTTATTTTGGTGATCCTGATATCGATACCTTCCATGAATGGCAAGAAGCTTCTGGTGGAATTATCAAGAAAATCGCCTTGGCTCCTGAGCGCGAAGGTGTGAAGGAATTTGTTTCGCAAGTGACGGAAGAAGGCGTAGTGGTTGCTCTAGGCCATAGTAACGGTACATTACAAGAAGCGCAAACAGCAGTTGAAGCGGGGGCTAGCGTTTTTGTTCATGCCTTCAACGGAATGCGCGGATTAAACCATCGCGAGCCTGGAATGGTTGGTGCCCTACTTTCATTAAAAGAAGTTTTTTCAGAGTTGATTTGTGATGGCCACCATGTGCATCCTCAAGCAGCTGAGATTTTGATGGAAAAAGCTGGTCACGACCATGTTGCCTTGATCACTGACTGTATGATGGCTGGCGGCATGCCAGACGGTGATTACATTTTAGGTGAATTTCCAGTAGTGGTGAAAGATGGAACGGCTCGGTTGGAAACTGGCAATCTTGCCGGCAGCATTTTGAAACTAAAAGAAGCTGTGAAAAATGTAGTAGACTGGGGAATCGCTACCCCTCAAGAAGCGGTTATGATGGCCAGCTTGATTCCAGCAATTAGTTGCAAAATTGACCATGCTTGCGGCATGATCAAAGAAGGTCGCCCAGCTGACTTTATCGTTTTGGATCAAGAAATGAATGTAACAGCCACCTATTTAGATGGTGTCTGCCGCTACCAAGCGTAAAATGAAACAATCTGCTTAAAGAAACAAGAAGAGAGCTTCTCTTGATCTGTTTTTTAAGCAGATTTTTTTGTTTTCAGTTATGATGAAAGAAAACGACATCCTATGAAGGAGATGATTGGGATTTGAAGACGATTTTAGTAACCGGCGCCAATGCCGGCATGGGCTTTGCAACAGCCAAACAGTTAGCAAAAGCAGGGATGCATGTGATTTTGTATTGCCGTTCTGCCGAACGAGGACAGGCAGCACAGCAACGTTTGAAGGAAGAGACAGGAAATTCAGCGATCGATCTAGTGATCGGTGATCTGGGGTCGTTGGCTAGCGTACGCAAGTCAGCCGCTGAAATCAATGCCCGCTTTGAGAAATTGGATGTACTGATCAATAATGCGGGCATCGTCAATTTAAAAAAGGAGCGAACGGCCGATGGATTCGAGCAAATGCTGGGAGTGAATTACGTGGGTCACTTTGAACTGACCCGCCAGTTACTACCTCTATTGAAGCGTGCCGATGCCGGCAGGATCGTCAATGTGGCATCCGGCGCCTACAAATTTGTAAAGAAAAAGGATCAGCGCTTTTTCGATGTACCGGATTTTTTCCCTTGGCGGGAATATGGCCGCTCAAAAAAAGCCCTGATTTTATTTACAGATGCGCTTGCGTTTCAGCTACGCAATACGACCGTTACTGCTAATTCCTTGCATCCGGGAGCTGTGGCGACCAGCTTAGGGGTCAGTCGACAAACAGGATTTGGTCAATCTATTTATAAAATGTTGACGCCTTTTTTTAAAACAGCCGAAGAAGGGGCAGATACAGCGATTTACTTAGCTCTAAGTCCAGACGTTGCAGGGATCAGTGGCCACTACTTTGTTGATCGTCAAGCAGTCCCAACCGAGATCCCGAAGGAGCAGCAACAAGCACAGAAACTTTGGCAAGAAACGCAACAAAGAATTGCGGACCACACAAAATGATTTGTTTTGCTTTTGCCAATCTGGATCACTTTAAATAAATGACTTGTTTTTAGCAGCACGACCTTGTGCTGCTTTTTTGCGGTTTCTTTCAAGGGAAAAAATGTGATACACTGATAAGCGAGAAAGCGCATGCGGCGCTGGAATTCTTGGAGGAATAAAATGAGTTATATTGATGTAGTGAAAGAAGTGAAGAAATACACAATGGGCGATACGGTGATTGCTGCCAATGATGGCGTTTCTTTTTCCGTAGAGAAAGGCGAGATCGCGCTGATCCTTGGACCTAGTGGTGCCGGTAAATCCACCGTATTGAACATACTAGGCGGGATGGATCAATGCGACAGCGGCCAAGTGATTGTCGATGGAACGGATATTGCTGGCTTTGATGCTAAACAACTAACGACCTATCGTCGCAAAGACGTCGGATTTGTCTTTCAATTTTATAATTTGGTGCCGAATTTGACGGCTAGAGAAAATGTGGAACTATCGGCACAAATCGTACCCGAAGCACTTGATGCAGCTGAGATTTTGACCCAAGTTGGATTAGGTGATCGCTTGGATCACTTTCCTGCACAATTGTCTGGCGGTGAACAGCAAAGGGTCACGATCGCTCGTGCCATAGCCAAGAAGCCCAAACTGCTGCTTTGTGATGAACCAACTGGGGCACTTGACTATGAAACAGGAAAACAGATTTTGGCTATTTTAGAAAAAACAGCTCGCGAGACCGGGACGACCGTTTTGATCATTACACATAACAGTGCATTGGCTCCCATGGCGGATCGCGTGATCCATATCAATGACGCAAAGGTTCGCAAGATGGAAAAAAATACTCATCCAATTCCAATTGCCTCTATTTCTTGGTAAATGCCTATGAAAAAAACATTATTACGTTCCAGTTTACGTGAAATTAGACAAGCACCCGGGCGGTTTCTGTCCATTTTAGGCATTATCTTTTTAGGAGTCGCTTTTTTTGTCGGGATCAGCGCCACCGGCCCTAATATGAAACAAGCTGCTGAAGATTACTTTTCTCGCCAACAATTAGCCGACCTCACGATAGCTTCAACTTTGGGGTTGTCGGATACGGATCGCCAAATCATTGAGGAAATGCATGGTGTTAAGGCGGTTGAGACGGAGCAGATCGCCGATATCAATGCCGAAAATCATCGTGCTGTGATTCGTGTCTTCTCTCTTTCAACTGAACGACCTGTCAATCAATATGAGGTGACTTCTGGTCGATTGCCACAAAAATCAGGGGAAATCGCCTTAGATCAAGCGGCGCAAAATAGTGGTAGTTTCGAATTAGATGAATCCTTTGAGTTACCAGAAAGTGGCGAAAATCAATTAAAAACCCATACCTTCACGATCGTGGGCTTTGTCAATAGTCCTGAATATATTGAGAACTTTCATCGGGGGAACAGTACCGTTGGTAATGGGACTGTGGATTACTTTGCGGTGATTCCTGAGGAGGATTTTAAAGAAAGTGCGTACGCTCGAATTTTAGTTCGCTTTGATGACTTATCTCAAATGGAAAGCTATTCAGAAGCGTATCAGACGAAAAGAGATCAAATAAGTGATGAAGTTGAGAAAAAGTTGGCTCCTCGGGCGCAAGGACGCAGGCAAGAGCTGATCGATGAAGCGCAACCAGCCATTGACGAAGCCAAAGAACAGATCCGCGACGGAGAAAAGGCTCTGCAAGAAGCACAAAGGGAACTCGACGACGCACAAGAAAAATTAGCACAGGCGCACCGGGAACTGACGGAACAAGAAGCAGCCTTCCAGACAAAAATTCAAGCTGCCCAAGAGCAGTTGACTAGTGAAGCACAAAAAATAGCTGAGGGCAAGCAAGCATTGGCGGAAACCCAACGATTGCTAGATCAAAGCGAACAAGCGTTGCTTCAGCAAGAAGCCCAAGTAAAATCGGCCCCAAGACCAATCAGCGCCTATTTCGGCACAAAAAACCGAACTACAAAATGGCGTCCAACAAGTGGAGGAGCAACTTGCTCTGGCATACCAAGGCATGGATCAAATCAAAAGTGTGGGTCAACTTTCTGCAGAGGAGCAAATGGCCCAGCTGCCTACCGTCTATGCACAAGTAACGGCCGCTCTGGCACAGTTGAACCTGCCGACAGATGTCATTGGTCCGATTCCTGACCTGGAGGAAATCGATGAAACGATGATTGCTACTATGCTGACGGCAGCTGAAGATGCATTAAATCCACTCATTACCGAAGGTGAGCAACAACGTGCCCAATTACTCGGCAATTGGCTACGATCAATGACCAAGAAGCGCAACTTCAGCAGGCACAGCAGCAAGTCAACGCTGGTTGGGGCCAAAAAAGTGCCGGACGCCAAGAATTGGCACAGGCGCAGACCCAGATCACTCAAGGAGAATCGCAGCTGAGTGTTGCTCGGGAGACTTTAGCTTCTGAGCAAGCCAATGGTCGGTCTTTGCTAGATAAGGGCTGGCTGGAATACCAAGAAAACGAAGCAACCCTTCAAGAAAAGCTTGCTGAATTTAAAGAAAGAGCGCCCAAAGAACGCGAAAAACTTGAAGATGCCAAAAAAGAAGTTGCGGAAAAAGAGCAAGAATTGTTGGAGCTAAAACCGGCAGTTTATCGTGTAGCAAATCGGGATGCCAATCATGGTTATTCAGAGTATCAAGACAATGCGGAACGCGTTTCGTCTTTAGCCACGATTTTTCCTGTCATTTTCTTTTTGATCGCAGCCTTAGTGAGTCTAACCACTATGACGCGGATGATCGATGAAAAACGCAGTGAGATCGGAACGTTGAAAGCACTAGGCTATCGTAACTGGGAAATTGGCCAGAAGTTCTTACTATATTCCTCTGCAGCAGGCATCACAGGTGCTGTATTGGGACTAGCAGTAGGCTTTTCCTTTTTTCCAGCAATCATCATTCAAGCTTATGGACCGCTATACAATCTCACGGAGTATGACACCCCATGGTATTTGCGGCTTTCATTGATTGCTGTGGGAGTCAGCTTGCTTTGTACCATCGGTATCGCGCTACTGGTTTTACGTTTTGATTTAAGACAGTCGTCGGCATCCTTGCTAAGACCAAAGGCGCCAAAAACAGGGAAACGAATTCTCTTAGAAAGAATCACCGTTATATGGCGTCACTTAAGTTTTATTCAAAAAGTTACAATGCGAAACTTGTTTCGCTACAAGTCAAGAATGCTCATGACCATCTTAGGGATCGCCGGATGTACGTCCATGATCTTGACTGGATTTGGCTTAAGAGATTCCATCAGCAATATCATTCCTTTACAGTTTGAGAAGATCTGGCAATATCAGGCAGTGATCACCTTTGATGACGAGGACTCCCAGGCAATGAATGAAACAAAAGCTGCTGCAGAAGAAATCGACGGTTTTGACGAAGGATTGTTCTTGCATACCGAAAGCCTGACGTTGGCTCAACCGGGGGTGACGCAGCAAGAAGTGACCGTAACCGTGCCAGAAGATCCTGCGGCTCTATCGAGATTTGTCCACTTAAATGATAGGGTTTCAGGAGAAGCTTACGAACTTGGAAAAGATGGTGCGATCATCAATGAAAAACTTGCTAAGTTGTTTGGTTTATCAGTGGGGGACACCCTGACGTTAACGAATGAAAGCGGCGAAGAATTTCAACTAGAGGTAGCTGCCATCGCAGAAAACTACACGGGTCATTTTGCTTATTTGACACCTGAAATGTACGAAAAAGTCTTTCAGGAAACGCCTTCTTACAACAGTGAATTATTGAAATTCAATCAGCACTTAAGTAAAACGGAAGAAGAAACGATCGCAGCTGACCTGATGGCACAAGACAATATCATCAATGTTTCCTTCCTTTCAGCTTCAGCAGATGCCTTGGATGACACGACAGCAACCTTGAACATCGTTATTTGGATCTTGATCTCGTCAGCAGGAGCATTAGCCTTTATCGTATTGTACAACTTAAACAATATCAATATAGCGGAACGCATTCGAGAGTTGTCGACCATCAAAGTATTGGGCTTTTATGATCGAGAAGTGACGATGTACGTCTTTCGTGAAAATATCTTTCTGACGATCTTCGGCATTGCATTTGGTTTATTATTAGGGGTGCTTCAGCATCAATTTGTCCTACAGACCATTGAAGTCGATATCGCCATGTTTTCACCGACAGTCGAACCAATGAGCTATGTGTATGCCGCTGGATTGACCTGCTTGTTTTCAGGCGTGGTAGGGATCGCGATGTATTTCAAGTTGAAACATGTCAATATGATTGATGCCTTGAAAGCCAATGAGTAACAAAAACAGCCTTTTTTCAGAAGTATTCTGGAAAAAGGCTGTTTTTATTTGTCTTGTTTTTCTTGTTCAGAGATTTCCCCTTGGACTTCTTCTAGCATGGCTTTTAGTTCAAGTTCTTTTTGCCTTAGAACGACCAGATCTTCTTGGATCTCATCCTTTTTCTCTTCCTCAGGCGGTCGAATAACGAAATTGATCGACAAGGCTACTAAGGTGCCGATAAAAGTATCAAGTACACGGTCCAATGCAAAGATGATCGATTCCCCTTGAGGGACACTGGAAGTAATCAAAAGCATCGTCGCAATGGCAGAGATAATGCCAGAATTGTTATTGATGCCATCTGAAAAAACGATGACAAAGATGACCAGTGCGGGCAGGACAAACAATTCGATCAGAAAGTCATTTTGAAAATATTGCTTGGTCAAAAAGTAAAAAATAGCTGTACCGCCACCGATCGTATTTCCTAATACCCGTGATTTCCCAAAAGAGATCGTTGTGGTTAGGTCTTGCCGCAATGAAAAGACAGCGGATAAGGCAGCAATCAAAGGCTGGCCGCGATCAAGGAAATGAAAGAGCAGGATACAAAGCATGACAGCGATGGCTGTTTTTATCGTTCGCATACCTAAGCGAAAACGCCCCAGTTTCATGGTAGAATGCCCCCTTTACTTAATCATACCCAAAGCGGTTGAGAAATTCTAGTCTTATTCCTCACAATTTAGTATACTTTTCAAAGGAGGTGACAAAAATGAAAATCGGATTGAGAACAGTTAAGACGGCAATTGCTGCGGGTTTGTCCATGTTTCTGGCACAGCAGATCGGTCTATTGTATGCACCAGCAGCAGGGATCATCGCAATTTTGAGTGTAGGGAATACAAAGAAAACCTCGCTGTTTACAGGGATCGGTCGTTTGGTCTCCTTGGCGATCGCGACGCTCTTAGCTTTTGTCAGCTTCCATCTTTTAGGCTTTGGTCCGCTGGGCTTTGTTCTTTTTCTCTTCCTATTTATTCCGACGGCAGTCTCTTTCAAATTAACCGATGGGATCGTGGTCAATTCGGTCTTGGTGACCCATTATATGATGGAACGTTCGTTTGCTTGGCCACTGATAGGGAATGCCTTTTTATTGATGAGTATTGGCATTGGTTTTGCGCTTTTATTTAACTTGTATATGCCAGACGGCGAACGGGCATTGAAAGAAAAACAGCAGTTGGTGGAAGAAACGTTTAAAAGTCTTTTAAAAGACATGTCGATCGCGTTAACAGAAAAAGAGAAAGCGACGCTTCCCCATGTCTGTCAAGCACTGTTAGGAGAGATCAAACAGGGCAAGCAGCAAGCGATGGTTCATAGCGAAAATCAATGGCGAGGAGAAGGCTCCTATTATGAAGAGTACTTTACTATGCGGCAAAGCCAAGCCCGCTTACTCTTGGAAATGGTTGATCTTTTACAATTATTTTGGGTAGAAGAAGCCTATACAAATGCGTTTCAAGAGCTACTATCCTTTACCGCTGAGTCCTTTCATGAAAACAACAATGGCAAAGAAATCTTGGCAAAAATCGCTGCGCTTTATGAAGATTATCGACAAAAGCCATTGCCCCAAACAAGAGCAGAGTTTGAAAATCGCGCTCAGTTGTTTCAGTTTCTGCAAACTTTTAAAAGTTTTATTGAAATCAAAGCCGACTTTTCTGAACAGATTGAAACTATGGAACGTTAAAAAAGACTCCCGCAAAGGAGTCTTTTCATTTTACTGCTGTTCCCAAAAAGCTTGCATTTGATCCAAAACATCAATGACATCAGTGGTCAAGTGGATCGATCCTTTGATTTCGCCATCGATGGCTTTGATCATATTGGCAATTTCATAATTAAGGGCTTGACTGCTGTCACCATCTTCAATCAGTTCATTTGTTCCATCCCGGAAATGAATCACGGCTTTGTCTGCACGAGGATATTCATCTACGGTAATGTATCCTTCTTCGAAAGCGACGATACCGGTTTTAGGCATTTTCGCTTGAAAAGTCAGCGTGACACTAGCCATTTCATCGGCTGGATTTTGTAGGATCGTGACTGATTGTTCATCCACACCTGTAGAGAAGGGCTTCATGCTGCTAAACGTCACTTCTGGTGTATCCGTCATGAAAAAGCGGGCAAATGAAACAGCATACGTACCGATATCCAATAAAGCACCGCCACCTAAATCTGGATTGAAGAAACGATTGCTTGGGTCTGGATCTTTGTAGCTGCCAAATGGTGCTTGGATCATTTTTAATTTTCCTAAGCGTCCGGCATCGATCTCTTCTTTCAACCGAGCATAAACCGGCATATTGAAAATCGTCATTGCTTCTTCTAAGATTAGATTTTTTTCTTTGGCTAAGGCTAGTTCTTCCGCTAGCTCATCGGCACTGGTGGTGATGGCTTTTTCGCAGAGGACATGTTTTCCTGCCATCAGAGCTTTCATAATAAATTCGTGATGAAGATCATTAGGTACTGCAATGTACACAATATCAATTTGCGGATCTTCTAACATGGCATCTGTGCTTTCATAGGCATGGGGAATAGAGTGTTTCTCAGCAAATGCCTGGACTTTAGGGAAACTCCGGGCACTGACCCCATATAGTTCACTTGCTTCATTAGAAAAGCCAGCAGCAAATTGCGTTGCGATATCTCCGAGGCCAATCATTCCCCAACGGTATTTTTTCATCAAAACCTCCTCATAATAAATGGTTAAAAATATTTGAAAGTTACTTC
>OIXV01002378.1_pt1 | contig 15276 bp, 15 predicted proteins | sample 1587771 | NCBI WGS metagenome assembly OIXV01 (sample SAMEA3888893, study PRJEB22519) | human gut metagenome | biome: human gut; feature: human-associated habitat; material: faeces | place: Denmark | collected 2010
GGGCGCACTCGTGGGCAAGGGTAAATCTGCGCTTGGCGCAGAGCCGCTGCACGTTGCCGGATCGAATGAAGCTCTCGTCCAAGATGACTTGATCACGCTTCAAAGCCAGTGTACGCTCCATATCAATGGCAGCTATGCTTGCCGCAGCCGTGGTCACCGCAGGTGTGACCAGCCTCGCCGTGCGCATGGTCATGGTGGTCACAGTGAACATTGGGATCGTAGCCCAGATTTCCGCTGAGCAATGCGCTCACCGCTGCGTCAGCGTCCCCGCTGACACCGCCGTAGAGCTTGATGCCCGCCTCGGCCAGTGCTGCCTGCGCACCGCCGCCGATACCTCCGCAGATCAAAGTGTCTACACCGTGCTGCATCAGGAAGCCTGCCAGTGCGCCGTGACCACTGCCATTGGTGTCAACGACTTCCGCATGAGTGATTTTACCGTCCGCAGCTTCATAAAGTTTGAACTGTTCGGTGTGGCCGAAATGCTGAAAAATTTGACCGTTTTCATAGGTAACTGCAATTTTCATCATGGAATCTCCTTTGCAATTTTTGTCGGATTTTTCTGTGATGCCTCTCTGCGTCCGGCAGCAGCGGCCGCAGTGGGTTGCCTCCTGTCCTCCGCAGATACGGTAGTTTCCCCCGGTGATGTGCAGCGGTTTCCCGTGGACAAGACACGCTGCGATCTTGCGCCGTGCGCTTTCGTAAATCTCCTGCACGGTAGAGCGGGAAATGTCCATTTGTGCGGCACACTGCTCGTGGGTTTGCTGCTCCAGGTCAACCAGCCGAATGACCTCGTACTCGTCCAGCGTCAGCAGGATCGGCTCGGTATCCTCGCATCCGTTGGGGCAGAAGGTATCAACTTGTGGTACGCCACAAATCCGGCGGCACCGTGGCGGTCTTGGCATGGATACGCCCCCCTCGTTTTCGGTATATACCGATTATAGCGCTTTGGGCAGAAAAAAGCAATATTCTTTTCAAAAGCCACTGCGATTTCCGTCTTCATATAGATACGGACTGATATTCGGAGTCGAAAACTACGTGGGAGCCATGTTCGTATTCTCAGATTATCTGCATTTGACAGAACTTCGCAGGGCAAGATGAATTTGCTTGGATTCCTTATGGGTTTAGTTTCCATACAAGCCGTTCACGGGTGGTTGTCCACCTATGAACGGCTTGTAAATTCTCACCCCTACGGCATATTATGCCAGCGCAGGCAGGGCCACCCGCAACCCAATTCCGGCAAATCCGTATCTATGGGCGGACGAAGCTGTAAAGCACATTCTTGAAAATAGGCAGTACACCGGGTGCGCTGTAAACTTCAAAAGCACAACGGTCAGCTTCAAAGTTCACAAGAAGATCTACAACCCCGTAGAGGAGCAGCAAATCATTCCGAATATGCAGGAGCCGATCATCTCAGAGGAACTGTTTGACCGTGTACAGGAACTTCGCCAAAACCCGCAGCAGTTCAAATTTTCTGCATAGAGCAGAACACGGTGCAGCCCCTTTTCAGAGGCTGCACCGTATCCTGCATAAAAACTTCGTTATCCGCCCGTCACAAATCTCTGACTGGCTTTTTTACATTTTCTTATGATTTCGACTACCGACAGCCGCCACATGGTGGCGCACGCAAGGCTCCTTTTTCACGGCAATCTGCCGCTTCTCAGTTCTTCAGGCTCTGCAGCGGAGCGGGGATGCGGCCGCCACGGGCGATGAAATCTGTGCTGGCGGCCTCATGGACCGGCATCACCGGCGCAGAGCCCAACAGGCCGCCCAGTTCCACCATGTCACCCACATCCTTCCCCTCCACGGGGATGATGCGGACAGCGGTGGTCTTGCTGTTGACCATGCCCACCGCCGCCTCGTCAGCGATGATGGCGGAGATGGTCTCGGCGGTGGTGCTGCCGGGCACGGCGATCATATCCAGCCCCACGGAGCATACGCAGGTCATGGCCTCCAGCTTATCCAGCGTCAGGGTACCGTCCAGAGCGGCTGCGATCATGCCCTCGTCCTCCGACACCGGGATAAAGGCGCCGGACAGTCCGCCCACATGAGAGGACGCCATGACGCCGCCCTTCTTCACGGCGTCGTTCAGCAGCGCCAGCGCCGCCGTGGTGCCGTGGGTGCCGCAGACGGACAGCCCCATCTCCTCCAGGATCCGGGCCACGCTGTCTCCGATGGCGGGGGTGGGCGCCAGCGACAGGTCTACGATGCCGAAGGGAGTATCCAGCCGACGGGAGGCCTCGGTGGCCACCATCTGGCCCACACGGGTGATCTGGAAAGCCGTCTTTTTGATGGTCTCCGCCACCACGTCAAAGGGCTGGTCCTTGCAGGACTGCAAGGCGTGGTGTACCACGCCGGGGCCGGAGACGCCCACATTGATGACGCTGTCGGCCTCACCCACCCCATGGAAGGCCCCGGCCATAAAGGGGTTATCCTCCACGGCGTTGCAGAACACCACCAGCTTGGCGCAGCCCAGCCCGTCGGTGTCACGGGTCAGATGGGCCGTCTCCTTGATGATGCGACCCATGCGGGCCACGGCGTCCATGTTGATGCCCGCCTTGGTGGAGCCCACATTGATGCTGGAGCAGACGATATCCGTCTCCGCCAGTGCCTGTGGAATGGCCCGCAGCAGCAGCTCGTCGCCGTGGGCAAAGCCCTTCTGCACCAGCGCCGAGTAGCCGCCGATGAAGTCCACGCCGCAGGTCTTGGCGGCCCGGTCCATAGCGTGGGCAAAGGGAACGTAGTCCTCCGTGTCGCAGCCGCCGGCCACCAGCGCCATGGGGGTCACGGAGATGCGCTTGTTGACGATGGGAATGCCGAACTCCCCCTGGATCTCCTCGCCCGTCCGCACCAGATGCTGCGCCCGGCGGCAGATCTTGTCATAGATTTTCTCGCAGCAGCGCTTGGGATCCTCACTGACGCAGTCCAGCAGGGAGATACCCATGGTGATGGTGCGGATATCCAGATGGCGCTTATCGATCATGTCGATGGTATCAAAAATGTGATGTATACTCAGCATGGCTCCCCCTCTTACAGCTTGTGCATTGCGTCGAAGATGTCCTCCCGCTGGATACGCAGAGACAGATCACGGGCCTCGCCGTAGGCGGTGATGTCGGTCCGCAGCTGCTCGAAGGAGCCCTGGCACCCTGCCAGATCCACCACCATCATCATGGTAAAGCACCCCTCCATGATGGTCTGGCTGATCTCCAGCACGTTGACCCCATGCTGGGCCAGTGTGCCGCACACACCTGCAATGATGCCCACCTGATCTTTTCCTACCACGGTCACGATGGCTTTCATATTTTTCCACTCCGTTCTGTAATTCTTCCGTCAGCTTGACATTTCTCTGTCCAGTGGACAGATATCTGACGCTTTCCTGACGCATTATTATACCGGATTTTTCCCGGACTGACAAGCGTTTTTCCCAAATTGGATGCTCTCCGTCACGACCGGCAAAGCCCCCCGGCCGGATGAACATTCGGCCGGGGGGCTGATTCGATTTTACGTCAATATGTCTGAACCGATATTTTACATCGGCAGCTTCCATTCCCCCTACACACCCAGCCGGGTCCAGAGTCGGTCATACAGACGCAGCGTCTCCGTGGGGAGATTCTCATAGATCTCGCAGCGGCGGAGCACCTCCTCCGAGGGGGCCATGACCTCGTAGATCTCCGGGTCCAGCGGCTCCTCGTTGACCTCCTCATAGTAGGCTGGGTACTCCTCCAGCGCCTCGCCGTTGGGGGAGGCGTACCAGATGTAGTCCATGTTGGCCAGATTGGCCTTTGTAGATGCGATGAAGTTGATCCACTCCTCCGCCTCGGACATATGCTGGCTGCTCTTCAGGACGCACATGGCATCCACGAACCAGTTGCTGCCCTCCTCCGGGATGACGAAGGCCAGGTCCTCGTTATTCTCCAGCATGGTCAGGTAGTCGCCGGCGTAATACATAGCCACGGCGGCATTGCCGCCCTCCATCTTCTGGAATACCTCGTCCATGACGAAGGCCTGATACACGCCGCTGTCCTTGGCCTGCTTCAGCAGGGCAAAGGCCTCCTCCAGCTGGCTCTCGTCGGTGGTATTGATGCTGTATCCCAGATACAGCAGGGCCGCCGCCAGAGCGTCACGGGAGTTGTTGATCATCAGCACCTGTCCGGCGTACTGGGGGTCGAACATGGCACTCCAGCTGGTGATGGGCTGAGAGACCATGGTGGTGTTGTAGATGATGCCCAGCGTACCCCAGGTGTAGGGGACGGTGTACCGGTTCTCCGGGTCGTAGCTGAGGTTCTTATAGGTATCGGCAATGAGGTCAAAGTTGGGGATGTGGCTGTAATCCAGCTCCGCCAGCATATCCTCGTCAATGAGCCGGGCGATCATATAGTCCGAGGGGACGATGACATCGAAGTCGGCGCCTCCCATTTTGATGAGGGAGTACAGGGCCTCGTTGCTCTCCGCCGTCTGGTAGTTGACCCGGATGCCGGTCTCCTCCTCAAACTGGGTGATGAGGCTCTCGTCGATATACTCGCCCCAGGAGCACACGTTCACCACCCGGTCGGACCGGGCGGAGCGGCCGGTGACGATCAGCGTCACCACCAGCACGCAGGCTGCCAGTCCCGCCCCCACACGGCGCAGGGTCTTATGGAGCTTGCTGCGGTTGGGGTGGGGGGCCGCCGGGGCGGTGTGGTGCTCCGCCTTCAGGCGGTGGTCGGCACGGCTCTCCCGCAGGTTCACGACGGCCAGCAGCACCAGCACCGTCACGAACAGCAGGGTGGAGATGGCGTTGATCTCCGGGCTGACCCGCTTCTTGGTCATGCCGTAGATGGTCATGGCCAGCGTGGAGGAGCTGGTACCGGCGGTGAAGTAGCTGATGATGAAGTCATCCACCGACATGGTGAAGGCCGTCAGAGCGCCGGAGACGATGCCGGGCCTGATCTCCGGGATCACCACACGCCAGAAGGCCTGCATCCACGTGCAGCCCAAGTCCTGCGCCGCATCGATGAGGTTGCGGTCCATCTGGCGCAGCTTGGGTCCCACGGACAGGATCACATAGGGGATATTGAAGCAGATATGGGCCAGCAGCAGCGTGCCGAAGCCCATGGTCAGGCGCTCCGGCAGCACCACCAGCGACTGCCACGAATTCATCCACCCGGCGAAGGCGCCCCAGCCGTTGAAGAACACCACGAACAGCAGGCACAGGCTGACGCCGGTGACGATATCCGCATTCATCATGGGGATGTTGTTGACGGCGTTCACCGCCGCACGACGGCGGCGGCTCATGGCGTACAGGCCGATGGCGGCGAAGGTGCCGGCGATGGACGCCACGATGGTGGACAGCAGCGACACCAGCAGCGTGGTATAGACGCTGTTCATAATGAGCCGGTTGGAGAGAAGGGACTCGTACCACTTCAGGGAGAAGCCCTTCCACACGCTGGAGCTGGTGCCGGCGTTGAAGGAAAAGACGATCAGGATGATGATGGGGGCATAGAGAAACAGGAACACCAGCGCCATCAGCAGCCGGTCGCCAAAGCGATTCTGGGTGCGGCTCATAGCTTCACCGCCTGTTCCTCGCCCTCACCGAAGCGATTCATCACCAGCATACACACCAGCACAATGATCATCATCACCAGCGAAATGGCGGCGCCCAGCTGGGGGTTGTAGGCACCCCCCAGAAACTGCCGCTCAATGAGGTCGCCCAGCAGCAGCTCCGTGCCGCCGCCCAGCATCCGGCTGATGGCGAAGGTGGACACCGACGGCACGAACACCATGGTGATGCCCGACACCACGCCCGGCAGGGACAGGGGCAGGATCACCCGGCGGAACACCGTCAGGCTGCCGGCCCCCAGATCACGGGCGGCCTCCAGCAGGGAGTGATCCAGCTTGATGATGACGGAATAGATGGGCAGGATCATGAAGGGCAGATAGTTATACACCATGCCCAGCACCACAGCCCCCTGGGTATTCATCATGGAGAAATACTCCAAGTTGGTGCCGAAGATGTGATTATAGATGCTGATGAGGCCGATCTTCTGGAACAGCTGGTTCAAAAGACCGTTGTTTTCCAGAATGGTCATCCACGAATAGGTCCGCAGCAGGAAGTTCATCCACATGGGCAGCATAATGAGCACCATGGCCGTCCGCTGAAAGGAGGCGCCCTCCCGGCTCATGAGATAGGACACCGGGTAGCCGATCAGCAGACAGATCACCGTGGCGATGACGGCCAGCTTGAAGGACCGGAGGAACACCTCCGTATAGCCCCCCATCTGCACGAAGTTATCCATCGTAAAGCCGCCGTCGGCGGAGGAAAAGGCATAGACCACCATAATGACAATGGGGGCCACCACGAAGATCGCCATCCACACCTCGTAGGGTACGGCGAACCGGGAGAGCTTATTCTTCATCCCCGCTCTCCTCCTCGTCCGTCTCCAGAGAGGCGTCCGCCAGCTCCTCATACTCCTCGGAGTAGGAGCTGTAATCTCCGAACTGGCCGGAGTATTCGCTCTTTTTCATGATGTGGAAGCCGTCGGGATCGATCTTCACGCCGATGCGGGCGCCCTCCGGGGAGTGATCCGTGGTCTGAATGAGCCACTTGAAGCCCCGGAAGTCCACAATGATATCGTACTGCATCCCCTTGAAGGTGACGCTGGTGACGGTGCCTACCAGCTGCCCCTGCTCCACGGGGACGATGTCGATGTCCTCCGGACGGATGACCACGTCCACCGGCTCGTTGGGTGCGAAGCCGCCGTCCACGCAGGGGAACTCCCGGCCGTACATCTTCACTACCTTGTCCCGGACCATGACGCCGTTCAAAATATTGCTCTCGCCGATGAAGTCCGCCACGAAGGCGTTCTTCGGCTCGTTGTAGATATCCTCCGGGGTGCCGATCTGCTGGATACGGCCCTTGTCCATCACCACCACGGTGTCGGACATGGTCAGGGCCTCCTCTTGATCATGGGTAACGTAGACAAAGGTAATGCCCATCTGCTGCTGGATCCGTTTCAGCTCGATCTGCATATCCTTCCGCAGGCGCAGGTCCAAGGCACCCAGCGGCTCGTCCAACAGCAGCACCTTGGGCCGGTTCACCAGCGCACGGGCAATGGCCACACGCTGCTGCTGGCCGCCGGAGAGCTGATGGATCTTCCGGTGCTCAAAGCCCTTCAGGCTCACCACGCCCAGCATCTCTGTCACCCGCTGCTCGATCTCGTCGGCAGGTACCTTGGCGATCCGCAAGCCAAAGGCGATGTTTTCAAAGACATCCAGATGGGGAAACAGGGCGTACTTCTGAAAGACGGTGTTGATCTGCCGCTTATGCGGCGGAACGTCATTGATCCTCACACCGTCAAAGGTGACGTCTCCCGACGTGGGCGTCGTGAAGCCGCCAATGATCCGCAGCGTCGTGGTCTTGCCACAGCCGCTGGGGCCAAGCAGTGTGAGGAATTCGGAATCGTTGATATACAGATTGATGTGATCGAGAACCAGCTCGTCGTCAAACGCCATGCAGAGGTCCCGCAGGCGAATCAACTCTTTGGACATTTATCCTCCCCCGTTCGTTAAATAATATCTACCTCTTTTCTCTGTTCAAAGGGAGGCCTTGCGGACAGGCCTGATATCTCTCGTTGAAATTTGGCAGATTCACTATATATAAAAAGCAGGGAAATGTCAATGTATATTTTCCCCTGTTTAAGGAAAATTCTGCACTGTGGAGAATTTTACTCGTTTTTGCCGGAGATTTCCGGGGAATGGCAGAAAAAAGCCCCGGCTGCACCGGGCAGCCGGGGCGGCGGTCAGCCGAAGTATTTCTCCCGGAAGGGGACGCTCTCCACCTGAAAGCTGCGGCCCCGGAGGTAATTCAGCAGGCCGGCGTCCGTGGGGAAGTCGAAGGTCAGGCGGTAGGAATACAGGGCCTGCCGGGTCTCGCCGTAGCGGCGGTTCACCTGCCCGTCGCCGTACTTGCCATCCCCCAGCAGGGGGCAGCCCAAGTCCGCCATGGTGGCCCTGATCTGGTGGGTGCGGCCCGTCAGCAGCTCCACCTCCAGCAGGGACAGCTCCTCACGGGTCTCCAGCGTCCGGTAGCGGGTAACGGCGGTCTTGCCGCCGGGAACGGGCCTGTGGTATACGGCCACCTGCTTTTTCTTCTCGTCCTTCAGCAGGAAGCAGGATACCTCTCCCTGCGGCGGCCGGGGCGTCCCCACGGTGATGCAGAGATAGCGCTTGTCGATCTCACGATCCCGGATCTTCTGGTTGATGATCCGCAGGGTTTCGGCGTTTTTGGCGGCGATGACGATGCCGCCGGTGTTGCGGTCGATGCGGTTGCACAGCGCCGGGGTGAATGCGTTCTCCCACCGGGGGTTCCACTCCCGCTTCTGGTAGAGGTATGCCTGAATGTGGTTGATGAGGGTGTTGACCTTCTCCGTCTCGTCGGCGTGAACCACCAGACCGGGGCGCTTGTTCAGCAGCATCAGATTCTCGTCCTCGTAGACGATATCCAGGCTGGGGCGGAACAGGGTGAGGAACAGATTATCCTCCCTGGGCTTGTCGAAGAACTCGTCGTTGATGTATAATTGCAGCACGTCCCCCTCCCGCAGACGCTGATCCCGCTGGGCCCGGCCTCCGTTGACCTTGATGCGCTTGAGGCGGATATACTTTTGCAGCAGGGCCGGCGGCAGCAGCGGCAGAGCCTTGGAGACGAAGCGATCCACCCGCTGTCCGGCGTCATTTTTCCCGATGGTCAGCTCCCGCATGGCGTGTTTCCTCCTTTGATGGATGCTGTTTAAGGCTATTGTACCTGATTTTCGGAAATTGTCAAAATATTTCGCAGAAAATGTTTGACAAGCAGGGTGCAATCCTCTATAATACTATTCGTGTCATTAAGAGGTGTACTATGCGATTGAATGTAAACCGACTGCTGCATACCCCCGACGCCAGTCAGGAGGTCCGGTTTGAGATGGATCTGTCTCAGCTGGATTTCGGCGGCGCTGCGCCCATTATCCGTCCGGTCACTGTGGAAGGCCGTATTCGGAATCAGGCCGGGGTTCTGCTGTGCCAGCTGGAGATGCATACGACGCTGCACTGCGTGTGTGACCGGTGTATGGAGGAATTCGATGCGCCCAAGTCCGTTTCTTACTCGTGCGTTCTGGCCGAGGAGAAGCAGGAGGAGGACAGCGACGAGATCATCCTGCTGGAGCACGACGAGGTGGATCTGGCGGAATTGGCCAGAGATGCGTTCATTCTCGACATGGACACGAAAACTCTTTGCTCCGAGGACTGTAAGGGTCTTTGCCCCGGCTGCGGCGTGAACCTCAACCGGGAGCCCTGCCGCTGCAAAAAGCAGGTGGATCCGAGGCTTGCCAAGCTGGCCAGTCTCCTGCAGGAGAAGGAGTAAAGCGCTTCTCTATACTATCAATTACTGCTCAGGCAGTTAAGACCAAGGAGGTGTCAACATGGCAGTACCCAAGGGAAAAGTATCCAAGCAAAGACGCAACAAGAGACGCAGCTCCGTGTGGAAGCTGGCGACTCCCGGTCTGGTGGCCTGCACCAAGTGCGGTGCGCTGCATCTGCCTCACAGAATGTGCCCGGAGTGCGGTACCTACAATGGCCGTGAGGTCAAGCAGGTCAAGTCCGTGGCCGCTGGCAAATAATGATCGTGTGTCCTTGACAGGCGGGAAGCATGGCTTTCCGCCTGCTTTTCTTTTTGCAGGGAAGGTCTGTCTGTATGGTGTCTGCTTCGGCGGGATATCATGGTCGGTGCCGCAGCATGGGTGATGCCATGCCACGGCAGAAGATTGCTGCGGGGTGGTGGGAGGACACAGTTGCGAAAAGCCTGCCGCCATGCGCAGAACGCAAGGCGCAAGCTTCATAACGAATCAAGCGCAGGGGAGACGAGCCGTCTCTCCTGCGCTTGATTTTACTCCATCTCATCCAGCGTCAGCCGGAAGCTGGGGAGGAAATGCTCCCGGAAATAGGTCAGCTCCGGCAGCTGGAAATCGTCCAACGCCTGCTCTGTCTGCTCCGCCGCCCGGCGGAACTCCAGATTCCCGGCCTTCAGCTCCTCCAGACATTTGATGTGGGCAGACAGCTTGTCCGCCGCCTTCACCAACTCCTCCACCTCCGGGTCTGTGGGGGTCAGGGCCTCGGCAAAGTCCGGCTGCAGCTCCGGCGGCAGCATCCCCACCAGCTTGCCGCAGGCGATGTGCTCCACCTGCTTGTAGGCATCCCGGATGGCGGGATTGTAGTACTTGATGGGGGTGGGCAGATCCCCGGTGAGGATCTCGCTGGCGTCGTGGTACAGGGCCGCCACCGCCACCGTACCGGGGTCCACCTGACCGCCGAAGCAGCGGTTGCGGATCACCGCCAGCGCATGGGCCAGCACTGCCACCTGATGGCTGTGCTCCTGAATGTTCTCCGGCTGGCTGTTACGCATCAGCGCCCAGCGGGAGATGAACCGCATCCGGGACGTATAGGCAAAAAAGTGTTCCATGTTATGTCACCTTTCCCATCAGGATATCGTTTACTACGCCTGTGATCTTCACATGGCGAACGGTGTTATGGTAATCCTCCTGTGTCTGCACCTCCACCGGCATATAGTTGGGGGCATGACCGGCGGCGCAGCCGTCCTTGCGCTGCTCAAAGAGCACGGGATAAGTCTGGCCTACGCAGCCCTGCAGATAGGCACGGTGCAGCTCCGCCGCCACCGCCGACGCACGGGCGGCACGCTCCTCCTTCACCGGGCCGGGGACCTGCTCCATCTCCGCCGCCCTAGTGCCGGGGCGGATGGAGTAGGGAAAGATGTGCATCTGGGCAAAGTCGCAGCGGCGCAGGAAGGCCAGCGTCTGGGAAAATTCCTCCTCCGTCTCGCCGGGGAAGCCGCAGATCAGGTCCGTGGTGATGGCGGGCCGGAGGAAGTACTGCCGCAGCAGGGTCACGGACCGGAGGAACCGGGCGGTGTCATACCGGCGATTCATGCGCCGCAGGGTGGCGTCGCAGCCGGATTGCATGGACAGGTGGAACTGGGGGCAGAGGTTGGGGAGCCGGGCGGCCCGGCGGCAGAAATCCTCCGTCACGGTGCGGGGCTCCAGACTGCCCAGCCGCAGGCGCATCTCTCCCGCCGCCTGCGACACCGCCTCCAGCAGGTCGATGAGGCTGCGGCCGTCCTTGAAATCCTGTCCCCAAGAGGAGATCTCGATGCCGGTAAAGACCACCTCCCGGTAGCCCTCCCGCCGCAGCTGCTCCGTCTGGCGCACCGCCTCCTCCAGCGGCAGGGACCGCACCGGCCCCCGTGCATAGGGGATGATGCAGTAGGTGCAGAAGTTGACGCAGCCGTCCTCCACCTTCAGCATGGCCCGTGTCCGGGCCGCCATGCCCCCGGCGGGCAGCACCTCGAAGGTACGGCGGCGCAGGGCCTCATCCACCGCCACACGGCTGCGGTGATCCTCCGCCGCCTGCTCCAGCAGGGTCAGAAACTCCATCCGGTCGCCGGTGCCGCCGATGAGGTCGATGCCCAGCTCCTGAGCCTCCGGGGTGTGGGTCTGCACATAGCAGCCGCAGGCAGCCACCACGGCCTGGGGATTGCGGCTCTTGGCCCTGCGGATCATCTGCCGGGATTTTTTATCGCTGACGGCGGTGACGGAGCAGGTGTTGATGATGTAGGCGTCCGCCGGGGACTCAAAGTCCACCAGCGTGTGGCCACGCCGCTGAAGCTCCTGCTCCATGGCCTGCGTCTCGTATTGGTTGACCTTGCAGCCGAGGGTGTAAATAGCAACTCGCATGGGGATTCTCCTTGCACTTTGCGGTTTTCTCCGATATAATAAGAATTTGTCTACATTATACGGTATCCGGCCGCCGGTGGCAAGAGGGTCTTTGCCCCTCCCCCCTGTCCGGCGCCGGTTTTTCTGAAAAAACGGGAGGTCTGCGCTATGATCTATCTGGACCACGCCGCCACCACGCCCCTGCCGGAGGCTGTGGCGGATACCATGTACGATGTGCTGCGCCATCAGTTCGGCAATCCCTCCGCCCAGTATCCTCTGGGCCGGGAGGCCAAGGAGCTGGTGGAGGAGGCACGCCGCACCATCGCCGGGGCACTGGGGTGCCAACCATCGGCCCTGCACTTCACCTCCTGCGGCACGGAGTCGGACAACTGGGCCATCCGGGCCGCCGCATGGCAGGGCCGCCACACGGGGCGGCACATCATCACCACCGCCGTGGAGCACAGCGCCGTGCTGGAGCCTTGCCGCCAGCTGGAACAGGAGGGGTATGAGATCACCTACCTCAAGCCCGACCGCACGGGGCATATCTCCGCCGGACAGGTGGCGGAGGCCCTGCGGGAGGACACGGTACTGGTGTCCGTGATGCTGGTGAACAACGAGACGGGGTGTCTCTTCCCCGTGGCGGATATCGCCCGGCTGCTGAAGGAGCGGGGGAGCCGTGCGCTCCTCCACTGCGACGCCGTGCAGGGCTTTCTGAAGGTTCCCTGCAGCCCGGCGGGGTGGGACGTGGATCTGATGAGCCTGTCCGCCCACAAGATTGGCGGTCCCAAGGGCATCGGTGCTCTGTACGTCCGTCCGGACCTGCGGAACCTGCGGCCCCTGCTGGCCGGCGGCGGGCAGGAGGAGGGGCTGCGCTCCGGCACGGAGGCCACCGCCCAGATAGCGGGCTTTGCCAAGGCCGTGGCGCTGCGGCAGGAGGGGCTGGAGGAAAAGCTTGCCCACATGGCCCGCATCAAGGCCTACTGCCGGGAGCGGCTGCTGAGCATCCCCGGCGTGGTGCCGGTGGGCGGCGGCGAGGCCCCCCACATTCTGGCGGTGTCGCTGGTGGGCTATCCCAGTGCCAACGTCATCAACGATCTGGGCAGTCAGGGCATCTGCCTGTCCGCAGGCTCCGCCTGTCACCGGGGCAAGGCCAGCCGGGGCTATGCCGCTCTGGGACTGGATAGAAGGACCGCCGCCGGGGTGCTGCGGCTCAGCTTCGGGCCGGAAACCACAGAGGGCGACATCGACGCCCTGTACGAGGCGCTGCTGCGCCACAAAAATACGAGATTTTCCATGCTGTGAGGGATACCATGCTGCAATGTCTGAAACGTGAACCGGGCTTTTACCGGTATCTGTGGGGTCTGACCGGCCCCATCGCCCTGCAAAACCTTATCACCTTTACACTGGGCCTGATGGACACGCTGATGGTTAGCTGGCTGGGCAACACCCAGATGGCCGCCGTCACCACCGCCAACGTGCCGGTGTTCCTGCTGATCTCCATCGTGTTCGGCGTGCAGAGCGGCCTGAGCATTTTGGTGAGCCAGTACTGGGGCAAGCGGGATATGGAGCACATCAGCCGTGCCATCGGCGTGGCGGCCATGCTGGGTACCGGCCTGACGGTGGTGCTGGCGGCGGTGCTGTACCTGTGGCCGGTGGAGATCATGGATCTGCTGTCCAACAACCATGAGCTGTCGGTGCTGGGTGCGCCGTATCTGAAGCTCATCGGCATCTCCTATGTGTTCAATATGCTCTCGTCCCTGTATGTCAGCGCCCGGCGCAGCGCCGAGGACGCCGGCTTCGGCATGAAGCTGTTCGCCATGTCCACGGTGCTGAACACGGGGCTGAACTACCTGCTGATCTTCGGCAAGTGCGGCCTGCCTGCGCTGGGCATTCAGGGTGCCGCCGTGGCTACCCTGCTGGCCCGCATCACAGAGTTCGCCGTGTGCAGCTTCTGTGCCGTCCGCAGCAGGCTTCTGCCCATCCAGTGGCGGGCCTTCTTCCGCCCCGGCTGGGAAATGCTCCGGCGGTTCGTGAAGTACTCCTCCCCCGTGATCCTCAATGAGACGGCATGGGGCCTCGGCAATAGTATGCTGACGGTAATCCTGGGCTACACCGACAACTCCGTGGAGATGCTGGCGGCCAACGCCGTGATGGGCAACCTCAACCGCCTGTTCCTGGTGGTGTGCTTCGGTCTGGGTGCCGCCACCGCCGTGATAATCGGCAAATCCATCGGTGAGGGCCGCAGCCATCAGGAGGTCATGGACCTGAGCCGGACGCTGTTGGTGTTCACGGCGCTGGTGGGTGTGGGGCTGACGGCCCTGTCTCTGCTGCTAGTGCCGACGCTGTTCGTGCCGGTGGTGTTCCCGCTGTTCAAGCTCTACGGCGAGTCCGCCGCCATCGCCACGGCGCTGGCGGTAACGGGCTTTCTGTCCATCCCCCTCCACGCCTACTCTATCTCCGCCGTCACCGGCGTGCTGCGGGCGGGCGGCGACGTGTTCTGGTCCACCCTGCTGGACGTGGGACCCCAGTGGTGCATGGCCCTGCCCCTGACGGCGCTGCTGGCGCTGGTGCTGAAGGCGGACTACTGGTGGATCGCCGCCGCCATCCAGTCGGAGAGCCTGCTGAAGGTGCCGCTGTGCGCCCTGCGTATCCGCACGGGACAGTGGATCCACGACGTCACCGTCCGAAAGGAGCGTGGGCAATGAGCCTGTTTGTCTGCCCCATCTGCGGGGCGGCGCTGGAGCGGGAGCCGGGGCGCTACCGCTGTCCGGCGGGCCACAGCTATGACGTGGCCCGTGAAGGCTACACCCATCTGCTGCCCGCCAACCGCAAGCATTCCAAAATGCCCGGCGACGACAAGGGCATGGCCGCCGCCCGCAGTGTCTTTCTCAGCAAGGACTACTACGCCGCCCTGCGGGATGCCCTGTGCCGTCTGGCACTGGACTATGCCCCGGAGCATCCGGCGGTGCTGGACACCGGCTGCGGCGAGGGATACTACACCAGCGCCGTCTACCGGGCACTGCGGGACGCCGGGAAGGCCCCCTGCATGGCGGGGACGGACATCTCCAAGGCCATCCTCCGCCGGGCCGCCAAGCGGGAAAAGGACGTGGAGTTCGCCGTGGCCTCCTCCTATCACCTGCCGGTGGCGGACCGGTCCATCGACCTGCTGCTCAACTGCTTCTCCCCGCTGGCGCTGGAGGAATTTCGGCGGGCGCTCCGGCCCGGCGGCACGTTTCTCTATGTGGTGCCGTCGGAAAAGCACCTGTGGGAGCTGAAGCAGGTGCTCTATGACCACCCCTATCCCAACGAGGTGAAGGAGACTCCCTACGAAGGCTTCGCCTATGCCGAAATTCGCCATGTGGAGGACCGCATCCGGGTGCTGGGGCAGGAGGACATCCACGCCCTGTTCCAGATGACCCCCTACTACTGGAAAACTCCCAAGTCCGGCTGTCAGCGTCTGGCGGCGCTGGAGGAGCTGGCGGTCACCATCAGCTTCGATATCCATGTCTTTCGCCGGGAGGCGTGAGGCTGCCGAAAATTT
>OIXV01002413.1_pt1 | contig 15068 bp, 15 predicted proteins | sample 1587771 | NCBI WGS metagenome assembly OIXV01 (sample SAMEA3888893, study PRJEB22519) | human gut metagenome | biome: human gut; feature: human-associated habitat; material: faeces | place: Denmark | collected 2010
CAAGAGCATTTTGAACATACTGACAGGGTCGACAGACGGACGGCCTGTTGTCGGATAATATGGCGCCAGAAGATCATAGATGAAATCAAAGGATACCATCCGCTCGATCTTCCGCAGCAGGTGGGTTTCTGGAATCAGTGACTCTATATCTACGAAAAGCATTGCCATTTGTCGTCCCATCATGCTGCATCCCTCCTTATGGTTATTCTACCATAGAACGGACGTATTTGCTACCTTTGTCAACAGGTCCCTTATTGTACATTATCTAGGTGACATTACAGTGTACAAAGCGCAGCAGATATCCATGACTTACGCAGGAAGAAGCAATGCAAAAGAGTTCCTTTATGTTTCCATTTCGGGGCAGGATGTTGGAACTCCAACATCTTGTAAGCTGCACCTCTTAGGCTGATTTGACTGCGCTGTATTTTTGATATTGACAGACGCAAAGATCCATGCTATATTGATTCCGCCGGAATCAATGCCGATGGAATTGATTTTGGAGAAGAGGTGAAAATGATGGCGAAGCGGATCGAGGGTGTGACCGAGAAGTTACTTGCGTGTGCGAAAGAAGAGTTCCTGACGAACGGATATGAGAATGCCTCGCTGCGCGTCATTGCGGAGAAGGCGGGGTACACCAAGGGCGTGATTTACATCCGCTATCCGGACAAGGAGAGTCTGTACCGCGCGCTTGTGGAGCCGGTGGCGGACGGACTTTGCGATTTTTTGCAGTCCGCGCTGAACGGGTTCCAATCCCTTTCGGGTGAGGAGCAGAAGGCGAATGAGAAGGATTACGCCGATGGTGGCTTTCCGCGCTTCATCGCCTATATTTACGAGCACTTCGATATCTTTAAGATATTGCTGACGAGCGGCGAGACACAGATCTATCAGGAGTTTCTGCACAAGCTTGTCGAGATCGACACGGCCTGCACGACGCGGTTCATCGAGCAAACGCACAACGACGCGTTTACTTCTGGCAGGCTGACGCCGGAACTGGCGCATATTTTGTCCTGCGCCTTTTACTCGGGGGTTTTCGAGGTCGTTATCCATGATATGCCGCAGGAGAAGGCGAACGAGCATGTGAGCCGCCTACGTAGATTTTACAACGCCGGCTGGCGGACCATTTTTGAAGGGGAAACGGTCGACTGCTGAACGATCATCCCAAAGGAGGCGAGAACAACGGACAGCAAAGCCTATATCGATGCGGGCGGCTGGGGGTACTGCCCTGTCTGCGGAGCAAAGACGCGCGACAAGGTCCTGCCGGACACCGAGGCGCGCCGATGGCCGCTGTATTGCAGAAAATGCGGCAGAGAGACCATTGTCAACATTCAAAATAAGTGTATTCAATTATCATCCGAGCCAGACGCAGCGACGCAGAGCCGATAATTTGAAGGAGTTTCTCCCTCAGATCATCGGCTCTCTTTTTGACTGCTGGTTAGACTAATCTAACTTAGATTTGCGTATTTAGAAAGAAGGGAAGTCAACACATGAAACGATTCGAAAAAGGCTCGCCCATGGCAAGGCTGATGGCGCTTGCGGGCGAGCAGAAAAAGCAGTATGTGCGGTCGATCATTTTGGCGGTGATCGGTGTGGCGGCGGGATGCTCCCATACTTCGCGGTCGCGCGCATGGTGATCGCGCTGCTGGGCAGCGTGGCGGACAGCGCCTACTACGGGCGATGGTGCCTGCTCGCGGCGGCAGGGTTGAAGGTGCTTTTCTCCATCTGGTCGACCTCTGTATCGCACTCGGTGACCTACAAAACGCTCATCTCCAAGCTCTCGCGACAGCTCAAGGACATGATTGTCGACCGCGTGGAGGGCCTTGAGACGACGCTCGCACACATGGTGCCGGAGATGACGGAGAATCTGCTCATCCCGATTTGTCTGCTCGTCTACCTCTTTGTGCTCGACTGGCGCATGGCGCTTGTCTCGCTCATTACACTGCCGGTGGGCATGGCCTTTGTTTTAATCATGGCGCGCACGTATCCCGCCAAATACGAGGGGTCGGTGCAAGTGAGCCGCCAGATGATGAGCGAGGTCGTCGAGTACATCGGCGGCATCGAAGTTATCAAGGCCTTCAACCAGAACGCCAAGTCCTACCAGCGTTATACGGACGCTGTGAACGCGGACGCTGCCTATTTCTATAACTGGATGAAGATATGCCAGTGGCCGATGTCGGCCTACACGGCCATCTGTCCCGCAACGCTGCTGACGGTGCTGCCCATCGGGTTCCTCTTTTACGCGAACGGCAGCCTGTCGACGCCGGACTTCATCACAGTCATTGTCCTGTCCCTCGGCATCATCGGGCCGATCCTCGCGGTGAGCAATTATATCGACAGCCTTGCCATTCTCGGAACGGTCATGAACGATATTGGCTCGCTGCTCGACAAGCCAGAGCTTATCCGCCCCACGGAGAAGGTCGAGCTAAAGGATTCGACCATCGAACTGCGCGATGTGACGTTCTCCTATGCCGCAGACGGCAAGGAGATTTTACACGACATCGACCTGACGATCAAGCCGGGGAGTGTAACGGCGCTGGTCGGCCCATCGGGCAGCGGCAAGAGCACGATCGCCAAGCTGATCGCCGGATTCTGGGATGTGAGCGGCGGCAGCATCCTGCTCGGCGGGCTGCCACGACTTTATCATGGGTCTGGAGCACGGCTACGACACCGTTGTCGGCGGTGCGGGCGGCCACCTTTCCGGCGGCGAGCGGCAGCGCATCGCCATTGCACGTGCCATGCTCAAGGACGCGCCCATCGTCATTTTAGACGAGGCGACCGCGTACCTCGATCCGGAGAACGAGGCGGGCGTGCAGAGCGCCATCGGTCGGCTCGTGGCGGGCAAAACTCTGATCGTTATCGCACACCGCCTGTCCACTGTGACGAATTCCGACCAGATCGTCGTGGTCAAAGACGGACGCATTGAGGCGAGCGGCACGCATGAAGGGCTGCTGTCGCACTTGAAACTCTATCAGCAGATGTGGAACGCCCATATCGGTGCAAAGGACGGTGAGTGAAGATGATCGGTGTCTTTAAGAAAATCTGGGATCTTGCGGGAACGGAGCAGAAAAACATCCGCAATTCCATCCTGCTGGGCTTTGTCAACCAGAACAGCCTCGGCCAGCTCATCGCCGTCGCCACAACGACACTGAGTGACGTGGAAAACGCCGCGTCGGTGGTGCTCGTGACGTCGCTGGGCGGGTTTCTGAACTCCCTTGTGTTCTCACTCGCCATTTTCCTTTTTGACTGGCGCATCGGCCTCATCGTGGCGGCGGGCGTCATCCTGTTCCTCTATGTTGTGTCGCTGATGGAAAAGCGCTCGCGCGCGGACATTCCGAAGCGGCAGGCCGCACAGGCGACGCTGGTGGAAGAGGTGCTGGAGACCATTCAGGGTATGAGCGTCGTCAAGGCGTTTGATTTGGATGACGCCAAGGAGAAAAAGGTCGATCAGGCCATTGACGAGAGCTACGAGAAAAACAGCGTGCTTGAGCGGGCGGTCAACCCCTACTTTGCAGCGCAGCAGATCATTCTGAATCTATGCAGCGTGGCCATCCTGTTCGCGTCAGTCTTGTTTTATTTGAACGGCACGCTCTCGCTGGGATGTGAACGGCGGGCGCGTGTCCATCGGCGGACACAACGTCAAAGATTACACGCTCGACAGCCTGATGACGAACATCAGCATGGTGTTCCAGAACGTGTACCTATTCAACGACACCATTGAAAACAACATCAAATTCGGTAAGCCAAACGCCACGCATGATGAGGTCGTGGCCGCGGCGAAAAAGGCTTGCTGCGACGACTTTATCGATGCGCTCCCCGACGGCTACAACACCATGGTGGGCGAGGGAGGTGCGACGCTGTCCGGCGGCGAAAAGCAGCGGCTGTCCATCGCACGTGCCATGCTCAAGGATGCGCCCATCGTCATCTTCGACGAGGCGACGGCCAACGTCGACCCGGAGAACGAGGACCGCCTGCAGGCGGCCATTGAGGCACTGACGCGGGACAAGACCATCATTATGATCGCCCACCGTCTCAAGACTGTGAAGCACGCCGACCAGAATATCGTGCTCGACGGCGGCAGGATCATCCAGCGCGGTACGCACGACGAGCTGCTCGCGCAAAAGGGCATCTATTCTGAATTTGTCGGCATGCGCGAAAAGGCCATCGGCTGGAAATTAGAGACTTAAATAAGGACCTTGTCAACGTCGGTATTTTTACTGCACTCTATTTTGTGATGTTTTTCATCAGTGGCATGAGCGGGCTTATCCCCGTGATGGCCGTGTTCTATCCCGCGCTGCTGCCTATCCTCGGCGGCATTCCCTGCATCCTGTTTTTCACCAAAACACAGGAATTCGGCCTTGTGACCATCATGGGCGCGCTATTGGGACTAATCACATTTTTGATGGGCTATGGCCCTTATGCCATCGCGACCGGCGTGGGCTGCGGCCTGATCGCCGACCTTGTGCTCAAGGCGGGCAAGTATCAGAGCTGGAAGCACATGCTGGGCGCCTACTGCATTTTCAGTGAGTGGGCCGTCGGCTCTCAGCTTATCATGTTCATCTTTAAGGATCCCTACCTTGCGGGCTATATTGAGACGCAGGGGCAGGACTACGCCGATGCCGTTTCTGCGCTGCTGCAGAATTACATGATCCCAATCGTGATGCTTGTGGTCGCGGTCGGCGCGGTCCTTGGCGCATACCTTGGCAAGGCGACGCTCAAAAAGCACTTCAAGCGCGCGCGGGGATCGCCTGATGGACTTCTCTTCACGGCAGGAAAAGCAAAAGGCGCGGGTCATACTCGACCCGCGCACCAAGCTGCTGCTTTTGCTGACGATCAATGTTGTCATGCTCTCGCCCGCGGCGGAGGGGAGCGGCGCGATCCTCGAGCCGGTCATGGCTGTGCTGGCGGCACTGCTGTTTCTGAAGGCAGGGAAGGGGAAGATAGTGTTCATTTACATCATCCTCTACGCGCTTGCCAGTCAAGCGGGGCTCGCGCTGCGAGTCTTCGCGGGAACGAGCGTAGTCGGCTTTCTGGTGCGCTTTTTCGCGCAGATACTCACGCGGATGACGCCGGGGGTGACGGCGGCGTGCTATGTGGTCGCCACTACAAGTGTCAGCGAGTTCATTGCGGCGATGGAGCGCATGCACGTGAGCCAGAAGATCATCATCCCCTTTGCCGTCATGTTCCGCTTTTTCCCGACGATCGGCGATGAGATCCGCTCCATTCAGGATGCGATGCGCCTGCGCAGCATCGGCTGGAAGCGAGGGCCGGTCGCGATGCTCGAGTATCGCTTTGTGCCGCTGATCGTCTCGGTGGTGCGCATTGGAGATGAGCTGTCCGTCGCCGCGGTGACAAGGGGCCTCGGCGGGCCGATCCGTCGGACCAATTACTGCAAGATCGGTTTTTCCGCGTGGGACTTCGCGTGCATCGCCTTTTTGGCGGCGGTGTTGGTTCTCTATTTTGTTTTTTAGGAGCGGCGCTGTGATCGAATTCAAAGACGTATCTTTTCGCTATCAGGGAAGTGAGCAGGCGAACAGCCTATGCCATATTGACCTGCAAATTCCAGACGGGCAGGTCGTTCTTCTGTGCGGACGCTCTGGCTGCGGCAAGACGAGCCTCACGCGGCTCGTCAACGGCCTCATCCCGCACTACTTTGCGGGCGAGCTGAGCGGCGAGGTGCTGCTCAGCGGGAAGAATATCGCAGAGCAGCCAATCTATGAGACGGCGCGCTCGGTCGGCTCCGTTTTCCAGAACCCGAGGTCGCAGTTTTACAACGTGGATCCCACCGGCGAAGTGGTCTTCGGCTGCGAGAATATGGGCTGGCCGTCGGAGAAGATCGACGTTCGGCTCGCGCAGATCACGCGGGAGTGGTCGCTCGCGCCGCTGCTGGGGCGGAACCTTTTCCACCTCTCCGGCGGCGAAAAGCAGAAGATCGCCTGCGCTTCCGTGACGATGTACGATCCCGAGGTCATGGTACTGGATGAGCCGATGTCGAATCTGGATGTCCGCTCGATCCGAATGCTCGCGGACATCATCCGCGGATGGAAGAAGAGCGGAAAGACGGTGCTCGTCGCGGAGCACCGCCTGCACTACCTGGCGTCCATCGCCGATCGGGTCATCTATATGGAGGACGGACAGATCGCTGAGGACATGCCAGCGCGCGAATTCTTCCGGAAGCTGCGCGAGAGATCGAGCAGATGGGCCTGCGCGCCCTCGCACCGGTTAATTTTGACCGGATGACACCGCCCCCAGTGGGGGACAGTATGCTTGAGCTCAGAGATTTTCGCTTTGCCTATCGGAATACTCCGACGCTGGACATTCCATCCGTGTCGGTGCCCACGGGCGCGGTCGTCGGCGTCATTGGCAACAATGGCGCGGGAAAGACGACGTTTGCCCGCTGCCTGTGCGGCCTTCCGCGCAAAGCACGCGGCACAGTTATTGTGGACGGTGCGGCGTGGGATCAAAGGAAGCGGCTGAAAAACAGCTACCTTGTGATGCAGGATGTCAACCACCAGCTCTTCACCGAGAGCGTGGAGGAAGTGCTGATCGGCATGCCGGGGGAGGAGACGGAAAACGCGGCGCGGGCGGAGAAGATATTATCCGACCTTGACCTGCTGCCCTTCAAGGACCTGCATCCGCTCTCGCTCTCCGGTGGGCAGAAGCAGCGAGCGGCCATCGCCGCGGCGGTCGCGTCGCAAAAGGAACTGCTTGTCTTCGACGAACCGACGAGCGGCCTTGACTATTTTCACATGATGGAGGCGGCAGAAAAGATCCGTTATTTGAGTTCGCTGGGGAAGACGATCTTTCTTATCACGCACGATCCGGAGCTCATTACCGCTTGCTGCAATTTCTTCCTGCTTTTCGAGCGGGGGAAGATACAGTGGAGCGGCGGCGCGACGACGGAAAAGCGCGAAAAGCTGCGTGACTTTTTCGCGGCGGAGGAACAGTAGACTGCCGCTGATCTCGTAAACCTGATAAGCCGCCCGACGGGGCGGCTTTTTTCTTGAGATGCGGTGGGAGATATCGTCTATCTACCTGTGCGGCGCGAGCTCACCGAGCACGGCATTTCCTGCGATGGACACGTCGCGCACCAGCTCACGGCGCGGGACTACGCGGAATATGACCAATATGACCTGCTCATCAGCATGGAGGACGCAGATATCAACAATACGCTGCGTATCTCGGTAGCGACCCGGAGGGGAAGATGTACCGCCTGCTCGACTACACCGACCGCCACGTGGTACACGGGCGATTTTGGGCGACATGGCAGGATGAGCCGGTAGGCTGTCAGGGGCTTCTGGCATCACTGTAGATGGGAAAACGCATATAAAGAATAGGCAGCGCCGCTTGGCGCTGCCTGTTTGCTGTCTTCGGGACTTAATAATTTCTACTGCGGATGTTCGAAATTTGTTAAGAATTTTCACAGAGGAATCGCAAGGAAGGCATGATATAACATACTCAGCTTCCGGAGAGACAAAAACGACGCCGCGGACAAAGCGCCGCGGCTGCTGAGGAGATCATGCTATGCGTACTGTAGAAACGATCAACGCCGTCATCATGGCGCTCTTTTTCATCTGCTATTCCTATCAGTTCTATTATGTGGCCGTGGCACTGCTGCGGCGAAAGAAATTCGCGGGCCGCAATGAGTATCACCGCATCGCCGTGCTCATCGCGGCGCGAAACGAGGAAAACGTCATCGGTCAGCTGCTCGACAGCATCCGCGCGCAGAGCTATCCGATGGACCGCGTGGACATCTTTGTCGGCGCGGATAACTGCACGGACGATACGGCGGGCGTGGCCCGCGCGCACGGCGCGACCGTCTACGAGCGCTTCAACACCGAGCAGGTGGGCAAGGGCTATGTGCTCAACGAGCTTTTAAAGCGCATCAAGCGCCCCGGCCACAAGCACTATGACGCCTACCTTGTGCTGGATGCCGACAACATCCTCGACCCGAACTTCATCTCTGAAATCGAGAAGGTCTATTCGAGCGGCTACGAGATCGTGACCTGCTACAGAAACTCCAAAAACTACGGCGACAACTGGATCTCCGCGGGTTACGCGCTGTGGTTTCTGCGCGAGGCGCAGTATCTCAACAACGCGCGGATGCGCCTTGGCAGCAGCTGCGCCGTCTCTGGCACAGGTTTCCTCTTTTCGGACGCGGTGTTGCGCGAGTGCGGCGGCTGGAACTTCTTCCTGCTGACCGAGGATATCGAGTTTACCATCGACAACGTTGTGCGCGGGCACAAGGTAGGCTACGCGGCGGGCGCGGTGCTCTACGACGAGCAGCCCACGAGCTTTGCCCAGTCCTGGCGGCAGCGGATGCGCTGGTCGAAGGGCTATTTGCAGGTCTTTTGCAAGTATGCCGTGCAGCTCTTCTCTGGCATTGCACACGGCAGCTTTTCCTGCTACGACATGACGATGAACATCATGCCCGCAGCGGTGCTGACGGGAGTGAGCCTCGCGGTGAATGTCGGCGCGGCGATCACGAACGTGACAAACGGCGGCTCGATGGCGGCGCTGGGCATCTCCGTATTGCAGACGGTGGCGAGCCTTTACATGACGCTTTTTGTCCTCGGCATGATCACGACTGTGACAGAGTGGAGGAAGATCCGCTGCGCGGCATGGAAGAAGGTGCTCTACACCTTCACCTTCCCGGTCTTCATGCTGACGTATGTGCCCATCTGCATCGTTTCGCTTTTTGCACGGGTGGAGTGGAAGCCCATCCTGCACGACAAGGTGATGACGCTCGAGCAGATTGAGAGCAGCGGCCTGCGGGCATCGTAATGATATGATACAGGGAGAGAGCATTTCGCCCTCTCCCTGATTTTTTATCGCTTGTCGCCGGGTTTGAAAAGAAGTGCCATCAGCACCGCGAAGACGACCGCCGCGGCGATACCGCCCGCGGTGGCACTGAGGCCGCCGGTCATCACGCCGAGCCAGCCCTGTTCGCTGACGGCTTTTTCAACGCCCTTGGCGAGTGAGTACCCAAAGCCGAGCAGCGGCACGGTCGCGCCCGCGCCGCCCCATTGGACGATAGGCTCGTAGACGCCGATAGCCGTCAGCAAAACGCCGCAGACGACATAGCCCGTCAAAATGCGCGCAGGCGTGAGGGGCGTTTTGTCGATGAGGATCTGTCCGACGGCGCAGAGAAGGCCGCCGCAGAGAAAGGCGTTCAGATAGTCCACCGTTATCCCTCCTTCTTGTTTGAAAGCACGACCGCGTGGCAGATGCCGGGAATGCTCTCGCCCTGAAAGGTCGTGGTGGGGGAGAGCAGTGCACCTGTCGGCGCGAAGATGATGCGCTGCCACTTTCCCTCGCGTATCCCGCGCAGCAGATACCCGCACAAGACGCTTGCCGAGCAGCCGCAGCCGCTGCCGCCGCAGTGCATATCCTGTGCATCGATATCGTAGAGCAGCAGCCCGCAGTCGGTGAAGCGCTCGCCGAGGGAAATGCCGTCGCGCGTGAAAAAATCGGCGACGATGCGGTGTCCGAGTTTGCCAAGATCACCCGTCACGATGAGGTCGTAGTCCTCGGGCGCCGTCTGCGTGTCGCGAAAGAGTGCGCAGAGCGTATCGTAGGCCGCGGGTGCCATCGCAGCGCCCATGTTGTTCGCGTCGGTCACGCCCTTGTCGACGATCCTGCCGGCCGTGACGTGCGTGAGATACGGTCCCTCGCCCTCGCGGGAGAGGATGCAGCAGCCGCTGCCCGTCGCCGTCCACTGCGCGGTGGGCGTGCGCTGCGAGCCGTAGGGCACGGGCATACGATACTGCCGCTCGGCAGTACAGAAGTGCGAGGATGTGAGCGCGGCGGCGCGCTCGGCGTAGCCGCCGTCGACCATGATCGCGGCGAGCGACAGGCTCTCGCCCATCGTGGAGCACGCGCCGTAGACGCCGTAGAAGGGGATGCGGCTGCCGCGCAGGGCGAACGACGAGCCGGTGCATTGGTTGAGAAGATCCCCCGCAAAGATGAGGTCGAGGTCGCGCTCGCGCAGCGCGGCCTTTTCAAGCGCGTGGGAAAGCGCGCGGCGCTGCATGGCACTTTCACCCTTTTCCCAGGTCTTCTCGCCGAAGAAGTGGTCCTCGCTCAGCTCGTCAAAATAGTCGCGCAGCGGCCCTTCGCCCTCGAACCGCCCGCCGACGGCGGCAAAAGAGAGCACGGAGGGGGCATTGCGCAGGCAGCGCGTCTGCGCGCCGGTCATGCAAGACATGGCAGCCATCCTTTCTATCTTCAACTGAATCACTAAAATCGGCCTTAGTTTCCGCAGCTTTTCCAAAAATATGAGCACTTGACGCGATATGCACAAAATGCTATGATAAATATACATCAAAGGAGGAGGATGTTCCTGTGAAACACGTGATTGCTACTACTTCCGCGCCCGGCGCTGTCGGCCCTTACTCTCAGGCCATCGAGGCGAACGGCTTTGTCTTCGTCTCCGGTCAGCTCCCGCTCGACCCCGCCACCGGCGCTTTTGTTTCCGACAATACCGCCGAGCAGGCGGAGCAGAGCATCAAGAATCTGCTGGCCGTGCTCGAAGCGGCAGGCTGCAAGGCTGAGGATGTCATCAAGACGACCGTGTTTATGATCGATATCGGCGATTTCTCCGTTGTCAACGAGGTCTACGCCAAGTATTTCAGCGGCGACTGCCCCGCACGCTGCGCGATGCAGGTCAGCGCGCTGCCCAAGGGCGCACTGGTCGAGATCGAGGCCATCGCGGTCAAGCCGTAAACGCAAAAACAGAAAAGAAAAGGGAGAAACGCGCGGTTTCTCCCTTTCTTTTTTTGCGCGGATGCAGTATAATATTTTGATTATCACGCAATATTTTGCTTTCCGGAGGAAAACGGGATGAAAGAAGAAATGCGTACCATCGGCTATCTTTGCCCCGCGTGTCATAAGCGCGTCATCCAGCAGCGGAGCGTCTTCGCGCTGAGCGCCTCGGGCGCAGTCGTGAGCTGCGAATGCGGGCAGTCGAGCCTTGAGATCGAGGCGGAGGAGAACAAGTTCCGCCTGCGCGTGCCGTGCGGCGTGTGCGGTGAGGAGCACACGGCGGAGTGCAGCGCGGAGAGGCTCCTGCACGGGCGCGGCATCGGCCTTGCCTGCCCTGATACGAAGATGCTCTGCTGCTTCATTGGCGAGGACTACGCCGTGGAACATGAGATGGAGCAGCTCTCCCTCGCGGCAGCCAAGGAGCGCGAGCAGGGCGACGACCCCGCCGCCTTTGCCGACAGCGTCATCATGTACGAGGTGCTCTCCGAGCTCAAGGAGATCGCCGCGCGTAAGGACGGCATCACCTGCTCCTGCGGCAGCCGCGACTACGGCATGGAGATCCGCAGCACATATGTTGACCTTGTGTGCAAAAAGTGCGGTGCAAAGCTCCGCATCCCTGCGGCGACGGACGAGGACCTCGACCGCCTCTGCTGCCGCATGAAGCTGCAGATCAAGAGCAAGTGAGGGAAGGAACATGATCGGACTTCTCGCGAAGCACTTCATTCACGACTATCAGAACGTCGGCGCGCCGGAGGTGCGCCGCGCTTACGGTGTGCTCTGCGGCGCGGTGGGCATCGTCATCAATTTGCTGCTCTTTGCGCTCAAGCTGTTCGCCGGCACGCTTGCGGGCTCGGTCGCCATTACAGCGGACGCCTTCAACAATTTGTCCGACGCAGGCGCGTCTATCGTGACGCTGTTAGGCTTTCGCCTTGCGGGGCAGAAGCCCGACCCTGAGCATCCCTTCGGCCACGGGCGGCTCGAGTACATCTCGGGCCTCATCGTCTCGCTCGTCATTTTGCTGATGGGCTTTGAGCTTTTGCGCGACGCCGTGGGCGCGATCTTACATCCGGAGGCCGTGGAGTGCAGTGTGCTGACGGTGGCGATCCTGCTCGTCTCCATCTGCGCCAAGTGCTACATGTACTGCTATAACCACGGCGTTGGAAAGAAGATTAGCGCTGCCGCCATGCAGGCGACCGCGGCGGACAGCCTTTCCGACTGTGCGGCGACGACGGCGGTGCTGCTTGCAACGCTCGCGGGACATTTCCTGCACTGGCAGATCGACGGCTGGTGCGGCCTCGTCGTGTCGCTGCTCATCCTGTGGGCGGGCTTTCAGGCGGCGAAGGACACGCTCTCGCCCCTGCTCGGCCAGCCGCCGACGGAGGAGTTCGTGCAGCAGATCCATGATATCGTCATGGCGAACAAGAGCATCTGCGGCATCCACGATCTTGTCGTGCACGACTACGGCCCCGGCCGCGTGATGATCTCGCTGCACGCAGAGGTCCCCGCGCACGGCGATATTCTCGCCCTGCACGATGAGATCGACAACGTGGAAAAGGAACTGCACGACAAGCTCGGCTGCGAGGCCGTCATCCACATGGACCCCATCGTGACGAACGATGAGACGGTGAACGCTGAGCATGAGAAGATCGCCGCGCTCGTACGCGGCATCGACGAGAATATCTCCATCCACGATTTCCGCATGGTCACAGGACCGACACACACGAACGTCATCTTCGACGCCGTGGTGCCGTATAGCTGTAAGATGAGCGACAGGGAAGCGGAGGAGAAGATCAAGCAGGCGGTGCACGGGCTCGATCCGCGCTATTTTGCCGTGGTGCAGATCGACAAAAGCTATGTGATGTGAGCGCACACGCGCAAAAGGAGAACTGATGACAGAAGAAGTCAAAAAGCTGAAGGAACTCATTGACGGGACGGACAATATCGTGTTTTTTGGCGGAGCGGGCGTCTCGACCGAGAGCGGTATCCCCGATTTTCGCAGCGTGGACGGGCTGTACCACCAGCAGTGGGATGACCCGCCCGAGACGATCCTGAGCCACAGCTATTACGAGCGCTATCCAGAGAAGTTTTTTGCCTTCTACCGCGCGAAGCTCCTCTGCGAGGGCGCAAAGCCCAACGCCGCGCACTTAAAGCTCGCCGAGTGGGAGAAGGAGGGCAAGCTCAGGGCCGTCATCACGCAGAACATCGACGGGCTGCATCAGGCGGCCGGCAGCAAAAATGTTCTCGAGCTGCACGGCAGCACGCTGCGCAACTACTGCGAGAAATGCGGGAAGTTTTACGCCGCGAGCGATATCAAAAACTCGACCGGCGTGCCGCGCTGCACCTGCGGCGGGCGCATCAAGCCCGACGTGGTGCTCTACGAAGAGGGCCTGGACGAAAAGACACTCTATCGCGCGGTGGAGTACATTCAGGAGGCCGACGTGCTCATCATCGCGGGCACATCGCTCGCGGTCTATCCGGCGGCGGGCCTCGTGCGCTACTATCGCGGACACAAGCTCGTTGTCATCAACAAGACGCCGCTCGACCGCGGACTTGGTGCCGACCTTGTCATCACGGGCGCGGTGGGGGAGACGCTCGCGCAGCTTTAACACGAAAAAGATGCCGGAAAAGTTTGGAAAATCTGAGCTTTTCCGGCATTTCTCTCACAGGGAAAATTTTTGTTTTTTCTTTCAAAAAAAGGTTGACATTTGGTCTGTTTTGGGCTTATAATAACCAAGCGGTCGTTGAGAGACAGCCGTTTGAAAGATGAACATGCGGGTGTGCTGGAATTGGCAGACAGGCTAGCTTGAGGTGCTAGTGTTCGTATGGACGTGCGGGTTCAAGTCCCGCCATCCGCACCATCTTTTTAAAAATCAAATATGCGCGAGTGGTGGAATTGGCAGACTCGCTAGATTCAGGTTCTAGTGCTCATTACGGGCGTGCGGGTTCAAGTCCCGCCTCGCGCACCATGATTGATCCTTGAAAGCATTGTGCTTTCAAGGATTTTTTCGTTTCTGCGATTCTTTGACCCTTATTTATACCCTTTACGGCTTGGTCACATTGTGGATGTATTGGTCCATTCTGTTTGCGCTTTCATGCTTCATGCTGCTTGTGGCATGGGCATATACATCAAGTGTGAATGCCGCCGTTTGGTGTCCAAGGTTTTCCTGTACAGTTTTGATGTCGTCGCCGGACTTTAGACTGTTAACGGCGTAGGTGTGGCGAAGATCATGGAACCTTGTCGCATCAAGGTGAAGGCGGCGCATAACTTTTTTGAATGCAAGATAGACCGTTTGATTGCAGAGGTAACGGCCTGTTTCTGTGGTGAATACAAGATTGTCTGAGTTCTCCCAGCCATCTTTCAACCGTGCTGCCCATCGCTGCTGCCGGATCTGCTGTTTTTTAAGTGCATCCATCACACCGTCTGCCGCTTCGATGAGGCGGGGACGGTCGTTTTTTAGACTGCTGAAGCAATACTCGCAAGTGCCTTTTTTCTTGCCGTGCTGTTTGTTTATCAGCAGTGTGTGTTTTTCAAAATTCACACAGTCCCAAGTCAAACCAAGCACTTCTCCTTGCCGCAGCCCCGTGAAAACGGTGACGAAGTACACCAGCTCGTAGGTATCTCCGCGAATCTCCTTAAGAAACGCGCATAATTCATTATCTTCCAGAGGCTTTATCTGTTTTTTCTCAATGCGCGGCAGCGTGACAGCTGTGAGGGGATTATTGCGGATGTAACCCATTTTCTGAGCTTGTTCCAGAGCACGGTGTAATACTCCATACTCCCGAAGTGCGGCCCATTCGTCATCGGTGAAACGCTGTTGATTCCCACGCGGATCATAGGCCGGGTCTACCTCCGAAAGCCCCAGCAGATAGTCTGCTGAGATGCGATACAAGCGGCAAATGGCCACCAGTGCGTCGTGGGAAGGGGAGCTTTTCTCCTGCTCCCAGCTGCGAACGGTAGTCACTGAGACGTTGAGTTTTTTCGCTAATACCGCCTGTGTATCGTCGTGTTCCTTCCGAATTTCCAATTGACTGGAGAGTATGAATGCAAAAGACAATATTAAATGAGCAAACGGTGAGGACGGCATAAATCGGGAAAGGCCTGTTGGCTGCATTGCTTTTCATTTCCAAAATAGTTATAATTAAACTAAATGCTATATGAGGGAGGATGGACGTTAAAATGAAAGATGAGCAGAAAACTTCAAAAATAATTTTGGATACCAATTTGATGTACTACTTATGCGGCGCGTTCGGCACGCACCCTCGACGTCCTCGGCGATGATGACGAGCTTCTTGCCGCTCTGAACGAGCTG
>OIXV01002418.1_pt1 | contig 15051 bp, 11 predicted proteins | sample 1587771 | NCBI WGS metagenome assembly OIXV01 (sample SAMEA3888893, study PRJEB22519) | human gut metagenome | biome: human gut; feature: human-associated habitat; material: faeces | place: Denmark | collected 2010
CGTTCTCTTAGGGGATTCAAAGGGGGCATTCTCTCACGCGAGAGAATGCCCCCTTTACCCGTGCAGCGCCATAGGCGCTGCTATTCCCTTGCCCCCTGCAGGGGACAAAACAAAAAGGAGACCTCGAAAGAGGTCTCCTTTTATTTTCAGGGGTTAGCGGTGCTTTAGCACTTCTCGAAGATGGTGGCAACGCCCTGGCCGCCGCCGATGCAGAGGGTGGCAAGACCCTTCTTGGCGTCGTCGCGCTTGAGCATTTCGTGCAGCAGGGTGACGATGATACGAGCGCCGGAAGCGCCGACGGGGTGGCCGATGGAGATCGCGCCGCCGTTGACGTTGACCTTGCTCATGTCGAAGCCGAGCTCACGGGCAACAGCGATGGACTGCGCTGCGAAGGCTTCGTTGGCCTCGACGAGGTCGATATCGTCGATGGTCAGGCCGGCCTTCTTCATGGCCTGACGGGAAGCGGGCACGGGGCCGACGCCCATGATCTTTGGGTCGACGCCGCCCTGGCCCCAGCTGACGAGCTTGGCCATGGGCTTGAGGTTGTACTTCTTCACGGCCTCGCCGGAAGCGAGGACGATGGCGGCAGCGCCGTCGTTGATGCCGGAGGCGTTACCGGCGGTGACGCGCTGGACGTGCTTCTTGGTATCGGCTTCGTGGATGCCGGTGGGCTCGAAGGTGTGGACGATCTCGTCCTCAACGCCCTCAGGACCGACGGGGAACGCGCCGCGCAGCTTGGCAAGACCCTCGACGGTGGAACCGGCGCGGGGGAACTCGTCCTTCTTGAATTCGACGATCTCCTTCTTGACCTTGACGGGCACGGGGACGATCTCGTCGTCAAAACGGCCGGCGGCCTGCGCGGCCTCGGTCTTCTGCTGGGAGGCGGCGCCGAAGGCGTCGAGCTCTTCGCGGGTGATGCCCCAAACGTCGCAGATGTTCTCGGCAGTGGTGCCCATGTGGTAGTTGTTGAACGCATCCCACAGGCCGTCCTTGATCATGGTATCGACGAGCTTCTTGTCGCCCATGCGGGCGCCCCAGCGGGCGTCGGGAGCGGCATAAGGAGCGGCGCTCATGTTCTCGGTGCCGCCGCAGACGACGATATCGGCGTCGCCGGCGAGGATGGCGCGGCCAGCCTCAATAACGGACTTCATACCGGAGCCGCAGACCATACCGACGGTGTAGGCGGGAACGGAGTAGGGAAGACCTGCGCCCACGCAGACCTGGCGGGCGACATTCTGGCCGAGACCGGCGGTCAGGATGCAGCCGAACATCACTTCATCAACGTTCTCGGGAGCGACGTTCGCGCGCTTGAGGGCTTCCTTGACAACGATGGAGCCGAGCTCAGCGGCGGGAGTGTTCTTCAGGGAACCGCCGAAGGAACCAACAGCGGTACGGCAGCAATTGACGACGTACAATTCTTTCATGTTTGTTCTCCTTAAAATAAATTCAGATCCGGTTGGGGAATACCGGTTTGCTTCGATTCCGATTATACACAGGCAAAAATGAAAAATCAACTGCAAAGTTGCGCAAAATTGTATAAACTATGATTCTTTTCTTTCATTTCGTTAATGATTTAACAAAAATGGTGAATAAATTGCACCAAAGGGAGAGTTTCGCGCCCAAGGAGCGCGGGGGAATGCAGCGTCAATGCCGCCTCGGCAGGCAAAAACAAATTGGTAGATATCCGTAGTAGGCGGTGATTGCTGAGACTTCCGACAAGATTCGAGAGCGGCAGCGGGTAATAGAAGGAAGTCAAGTCGTTTAGATACAAAACTTGGCAGGCACTTCCACTCCAGAGGCGCCGCACTTCTTCAAGCCCCCAACTGGCCAATGTCGGGGGTCGAGGGGGACGCCCCTCGTCTTTCTCTGGGGATTTCAAAAAGGGTATTCTCTTCGGAAAGAGAATACCCCTTTTGGCTGGCAGCAGCGTCCTGCGCTGCACTGTAAGCCCGCGCGAAGCGCGGAGAACACGCTACGCCCGCACCGTGCAGAAGCAAGGATGCAGCGCATCACGCTGCAATGCTCTAACCCTCCGCCTGTGCGGCGACGATCGCCTCGTACAGCGCCTTGGCGTCGAGCTTGTCATACTCTGCGCTCGTGGCGGTCTTGGCCTTGTCCATCTGCTCGTCGATAAAGTTCGAGAAGTAGTCCTCACGGACGGTCTCGGCCGCGGCGGTCTTGTCGAGCGGCAGGCGCAGCAGGATGTGATAGCCGAAGCGCGACTCGACGATGTCGCTCACCGCGCCCTCGTCGAGCGCGTAGGCGGCGTCTTCAAACTCCTGCACCATCGAGCCGGTGGTGAAGGTGTAGCCCGAGGGATTGGACGCGCGGCCCGGGTCCTCGCTGTACTCGTCGGCAAGCTCCGCGAAGTAGGAGGCAAGATCGTCGCCCGTGTAGTTCTTGAGCTTTTCGGCAAGCTCCTCGGCGAGGGCCTTCTTCTCAGCGATCGCCTCATCGCTCAGCGCTTCGCCCGTGGCGGTATCCACGGTGGTGAGCAGGATGTGGTCGGCGGTGATGTAGCCCTGCGCGACGGCATAGGCGGCAAGGTCCTCATTGGAGGCATAGAGCGCGCTGCCCTCGGTCAGGTAGAGCTTGTAGAGATCCTGATAGAGGTAATTGGCGGAGGTGATGCGCTCGTAGGTCTCGCGGCGAAGGCCGAGCTTAGCGAGCTCGGCGTCGAAGCCCTCCTCGCCGCCGTACTGCTCAATGAAGCCCTGCTCGTCGGACTCGATCGCCGCGCGCTGCTCGTCGGTGAGCGTCACGCCATACTTCTTGGCGAGATTTTCAATGAGCAGCTCCTGCTTGACGGTGGCGAGCACGTCCTGCTTGATGTAGTCGGGCATGGCCGTGCCGTCGGACATGACATAGTCCCAGTCGAGCGCACCGCCGCCGTAATACTGCATATAGGAGTTGAGATACGAGGCGTTGTAGCCGATCCAGTAGGTGATGAGATCGGCGCTCGCGCCGTTGCCGTCAAGGCTTGCAACGATCGCGTCGGGCGAAACGCCGCAGACCTCATAGCTCATCCCCTCCTGCATCGAGCCGGAGGTGAAGCCGTTCGAGGGCGAGAGCGAAACGACGGCGAAGGTGAGCGCTGCGGTGAGGGCCGCCGCGCCGAGGAATGAGAGAATTCTCTTTTTCAGCATGATGTTACCTCTTTTTCGTTTTCTTCCTTATTTACGCGCAGGTCTTCGACCAGCGTCAAGGCGGTTTCGAGCGCGTCCTCGTTTGGCGCGAGGCGCAGTGTGAGCTTCGGCTCCGTCCCCGTGGCGGAGAGCGTGAGCCGGCGCTTGTTTTTCGTCTGGGTGCACAGGGCCATCACGGCCTCCACGGGCATACTCTCGCCCGCGGCGAAGGTGAAGACGATCTCGCCTCCGCGCTGCGTGATATCGCAAATGCCGGACTGAACGGCCTCGGCGCGTAAAAGCGCCACGTCCATCAGCTTTAAGACTGGCTGCGGCGGCTCGCCGTAGCGGTCGATGAGCTCGTCGAGCAGCTCCTGCGACTGCTCGGCGGTGCGCAGCGCCGCGATGCGGCGGTAGATATCCATGCGCTGCTCACCGGAGGGGATGTAGCTCTCCGGGAGATTCGCCGAAACCGTGAGGTCGGCCGAGCATTCGGTGCGCTGGGGGGCTTTTTCGCCGCGCTGCTCAAGCACGGCTTCTTCCAGAAGCTGCAAATACATATCGTAGCCGACGCTCATCATATAGCCCGACTGCTCGGGGCCGAGCAAATTGCCCGCGCCGCGAATTTCAAGGTCGCGCATCGCGATGCGGAAGCCCGAGCCGAACTCCGCATACTCGCGGATGGCGGTGAGGCGCTTGGCGGCGACCTCCGTGAGAATTTTGCCCGCGCGGTAGGTCATGTAGGCGTAGGCCCTTCTTGCGCTGCGGCCGATGCGCCCTCTGATCTGGTGGAGCTGGGCGAGGCCGAGACGGTCGGCGTCCTCGATGATGAGGGTGTTGACATTCGGAATGTCGATACCGGTCTCGATGATAGTCGTGCAGACAAGTACCTGAATTTCCCCGTCCGAGAGCTGTTGCATCACGGACGATAACCCCTTTTCATCCATCTTGCCGTGTGCGACGCCGATGGTGACGTCGTCGCCGAGGAGCTTTTTGAGCTGCGCTGCGCAGCGGTCGATGGTCTCGACGCGGTTGTGCATATAGTAGACCTGCCCGCCGCGGGCAAGTTCGCGCCGGATGGCGTCGGCGATGACGCCCCAGTTGTGCTCGAGGACATAGGTCTGCACCGGCTGGCGGTCAACGGGCGGGACCTCGATGGTGGACATATCGCGGATGCCCGAGAGCGCCATGTTGAGCGTGCGGGGGATGGGCGTTGCCGAGAGCGTCAACGTGTCGACCTGACGGGAAAGCTCCTTGAGCTTTTCCTTGTGCGTCACGCCGAAGCGCTGCTCCTCGTCGATGACGAGAAGCCCCAGATCCTTGAAGTGCAGGCTCTTTTGCAGCAGCGAGTGCGTGCCGATGAGAAGATCGATCTTGCCAGCGGCGGCATCCTGCATGATCTGCTTTTTCTGCGCCGGCGTTTTGAAGCGCGATAGCACCTCAATGCGCACGGGGAACGAGCGGAAGCGGTTGATGGCGGTCGCATAGTGCTGCTGGGCGAGCACCGTGGTCGGCACCAGGATCGCCGCCTGCTTGCCGTCCAAAATGCACTTCATCACGGCGCGCAGCGCGACCTCGGTCTTGCCGTAGCCCACGTCGCCGCAGAGCAGGCGGTCCATCGGCGTTGAGCGCTCCATATCGCCCTTGATCTCGGCGATGGCGCGCAGCTGATCGTCGGTCTCTTCGTAGTCGAAGGCATCTTCAAATTCCTTCTGCCACGGGGAGTCGGGCGAGAAGGCGAAGCCCGGGCGGCGCTGGCGCTCGGCGTAGAGCGCGATGAGCCCCTTGGCAAGATCCTTCGCCGCGGCGCGCGCCTTTGTCTTGGCGCGCGACCAGTCCGTGCCGCCGAGCTTACTGAGCTTTGCGCGCGGATGGCCATCCTCGTCCTCGCCGTGGCCGCCGATGTATTTTGACACCATGTCGAGCTGCGTCGCGGGGACATAGAGGCTGTCGTTGCCCGCGTAGCAGATTTTAATGTAGTCCTTGTCCACGCCGTCCACGCGCATCCGCTCGATGCCCGCGAAGCGGCCGATGCCGTGATGCACATGCACGACGAGATCGCCGGGGGAGAGGTCTTCGTAGGAGCGCAGCGCCTCGCGCGCGGAAGTCTCCTTCTTGGGCCTTGCCTTTGTGCGCTTGCCGGAGAGGGGGGAGGTGAGCTGGCCCTCAGTCAGGATGACGAGCTTCAATTGGGGGTATTCGCTGCCTGCGCTGAGCGCACCGAGGCCGATGACGGTCTCGTGCGGGACGGGCAGACGCTCGCCCTTGAGGTCGAGCCGGGCGCGGATGCCGCGCTCTTCCAAGAGCCGCTGGAGATTTTTTGCGCGCGTTTCATTGCCGCAGAGGATCAGAACGCCGCAGCCCGCGCCAAGATAGCGCTCCATGTCGCCCGCGGCGGTCTCGAGGCTGCCGCCGTAGCTCGGCAGCGAGCGCGCATTCATGCTGAGCAGCACGCGCGGCGCGAGCAGATCGCGCGAGGTCGGCAGCGCGTCGAGCAGCAGCACGGGAAAGTCCGCGAGGCGGCGGCTGAGCGACTCCTGCGTGAGCGCCAGAGAAGCAAACTCTCCGCAGAGAACGCCCTCTTCGATGAGGGGCTTTACATCCTCGGAAAGCTCCCAGTGGTAATTTTTTCCGCGTTCCAAAACGCGCATCCCGTCGCTCACGACGGCGAGCGTATCGGGCGCGAGATAGTCGAGCGCGCAGATCTCCTCAGGGTAGCAGGCGGCGAGATAGCGATCCATGCCGCCAAGCGGCAGGTCATTGGAAAGACGCTCCATGTCGCCGCGCAGTGTCTTTACGATGGGGCTGTCCGCGGCCTTTTTCTCGATCTTCTGCGCCGCGCGCCCAAGGCGCTCGAGCATTTTTTCGCGCCCGCCGTCTGTAAGCGCGGGCAGCACTTCGGCTGCGGGCAGGACGGTCAGGGCCTTGATATTCTGTGTGCGGCGCTGGGTCGTCACGTCGAACTCGCCCATCGCGTCGACCTCATCGTCGAAGAATTCGACGCGCACGGGCGCGCTCAGCGGCGACCAGATATCGAGAATGCCGCCGCGCAGGGCAAACTGGCCTACGCCCTCGACCGTTTCGGCGCGGATGTAGCCGATCTCGACAAGCTTTCTGGAAAGCGCGGCAAGGTCGAAGCGCGCGCCGACCTCGATCTCCGTCACTGCGCCGCGCAGGAGCCCGGGCGGCAGCGTGCGCTGCATCAGCGCATCGACCGTGGCGACGAGCACGCTCGCTTCCCCGGCGGCAAGGCGGCAGAGCGTACCGATGCGCTGCTGCTCCCAGCCGTGCGAGGCGGAAACGCGGTCGCGCAGCTGCCATTCGCGCGCGAACAGGAGACTTACCTCCTCGCCGAGAAGCTCGTGCAGATCGCCCGCCATGCGGTTCGCTTCGTTTTCATCCGCGCAGACGACGAGAAGGGGACGCTGCATCTTCTGCCGCACGGCGGCAGAGAGCTGTGCGCGGTGCACGCTCGAGAGGCCGGACACGGCGATGGGCGACGTGCCCGCGTCGAGCGAGAGCAGCAGCTCGCGCACCTCGGGCAGCGCCGCGAGCGCTGCGCCGAGCTGTTTCATGCCCTGTGCCATGCCGTTCCCCTCCTTCCGCAACGCGCAAAAGGGCCGATCCGCCGCGCACGCGGCGGGTCGCACCCGAAAGTATTATGATGATATTATATGAGCTTTTCGCAAAAAGTCTATGGCGATTTTATAAATTTTCGCGCCGGGAGGTATCAGCCGTTGCAGCGGTTCTGCGCGGCGAGCACACCGTCGGTGATGATGCACTCAACGGCCTCGAGCACGCGGTCGAGCACGCCGTCGACGACCTTGCGCTCGCTCGCCGTGAAGGGGCCGATGACCCAGTCGACAATGTCGTGCTCCGGCGCGCCGACGCCGACCTTCACGCGCGGGAACTTGTCGGTGCCGAGGTGGGCGATGATGTTCTTGAGACCGTTGTGGCCGCCCGCGCTGCCGCTGCCGCGCACGCGGACCTTGCCCAGCGGCAGGGAGATATCGTCAGAGATGACGATGACGTGGTCGGCGGGAATTTTATAGAATCGCGCCGCCTCGCCGACGGCCTCGCCGGAGAGGTTCATGTACGTCTGCGGCATCATCAAGAGCACGTTCGCGCCGCCAAGGTCGATGACCTCGGTGAGCGAGCGGAAGCGCAGCCGGTTGCAGCGCAGATCGCGCTTGTCGATGAGCCGTTCCGCGGCCATGAAGCCGACGTTGTGGCGTGTGTTTTCATATTCCTTGCCGTAATTGCCCAAACAGACTAAGAGCCATTCCGGCGGGCCGGATCTTTTGAAAATCATAAGAATTATCCTCGATCATTTCCCCGTTGGGGGAGGGTCTTGGCGGCGCGGTGCGCCGCCTTTTTTCGCGCGGGCGGAAAGGAGGGATATCTCGTGCCCGAGATATCCCTCCCAGTGCCGTCTCCCCCCGTGCGCGGCGGGGAACGGCGTCATGTTAGTTGAAGAGCTTCGCGATGGAGATCTCCTGATAGGTGCGCTCAATCGCCTCGGCGAACATGGGCGCGACGGTCAGGTACTTGATGCGGGACTTCTTGAGCTCGTCCTCGCCGGCGGGGGCGGGGATGGTGTCGAGCAGGGCCAGCTCCTCGATGCTGCTGTTGGCAAGACGCTCGAGCGCGGGACCGGAGAGAACGCCGTGGGACGCGCAGGCGTAGACCTTCTTCGCGCCGCCGACCTCAACGATGGCCTTGGCCGCGTTGCAGAGGGAACCGGCGGTGTCGACCATATCGTCGAAGAGGATGCACTCCTTGCCCTCAACGTCGCCGATGACGTTCATGACCTCGCACTGGTTGGCCTTCTGGCGGCGCTTATCGACGATGGCAAGGTTCATGTGCAGCTTCTGGGCGAAGGTGCGGGCGCGGGCGACGGAGCCGACGTCGGGGGAGACGACGACCATGTCCTCGCACACGGAACCGAACTTCTTGGCGTAGTAGTCGACGAAGATGGGGTTGCCGAAGAGGTTATCCACGGGGATATCGAAGAAACCCTGGATCTGGTTGGCGTGCAGGTCCATCGTCAGCACACGGTCAACGCCGGCGGCGACGAGCATATTGGCGACGAGCTTGGCGGAGATGGGGTCACGGCTCTTGGCCTTGCGGTCCTGACGGGCATAGCCGAAGTAGGGCATGACGGCGGTGATGCGGCCGGCGGAAGCGCGGCGGCAGGCGTCGACCATGATCAAAAGCTCCATCAGGCTGTCGTTGACGGGTTTGCAGGTGGACTGAACGAGGAACACGTCGCTGCCGCGCACGGTCTCGTACAGAGAGACGGAAGCCTCGCCGTCGGCAAAGCTCTTGACCTCGCTCTCGCCGAGCTTGGTGCCGATGATTTTGCAGATGCTTTCTGCGAGCTTGGGATTCGCGTTACCGGTGAAAATTTTGATGTCCTTGCCGTGAGAGATCATGATGATGTACTCCTCTGTTTTATAAAAATTTTCTGTAGTTACTTATTTCTTGTGCGCGTCGCGCCATTTTTCGGCCCAGCCGGGCTTGTTGACCTGACGGGCACGGGCGAGGGCCAGCGCGTCCTCGGGGACCTCGTCGGTGATGGTGGAGCCGGCGGCGATGTAGCTGCCCTTGCCGACGGTCACGGGGGCGATGAGGTTCGTGTTGCAGCCGATGAAGGCGTCGTCGCCGATCGTGCAGCGGAATTTTTTGAAGCCGTCATAGTTCGTCGTCACCGTGCCGCAGCCGAAGTTGATGCGCTCGCCGCAATCGCTGTCGCCGACGTAGGTGAGGTGCGAAATTTTCGTGCCGTTGCCGATGACGGAATTCTTGATCTCGACAAAGTCGCCGACCTTGACGTGGTCGCCGATCTTCGAGTTCGGGCGCACATAGGCGAAGGGGCCGACGGTCGTATGCGCGCCGACCGTGCTTTCATTGAGCTGCGAGGCATTCACCTCGGTCTCGTCGCCGACGGTGCAGTCGCGGATCATGGCGTTCGGGCCGATGGTGCAGTTTTTGCCGATGACCGTGTTGCCGCGCAGGATGGTGCCCGGCAGGATGACCGTGCCGCTGCCGATCTTGACGCGGGGGTCGATGTAGGTATTGTTGGGATCCATGATGGAAACGCCTGCGGCAAAGTGCTTGTCGGCGATCTTACGGCGGCACATATCCTGTGAATTTCTGAGCTCTTCTTCGTCGCCGACGGGCAGAAAGCCCTTGCTGATTTGCGCCCCCTTGGGAAAGGCGGCGAATGCGCCGTGCTCCTTGAGCACCTTGCAGCACTCCTTGGCGTCGGCCGAGTAGACCGCGCCGCCGGAGAAGACGCCCACGGGCAGCACCGCGCCATTGACGATGAGCACGCTGCCCTTTTCGCTTTTGAGGAGCTTCAAGAGCACTTCGCCGTGCTTCGCACCGTCGACATAGGTGACGTCGGCTTTATCGGAGATGTAGGGGCGCATCACATCGTGCGCGCGCACATCGGATACAATAAAAAACCGCTCGATGCCCTGTCCCATCAGCTCGTCGATCATCCACGTGAGGATGGGACAGAACAAAATGGGCTGAAGCATCAGCGGCGTTTTCTCTTTTGTCAGCGTCATATCGTCCGGCATGAACAGGACGGCCAGCTTCTGGTCCATTGGAGACATCCCCTTTCAACAAAATTCATTCTTTACGGGTATTATATCAAAGAGAATCAAAAAATCCACCTTTTCTCGCAAAAAAGACAAAACTTTTTTTGATTTGGGCGGCGCAGCGCTCCGATTTGGAAATTTCGTTTCAAAAGACTGTATTTTAGGTTGAATTCGCAATATTTTTGCGGTACAATGATAAAACTTTCGCGTGGAGGAGACGCTGTCATGCTCAATATCGTGCTCGTGGAGCCGGAGATCCCGCAAAACTGCGGCAATATCGCGCGCACCTGCGCGGCGACGGGGGCGCATCTGCACCTCATCAAGCCCCTCGGGTTCGACATTTCCGACCGCGCCGTCAAGCGCGCGGGACTGGACTACTGGTACCTTGTGGATATCAGCGTGTACGAAAATTTAGCGGACCTTTTTGCAAAGCATCCCGAAGCGGAGAAGGACTGCTGGCTCGCCACGACCAAAGCCCCGCAGGACTACTGCCAAGCGGAGTTCCGTGACGGCTGCTGGCTCTTTTTCGGAAAGGAGACGGCGGGCCTCCCGGAGGATCTCCGCGCAGCGCACTATGAGCGCTGCATCCGGCTTCCGATGCGGAAAGAGGCGCGCAGCCTGAACCTGTCGAATTCCGTGGCGATCTTAACGTATGAAGCGCTGCGGCAGACCGGCTTTCCCGGCCTCAAGCACGAGGGTGAGATGCTGGAAGAGGAGCGCTGCGTGTGAACGGTGCGTGACCGACTGTAAAGACGTATTTCAGAGAACCAAATCGTATATGTGTATATTATGAGGAGGAACGACATGAACTATAACAAGAAGACCGTCTGCGATGTGGACGTGAGCGGCAAGAAGGTCCTGCTGCGCTGCGACTTCAATGTCCCCCAGGATAAGGAGACCGGCGCGATCACGTCCGATAAGCGCATCGTGGCGGCGCTGCCGACCATTCGCTATCTTCTCGACCACGGCGCGGCCGTGATCGCCTGCTCGCACCTCGGCAAGCCCGAAGCAAAGTTTGACAAGTGGGTGAAAAAGCAGACCGAAAAGGGCAAGGACCCCGCGACGCTCACGGAGGAGAAGTGGAAAAAGTCCCTCGAAAAGCTGACACTCGCGCCTGTTGCCAAGCGCCTTTCCGAACTTCTCGGCAAGCCCGTCATCTTCGCGCACGATGTCGTCGGCGAAGACGCCAGGGCCAAGGCTGCGGCGCTCAAGGGCGGTGAGATCATGCTGCTTGAAAACACCCGTTTTGAAGCGGGTGAGACCAAGAACGATCCCGAGCTTGCCAAGGCGCTTGCCTCCATGGCGGAGTTGTACGTCTCCGACGCGTTCGGCACGGTGCACCGCGCGCACGCGTCCACCGCGGGCGTGGCCGCCTATCTCCCCGCCGTGTCGGGCCTGCTCGTCGCCAAGGAGCTCGAGGTCATGGGCAAGGCGCTCGACGATCCCAAGCGCCCGTTCGTCGCCGTGCTCGGCGGCGCAAAGGTGAGCGACAAGATCGCCGTCATCAACAACCTTTTAGACAAGGCCGACACCGTCATCATCGGCGGTGGTATGTCTTACACCTTCTCCAAGGCGCAGGGCGGCGAGATCGGCAAGTCCCTGCTTGAGGAAGACAAGTGTGCCTACGCGCTTGAAATGATCGAAAAGGCGAAGGAAAAGGGCGTGAAGCTCCTGCTGCCGGTCGACGCCGTCGCCGCGACGGAGTTCTCCGCCGACGCAGAGCCCCACGTCGTCGACGCGATGCACATTCCCGCTGACATGATGGGCATGGACATCGGCCCTGAGACGGTCGAGCTTTTCTGCGCGGCGACGAAGGGCGCGGGCACGATCGTCTGGAACGGCCCCATGGGCGTTTTTGAGTTCCCGTCCTTTGCAAACGGCACCAAGGCCATGGCAAAGGCGCTCGCCGAGAGCGGCGCGGTCACCATCATCGGCGGCGGCGACAGTGCGGCGGCTGCCGAGCAGCTCGGCTTTGCCGATAAGATCACGCACATCTCCACCGGCGGCGGCGCGTCGCTCGAGTTCCTGGAAGGCAAGGAGCTCCCAGGCGTAGCGTGCCTGCTCGACAAATAAGCAATTCCATCGCAATTTGATTCTTTATAGTAGTAACAGGAGAAAAGACCCAACATGAATCGCAGATACCGTAAGACCATTATTGCAGGCAACTGGAAAATGAACAAGACCCCCAGCGAGACCAAGGCCTTTGCCGAAGAGTTCAAGGCCCTGCTCCCCAAGACCAAATGGTGCGACATCGTCGTGTGTGTGCCCGCGGCGGACCTCTCCGCCGCCGTGCGCGCCTTCAAGGACAGCCGCATCGCCGTGGGCGCGCAGAACGTCTACTTTGAAAAAAGCGGCGCCTATACCGGCGAAGTGTCCGCCGATATGCTCGCTGACCTCGGTGTGCGCTATGTCATCGTCGGACACAGCGAGCGCCGTGCCCTCTTCGGCGAGACCGACGAGGTCGTGAACAAGAAGGTCCACGCCGCGCTCGACGCGGGCTTGAACCCCATCATCTGTGTGGGCGAGAGCCTGGCCCAGCGCGAGATGGGCGTGACGCTGGAGCTCATCGCGCTTCAGGTCAAATCCGCGCTCGCGGGCGTGGGCGCTGAGCAGATGCGCCGCTGTGTCATCGCCTATGAGCCCATCTGGGCCATCGGCACGGGCAAGACCGCGACGAGCGAACAGGCCAGCGAGGTCTGCACCGCCATCCGCGCGCTGATCCGCGCGCAGTACGGCGCGCGTGTTGCCCGCAGCGTGACCATCCAGTACGGCGGCTCGATGAAGCCGGACAATGCCCGCGAGCTGCTCGCGCATGAGGATGTCGACGGCGGGCTCATCGGCGGCGCGTCGCTTGAAGCAAAGTCGCTGATGGAGATCGTCCACGCCGCGAACCAGGACTAAGGAAGGAAGGACCGTTATGAACAAAACTCCGACCACACTCATCATCATGGACGGTTTCGGCCTGTCCGATAATACCGTTGGCAACGCGGTCCGCGCGGCCAACACCCCCGTGCTCGACGGCCTGTTCGCCGAGTACGCGCACACCGAGCTCGCGGCCTCCGGCCTTGACGTGGGCCTGCCCGCGGGCCAGATGGGCAACAGCGAGGTCGGCCATACCAACATCGGCGGCGGCCGCGTCGTGTTCCAGGACCTGCCGCGCATCACCCGCTCGATCGAGGACGGCACGTTCTTTGAAAATCCCGCCTACAACAAGGCGATGGATGACTGCCTGGAAAAGGGCTCTGCGCTGCACCTTTACGGTCTGCACTCCACCGGCGGCGTGCACTCCACGCTCGACCATCTCTATGCGCTTTTGAAGATGGCGCACATCAAGGGCTTAAAGCGCGTGTATATCCACGCCTTCCTCGACGGGCGCGACACGCCCCCGACCTCCGGCCGCGATTTTGTGGCGCAGACCATGGAAAAGTGCAGGGAGATCGGCGTCGGCAAGATCGCAACGGTCATGGGCCGCTACTACGCGATGGACCGCGACAAGCGCTGGGACCGCCTCGAGAACGCCTATGACGCGCTCGTCTACGGCGAGGGCGTGCAGGACAGCGACCCCATCCACGCCATCGAGGAGAGCTACAAAAACGGCGTGACGGATGAATTTGTCGAGCCCATCGTCTGCGACAAGGACGGCATGATCTCCGACAACGATTCGGTCATCTTCTTCAACTACCGCCCCGACCGCGCCCGCGAGATCACGCGCGCGTTCGTTGACCCCGCGTTCGACGGCTTCAAGCGTGAGTTCTTCCCGCTCACCTACGTCTGCAACACTGAGTACGACGCGACCATGCCGAACGTGCTCGTCGCCTTCCCGCGCATCAGCGTGAAAAATGGCCTTGGCGAGTACCTCAGCAAGATGGGCATGACCCAGCTCCGCATCGCCGAGACCGAAAAGTACGCGCATGTCACGTTCTTCTTCAATGGCGGCGTTGAGGACCCGTATCCCGGCGAGGACCGCGTGCTCGTCGCGTCCCCGAAGGTCGCGACCTACGACCTCCAGCCCGAAATGAGCGCCTACGAGGTCGCAGATAAGTGCGTCGAGCGCATCGAGTCCGGCAAGTACGACGTCATCATCCTGAACTTTGCCAACTGCGACATGGTCGGCCACACCGGCGTCTTCGACGCGGCGGTCAAGGCCGTTGAAACGGTCGACGAGTGTGTCGGCAAGGTCGTGGCGGCCACGCTCAAGATGGGCGGCATCGCGATGATCACCGCCGACCACGGCAACGCCGAGCAGATGCTCCAGGCGGACGGCAAGAGCCCCATGACCGCACACACGACGAACCTTGTGCCCTTTATCCTCTGCGGTGCGGGCACCGAGCTGCGCCGCGGCCGCCTCGCCGATATCGCGCCGACCATCCTCGACGTGATGGGCCTTGAACAGCCCGAAGAGATGGATGGCAAAACGCTCATCGTGCGCTGAAAAATCCGATCCTGATATGTTTAGAAAAAGCTCTGACGGTACACACTACCGTCAGAGCTTTTTTGTGGCTCCGTGGAATTTTGGACGAGCCGCGCCTTGTTCACGCGGCGGAAAGGAAACGACATGACAGGATCGAACGGCCGCGGAAAGCGGCATTCCTTCGGCGGGACGGGCTTATACATAGCCCTGTTCCTCGGTGTGACGGCGCTGGCCGTTGCGGGCTATTGGACACTGCTGCCGAAAAATACGGCGGATAAGGACGCGGAGAACGTTTCATCCCGGGTGGAGCTTCCCGTGCAGGAGGAGCCGGTGCAGATGCCGGAGGCGGACTTCAGCGAGGACGATCTCATCCCGCCCGAGCCGAAGGAGGACCTCACCGTGATGGACGAGGCGACAGGCGTGGAGGATACCATCCCTGCCATGGAGAGCACGGTGGATGTGACGCCCGAGGCGCCGCGGCTCGTCGTCTCGCCGCTCGTGGGCGAGGAGGTCGCGGCCTTCTCGGTCGATGAGCTCAAATACAACGAGACGCTTGGCGACTGGCGCACGCATGACGGTATCGATATCGCTGCCGAGGTCGGCACACAGGTGCTCGCCGCGTGCAGCGGCACGGTGACGCAGGTCATCGATGACGACCTCATGGGCACGAGCGTGACCATCGCGCACGACGGCGGCTATGAGACCGTCTACTCGAACCTTCAGAGCGTCCCGACCGTGAGTGAGGGTCAGGAGGTTTCCGCGGGCGAGGTCATCGGCTCGGTGGGCTGTACGTCCATCGCCGAGTTTGCCGTCCCTGCGCATCTGCACTTTGCGGTCACCAAAGACGGGGTGCCGTGCGACCCGAAGGAATTTCTAAATTAAAAATAGAGGCCGCTCAGCCATAGCT
>OIXV01002432.1_pt1 | contig 14998 bp, 10 predicted proteins | sample 1587771 | NCBI WGS metagenome assembly OIXV01 (sample SAMEA3888893, study PRJEB22519) | human gut metagenome | biome: human gut; feature: human-associated habitat; material: faeces | place: Denmark | collected 2010
GATCGGTTCCCGGCGGCGTTGCCAGAACGGCCCATGCGATGGACTCGTGACGTGGGTCAACCCACTCGATGGAGCAGATGCGGTCGGCATACGTGCGGAACAGGTCGGGGTAGCTCGTGAGCATAGTCAGCAGCTCGCGCTCCCCTGCCAAGGACTTGCGCTCTAGATCGGTCAAAACCATCGGCGCCGCCGCAGCCGGTGCGTTCGAACCATCAGGCACAAGCACAGCGCCCATACCATCAGGCACATCGATCGGCGGCAGATCATCGACGACCTCTACAGGCGCGGCACCGTAGGCATCGAGCGGGACATAGTCGTACGGCTCTTCTTCGGCCGGCGCGGACACCGGCGGCGTCGCGCCCGACACCCAAGCACCACGAGATGTCCCCTGCGAACCAGACGACCGACCGCCCGCGCTACCAGAGCGCTCGGCTTGTGCCCGCTGGCGTTCATAGTTCTGCTCACGACGTCGTTCCGCATCTTCGCGCTTGGCGACATCGCGAAACACGCGGCCCGAGCTCGCGCGCACGGTCTCCAGATCCAAACCCAACAGGTCGGCAATCTGGATAAAGTACGTGTCGATCATATAGCTATCGCGCAGCGGATAGATAAGCGTCAGCGCATCTTCCAGCGCCTTGGCGCGACCGCCTGGCGTGGTGATGTCGCTCGACTCCTGCAGCGAACGGTAGACAAAGTCCATAAGCGGCTCGGCAGCGTCGATGCGCGCCTGCAGTGCCTCGCCACCGTGCGCCGTGATGAACTCCATGGGATCGTTGCCGTCGGGCAGCACCACGCAGCGCAGGTCCATCGAATCCTGCTCGATAAACTGAATCGCGCGGCGGGCGGCCTTTTGACCGGCGGCGTCGCCATCGAACATATACACAATGCGCTTGGCAAAACGGGTGAGCGTCTTTACGTGATGTTCCGTCAGCGCCGTACCCAGCGTGGCGACGACGTTTTTGATCCCCGCCTCCCAGCAGGCGATGCAGTCGGTATATCCCTCCACCACGATGGCGGTATCCTGCGCGACGATAAACTCCTTGGCCCAGTTAAAGCCGTAGAGGTTTCTCTTTTTATGAAACACGCTCGTCTCGGCGGTGTTGAGGTACTTGGGTTGGCCGTCGCCCATAATACGACCGCCAAAGGCGATGTTATGACCCTGTTCGTCAAAGATGGGAAACATCACGCGGTCGTAAAAACGATCGGCGAGCTGTCCGCGCCCGCGGCTCACGGCCACGTTGGCGTCGATCATCTCCTGCGGGGTAAAGCCCTTCTGCGACAGATGGGCCACCAACATATTGCGACCCGGCGCAAAGCCCAGGCAGTAGCGACGGCAGACGTCGCCACCCATACCGCGGCTGGCAAAGTACTCGCGCGGACGGCTGTCCTTACCGCGCATGAGCATGGTGTGATAGAACTGGGCCGTCTCGGCGCACAGGTCATAGATGCGGGCGCGCTTGGTGCCGCGATCGCGCTGCGCGCCGGTATCGTGCAGCTCAATGCCGGCACGATCGGCCAGGTAGCGAATCGACTCGGGAAAGCTCAGGTTCTCGCGCTTCATGATGTAGGTGAAGACGTCGCCGCCCTCGCCACAGCCAAAGCAGTGCCACACCTGCGTAGCGGGGATAATGTGAAACGATGGGGTCTTTTCGCCATGGAAGGGGCAGCAACCCCAAAACTCATGGCCGCGGGGCTTGAGCTCAACCGTTTCCTGCACAATGGCAACCAGGTCGGACGCAGCGCGCACCTGGTCTTTCTCCTCATCACTAATCACGGATGCCCACCCCCTGCTCACCCAAGTTATGACGGATATCGTCAATATTACCCTCGACGGTCGCGATAAGCTCGTCCAGCGAATCAAACACGCGCGAAGGACGCAGCCAACGCGTAAACGCCAACGAAACCGAACGTCCATACAGGTCGCCCGCATACTCGATCAAGTTGGCCTCGAGATGCGCCGAAGCGGCATCGTCGGCATACGTCGGCGGCAGGCCCACGTTGACGGCAGCGGGCCACACGGTATCGTCGACCAGCACAAGGCCCTCGTAGACGCCATCGGCAGGCAGCTGGATTCCGTTTGGCACCAACAGGTTTGCCGTAGGAAATCCCATATCGGAGCCCTCGTGACGGCCGCGAATCACGCCGCCGCGCACCATATAGGGACGGCCGAGTAGATCGGCTGCCAGCTCAACGTGGCCCAAGCTCAGCTCACGTCGAATGCGGGTGGCACAGATAGCCTCGCCGGCCTCGCACAGCAAATTGTGCCCATACACGTCAACACCGCGCTCGACACCCCATGCCTGCATCTCGGCAACGCCCGAGTCGCCGCCGCGGCCCAGCCTAAAATCGCTGCCAACGCGAATGGAGCGAATGTCGACAGCATGCGCCAACAGCTCAAGAAAGCCCACGTGGTCGAGCGACGCTACCGCGGGCGTAAAGGGAACAGCCACCACGGCATCGACCCCAGTCTGAGCCAGGGCATGCAGGCGGTCGGCCGTCGTCATCAATTTTTGAGCGGGCGCAGGGCTCACCACAACATCTGGATCAGGATCAAACGTTACGACAACCGCTTTGCAGCCGCGGACGCGCGCATCGCGAATGACCGCGTCGATCAGCTCACGATGTCCCCTATGTACGCCATCGAACACGCCGATGGCAATCGAGGCGGCACCCATAGACTCGCAGTCACCAAAAGCATCAGCCAAAACGATGCGGGCCTCCGCCGCCGCGCCCACAAAAAATGTGCGCGCGAGCTCGCGAGGGTCCAGCATCATCGAACACCGCCGATCGCCTGCGGAAAGACGTGCTCCATCACAAAGCGACCATCCTCGATACGAGCCAAAGCCTTGAGCCCGCCATCGAGCACCAGCGCAAACGGTGCTTTAGACACATCGAAGCCGGCGAGCGCGCGATCAATAGGAATACGACGACCGCACAGCAGATCTTCCGCAAGATTGCCCGGCAAGTCGACACGCGTGGCGCCGAGGGCCGCAATGGGGTCCAAGGCAAAGCCGGCAGCGGACTCGGCAGAAAGCTCCTCGATCGCATGGCAGGCACCGATGGAGACAATGCCAGAAGCGGTACGGCGCAGCGCGGAAATATGCGCGGCACTATCGCAGGCGCGACCCAGGTCGCGAGCGAGCGCACGGATATAGGTGCCCTTGCTCACCGAGAAGGCAACGGTCCAAATGCAGAAATCGCCCTCGCCACTCACGGCGATCAGGTCGGCAGAATATACCTCGACCGGGCGCGCGGGCAACTCAACGGCATTGCCCTCACGTGCAGACTTATAGGCGCGCACGCCGTTGACCGAAATAGCCGAAAACGCCGGCGGGATCTGCATCTGAGGGCCCAGCATGGCGCTCAAGCGCTCACGGGCATAGGCCGGATCGCGCAGCTCGGGTGCAATGGCAACCGTACGGACGGCCTCGCCTTCCGCATCGTCGGTATTGGTCTCGGCGCCAAACGAGATATCGGCGACGTAACTTTTGGTATCGAGGGTAAGCATGCCCAGCAGACGCGTAGCCTGGCCCACGCCCACCACCATGACACCCGACGCCATGGGGTCGAGCGTGCCGGCATGACCGACGCGCCGCTCATGGAGGGCGCGCCGGCACCGCGAAACCACGTCGTGGGACGTGCAGCCCACCGGTTTATCGACGGCGAGCAGCATATTCAATTGAGAAGGCGTGCGACGAGCCATGTACCATCCAAAAAGTTAGAGCTCGACGGTCACCGAAGCGGGATCCTCCCCCACCAGCTCGGCCAGCATGGGAAGTGCCGCGGTGAGCGTCTCGAAAATCGTTCCGTTATTGGTAAAGCCGGCGGCAGCGTGATGTCCGCCTCCGCCAAAGTTGGCCGCAATCTCGGAGACATCCATGTCGCCCTTGGAGCGCAGGTTTCCGCGCACCTTCGTATCGCCCTCGATGCCCTTAAGGAACAGGCAGACCTCGACACCCATCACCGAGCGCACCACATCGACCAAGCCGTCGCACTCATCCGAGGTGACGCCACATTCCTTAAGGTCGCTTTCGTACGCGTAGCTATACGCCACGCGCCCGTGCGCGACCGTCTTGATGCGGCCCATGACGATGGACTTGAGGTGCAAGAACTCGACGCGCATGCTCTGATAGACCTCGAGCGCGACACGCGCCGGGTCGGCACCGTGCGCCACCAGGCGCGAAGCCGCATGGAACGCAGCGGCATCGGCATTCTGATACTGAAAACGACCGGTATCGGTAACCAGGCCACAGAGCAGACAGGTGGCGATGCGATCGCGAACGACAATGCCGCAATCATCCAAAAAGCGGTCGATGATCATGGCGCACGCCGCAGCATCGACACGCCTCAGGCTTACCTCGGCAAACTCCTCGCGCGCCGGATGGTGGTCAAAGCACACCACATGTTTGGAGCGGCGGAGCACGTCGGCCGAGTTGTTCAGACGCTCGACAACCGGCACATCCACCGAGATAAACAGGTCGGGATCGCCCGTAAAGCTCGAAGCCGGCACCAGACGTTCGGCGCCTTCCATAAAGCGGTAAATACGCGGAACGGGATCGTCGTCTGCCAGCAGCAGCGCGATGTCCTTGTCGGGGAACGCCTTCATGAGCGAGAGACCCAGGCCCAACACGGAGCCCAGGGCATCGCCGTCGGGAGAGGTATGACCCGAGATCGCAATGGAGGACGCACCCTCGATAAGCTCGAGGATGCGTCGTTTAATATCTGCAGACTCGCACGAGACGAGGTCGGCGGAATTAGTCATCTAAAGCTGCCTCCTGGGCGGCATCCGCTATGGGATAGCCGTCCTCGTCCTTTTCGATCGCCAGCGTGGCCGGGACATTCTCCAGCGCACGCGTAATGCGCTCGGCCTCATCGGTCGAGCGATCGATGCGAAAATCGAGCTCGGGCGTGACGCGCCAGTCGAGCGAGCGAGCCAACAGGCTGCGAATGCGGCCCTTGGCGCTGGCGAGCGCCTCCATGACCTCATCGTAGCGGCTCGCATCGCACGACACGTACACGCGCGCGAACGAACGGTCCACCGCGACCTCGACCGCGGTCAGGGTGACCAGGTCGAGACGCGGATCGGAAACCTCAAAGAGAAGGATATAACCGAGCTTCTCGCGAAGCTGCTCGCCCAGACGGCGGGTTGCCTGCGTTTGCTTCATAGCGCTACCCCCTACTCGGTACGGGCAACCTGGTCGATACGGTAACCCTCGATCTGGTCGCCGGGCTTGATGTCCTGGAAGTTCTCCAGACCAATGCCGCCTTCGGAACCGCTCTTGAGGCTCTTGGCCTCGTCCTTGTAGTGGCGCATCGAGGCGATCTTACCGTTAAAGACAACGATGCCGTCGCGCACCAGGCGCACGGAATCGGTCGCGGCGATCTCGCCCTCCTCGACGCGGACACCGGCGGCGATACCGACTTTGGGCACCTTAAAGGTGTCCAGGACGGTCGCGGTACCCGTGGAGACCTCGACCTCGGTGGGCTTGAGCATGCCGATGCGGGCAGCGTCGAGCTCCTCGAGACACTTGTAGATAACGTCGTAGCAACGAATCTCGACGCCCTCGCGCTCGGCAGCGGAGCGGGCCTTACCGTCGGGACGCACGCCAAAGCCAATGATGATGGCGTTGGAGGCGTCGGCCAGGACGACGTCGGTCTCGTTGATGGCACCGACCGCGGAGTGGATCGTGTTGATGCGGACCTCGGACTGATCCATCTTGTCGAGCGAGTCCTGAAGGGCCTCGATGGAGCCCTGGACGTCGGCCTTGATGATCAGGTTGAGCTCCTTGACCTCGGCGTCGGCGATGGTCTCGAAGAGGTTCTCGAGCGTGACGTGCTTCACGCGGCTCTGCTCCTCGATGCGGGCCTTGAGCGAGCGCTCATCGGCCAGGGCGCGCGCCTCGCGCTCGTCCTCGAACACGCGGAACTCGTCACCGGCGTTGGGGACGGACTGCAGGCCCAGGATCTCGACGGCGTCGGAGGGACCGGCCTCGGTGACGGCGCGGCCCTTGGGGTCGAGCATGGCGCGGACGCGGCCGTAGGTAAGGCCGGCGACCAGCGTATCGCCCACGTGCAGGGTACCGCGGGTCACGAGCACGGTAGCGACCGAGCCGCGGCCCTTGTCGAGCTTGGCCTCGAGGACGTTGCCCGAAGCGAAGGTATCGGGATTGGCCTTGAGCTCGAGCACGTCGGCCTGGAGCAGCACGGTCTCCAGAAGGTCGTCGATACCGATCTTCTGCTTGGCCGAGATGTTGACGAACATGTTCTGTCCGCCCCACTCCTCGGGGATGACGCCGTACTCGGTGAGTTCCTGGCGCACGCGGTCGGGGTTGGCGCCGGGCTTATCGATCTTGTTGACGGCGACGACGATGGGAACGCCGGCGGCCTTGGCGTGGTTGATCGACTCGACCGTCTGGGGCATGACGCCGTCGTCGGCGGCGACGATCAGGATGACGATGTCGGTCACCTTGGCGCCACGGGCACGCATGGCCGTAAAGGTAGCGTGGCCCGGGGTATCGATGAAGGTGATCTTGCGGTCGTTGATCATGACCTGCGATGCGCCGATGGCCTGGGTAATGCCGCCAGCCTCGCCGGCAGCAACGCCGGTGTGGCGGATGGCGTCGAGCAGGCTCGTCTTGCCGTGGTCGACGTGACCCATGACGGTGACGACCGGGGCGCGGGGCTTAAGGTCGGCGGGATCGTCGTAGAACGAGAAGGTGTTCTCCTCCTCAGGGGTGATGATCCTGATCTGACGGCCCAAGTCGTCGGCAACGAGCTCGACAAGGTCGTCGGACATGGACTGCGTCATGGTGAGCGGCGTGCCCAGCAGGAATAGACGCTTGATGATGTCGTTGGCCGGAACGTCGAGCGCCTCGGCAAGCTCCTGGACGGTAACGCCCTGGGAGACCTTGATGGCGTCGAGCTCCTCGGGGTTCACGCCCTGGGCCAGCGCCTCCTCAATCTTGCGCTCCTCCTGAGCCCTAGCGGCCTCGCGCTCGCGCTTCTCCTTGCGCTTCTTGCGGCGACCGGTGGACTCGCGAGAGGCCTCCTCGACGGCGGCACGGGCCTCCTCGAGAACCTTCTCGCGGCTGTACTCCTCGGCCTCGCGCGCCATGCGGCTGTAGTGGTCCTCTTCGCTGTTGTGACCACCCTTGCGCTTCTTGCCCTTGCCCTGCTTATCGGGGTTGGGGAAATCCATGCCGGCAGCGACATTGTTGCTGGCATTGGTGCGATGGCTGTGCGGGCGGCTCTCGGAGGCGTTGCGGTCGTTGCGACGGCCGCCACGACGATCGTTGTTGCCGCCGCGACGGTTGCCGCGCTCGGCCTTGGCCTTGTCCTCGGCGTCCTTCTTCTCCTTGAGCACGGTCTCCTGTGCGGCGATCTGATCGAGCAGCGAACGGAAGCGCGAACCGGAGTCGGAAGCGGGAACGGCGCGGCGCTGGGCCTCGCGAGCAGCCTCCTCCTTTTCGCGGGCAAGGCGCTCCTGCTCGGCCTTCTTCTTGGCCTCGGCCTCGGCACGGGCTGCCTCCTCGGCGGCCTGGGCGGCGGCAAACTGGCGGCGCTCCTCCTCGCGTGCCTTCTCGGCGGCGATGCGCTCGCGCTCGGCCTCGGCGGCACGCGCTGCCTCCTCGGCGGCGGCAGCCTCCTCCTCGGCCTGCTTGGCGGCCTCGACTTCCTGGGCGCGGGCCTCGATCACCGAGGCAAGCTGCTTGCGGACCATGGCAACATAAGCGTCCTCCAGCGCGGAGGAAGCAGACTTAGCGGGAATCTTCATTTCGGCGAGGTGACCCATCAGTTCCTTGGAGGTCATGCCGAACTCTTTGGCCAGGGTGGAAACACGGACTTTTGCCATATGACTTCACCTACCCTTTCTGGCACCTTGGGTGCCTAGAGACTGAACGAGCGTGGGATGTGCGCCGGAACCTGTCCAGCGCAACCGCGCGCTAGATCAGGTCCTCCGCATCATCGAAGGCGTCGGTGTCGTGGACACCGCAGAAACGGGAACCGGGACGGGCCTGGTTGCGGCACTGGATGCCGTCCTCGGACACGTACTCGCAACGACGGGCGTCGTCATCCTCCTCGTCACCGATCAGGTCGGCGGCAGGCTCCTCGTGAACGGGAACGTTCTTGAGGATGTCGGCGGCAAGGGTCTCGGACTTAATGTCGATGTGCCAGCCGGTCAGGCGTGCGGCCAGGCGGGCGTTCTGGCCCTCCTTGCCAATGGCGAGCGAAAGCTGGTCGTCGGGCACGATGACGCCGGCATAGGCCTTCTCCTCGTCGATAAGGACGCGAGTGACCTTGGCGGGCGACAGGGCGTTGGCGACGTAGACGGCCGGATCGGCATCCCACAGGATGACGTCGACGCGCTCACCGCGCAGCTCACCCACGACGGCGCGCACACGGCTGCCCTTGGGGCCGACGCAGGCGCCCACGGGATCCAGGCGGTCATCGAGCGAGTGGACGGCGACCTTGGAGCGCTGGCCGGGCTCGCGGGCGATCGACTTGATCTGGACGGTGCCCTCGTAGATCTCGGGCACCTCCTGCTCAAACAGACGACGCATGAGCTCGGGGTGGGTACGCGAGATAACGATCGGCGGACGGCTGTGCTCGCCGCGAACCGGCGGAAGCGTGGAGTTGGGGTCGCGAACGTCAATGATCACGGCCTTGATGTGCTGGTTGTGCAGATAGCGCTCGCCCATGGGGCGCTCGTTGCGCTCGTTCTCGTAGCGGCGCTGATCAAAGTGCGGAAGCTCGGCCTCGACGCCTTCGCGGATCTTGACGATCGTAAAGTCGGGTGTGGACTGCAGTACGGTACCGCTGATGAGGTCGCCGATACGTCCGGAGAACTCCTCGTAGATCTGCTCGCGGGCGGAGTTGCGCACGATGGCGTTGATCTCGGCCTTGGCGTGCTGGGCGGCGATGCGGCTGGTGTTCTTGGGGGTGACGTCGATCTCCTCGAACTCGGTGAAGTTGCCCTCCTCGTCCATGGAATCGTCGATCGGCTCCAGGCGATAGACATAGATTTTGCCGGTGGTGCGGTCGATGGTCACCTTGGCGCCCCACTCAAGATGCAGGATCTCGGCATAGCTCTTGGCGAGCGACTGCTCCAGGCGGTCGATCAGGTAGAGCTGGTCGATGTGCTTCTCCTGGCAAAGCTCCATCAGGGCGGACATCATGTCGGATGCTGCCATGTTAGTTTCCTTCCTTCGCGGGCTTGAAGTCATAGACGGGCTTCAACTTGCACTTTTTAACATCGGAATAATCGAGGGTGACAGACTCGCCGTCCTCGAGCTCGAGGGTTACGTTGGTCTCGGTCGCGGCGGCAATCTTGCCGGAGTACTTGCGACGGCCCTCGGTGGCGGTGGAGGAAAGCTCGCAGTCCTCGCCCACAAAGCGGGCAAAGTCACGCGGACGGCGCAGCGGGCGCGCCATACCCGGGCTCGACACCTCGAGCGTATAGCTCGAAGAGATGGGGTCGAGCTCCTCAATCACATCGCCGACCCACTTGGTGTTGGCCGTGACGTCGTTGAGCGACAGGCTCTGACCCTCGGCACCCTCGATACGCACACGCACGCAGGGGGCCTTGGTGGCACCCACGAGCTCAACGTCGACAATATCGACATCGTGCTGGGGAGCGACGGCCTCGAGCGCGTCGATGATCGCCTGCTCGGTCTTGGTCTTGACCATTGCGGCACCTCCATCCATACAAAAAAGAAGCGGGGCCGAAACCCCACTTCTTTCAATTACAACTTCATTTACAGGCAAACTATACCAATACCTGCGAAAACGTGCAACCATAGCACAAACCCGCAGGTCAGCGTGAGCACAGGTTCTCCACAAGAAATGGATAATTGGGTGTAGCCGCAAGTATCCATATCCAAAAAGAGGGACGACCCAGCCGGATCGTCCCTCGTCTATTGTGCATCAACTATATGCGCGAGGTTTACTTAACCACCAGGTTGACCAGCTTGCCGGGCACGCAGATGGCCTTGACGACCGTCTTGCCCTCGAGCCACTTGGCAACAGCGGCCTCGGCGGCAGCCTGCATCTCCTCGTTGGAGGCATCGCGGGCCACATCGATGCGGCCGCGGACCTTACCGAGCACCTGGACCACGATCTGCACCGTGTCCTCGATGGACTCGGCCAGGTCAAACTCGGGCCAGGCGGCGGTGTAGGCGTTGCCCTCGCAGCCGAGTGCCTCGTGCCACAGCTCGTCGGCCCAGAACGGGCAGATGGGGGCAAGGACGCTCACGATGTCCTTGGCCACGCCGTAGCACAGTGCCTTGTCGCGCGATGCGCCCTCGGTGGCGTTGAGGTAGGCGCTCGCTGCGTTGACGAGCTCCATGACGGCCGAGATCGCGGTGTTAAACTGGCCGCGATCGAAGTCCTCGGTGCACTTGGCGATGGTGCGGTGACGCTCGCGATAGAGCTTCATCGCGGTCTCGTCGAGCACGGACTTGTCGAAGGCAACGTTGGCGTCACCCGACTGGACAAGCTGCCACACGATACGCCAGGCGCGCTTGATAAAGCGGTTGGCACCCTCGACGGCCTTGGGATCCCAGTCAAAGTCCTTCTCGGGCGGGGCGATAAACAGGATCGCCAGACGCATGGTGTCGGCGCCGTAGGGCTCGATAACCGAGCTCGGAGGCACGACGTTGCCCTTGGACTTGGACATGGTGTCGCCGTTCTCGTCCTTGACCATGCCCTGGCACAGCAGGTTGGTAAAGGGCTCGTCCACGCTGAGCAGACCCAGGTCGCGCAGCGCCTTGGTAAAGAAGCGGCTGTAGAGCAGGTGCAAAATGGCGTGCTCGATGCCGCCGATGTAGTTATCGACGGGCATCCAACGGTCTGCCGCCTCGCGGGAGAAGGGCAGCTCGGTGTTGTGCGGGTCGGTATAGCGCAGGTAATACCAACTGGAGCAGGTGAAGGTGTCCATGGTATCGGTCTCGCGCTTGGCCGGGCGGCCGCAGACCGGGCAGGTGGTCTCGTAGAAGTCCTTGCACTCGGCGAGGGTCTCGCCGGCGCCCAGGTCCAGGTTCTCGGGCAGCGTCACCGGCAGCTGGTCCTCGGGCACGGGCACAATGCCGCAGTGCTCGCAATGGATGGCCGGGATGGGGTTGCCCCAATAGCGCTGACGGCTGATGAGCCAGTCGCGCAGGCGGAACTCGACCTTGCGACGACCGCAGCCCATGGCCTCGAGGTCGGCCACGATGGCAGCCTCGCCCTCGGAGTGCTTACCGCCGCGCATGCCGGTGTACTTGCCGGACTGGACGAGCGTGCCCTCGGCAGCGTGGGCGCAATCCCAGTCGACGGTCTCGGCATGGAAGGTATCGATGGTCTCGCCACTGGCCTCGACGGCAGCGCGGTCGTCATCGTCCAGGATGATCGGGACGATCGGGAGGTCGTACTTGCGGGCAAACTCAAAGTCGCGCTGGTCGCCGCAGGGAACGGCCATGACGGCGCCGGTGCCGTAATCGGCAACGACATAGTCGGCAACCCACACGGGAACCTTCTCGCCGTTGACGGGGTTAACCACGTAGCGGCCCGTAAAGGCACCGTGCTTCTCGAGGGTGCCCTGGGCACGCTCGACAGCAGAGATATGCTTGGAGTCCTCGACGATCTTGGTCACGGCCTCCTCGTACTCCGTGCCCTCGACGAGCTCGTGCAGACGAGCGTACTCGGGAGCCAGGACAAAGAAGGAGACGCCAAAGAGCGTGTCGGCACGCGTGGTGAAGACAGTGATCTTGCCCTCGTCGCCCTCGATGGGATCGCCGTTGGCATCACACAGGGTAAAGTCGACCTCGGCACCCTCGGAGCGGCCGATCCAGTTGGCCTGCATCTGCTTAACGCGCTCGGGCCAGCCGGGGAGCTTCTCCAGATCGTCGAGCAGCTCCTGGGAGTACTCGGTAATCTTGTAGTACCACTGCTCAAGGTCGCGCTTCTCGGGCTCGGTGCCGCAGCGCCAGCACTTGCCCTCGGTAACCTGCTCGTTGGCCAGAACGGTCTTGCAGTTGGGGCACCAGTTGACCGGGTTCTTCTTGCGGTAGACCAGGCCCTTTTCCCACATCTTCTCAAAGATCCACTGACCCCAGCGGTAGTAGTCGGGGCTGCAGGTCTTGACCATGCGATCCAGATCGTAGGAGAAGCCCATGCGCTTCATCGTGGCGAGCGCCTGGTCCATGTTCTTATACGTCCAGGCGGCAGCCTGCGTGTTGTGCTTGATGGCGGCGTTCTCGGCGGGCAGGCCAAAGGCGTCAAAGCCAATGGGGTGCAGCACGTCAAAGCCGCGCATGCGGGCCTGACGGGCCATGGCATCGCCGATGGTATAGTTGCGCGCGTGGCCCATGTGCAGGTCGCCCGAAGGATACGGGAACATCTCGAGCACGTACTTCTTGGGCTTGCTGGCGTCGGTGTCGACGGCAAAGAGGTTGGAGTCCTCCCAGGCCTTCATCCACTTGGACTCAATGGCCTGCGCGTCGTAGGCAGGGATCTCGTCCTTATGATCTGTGCAATCGCACATATCAGCTCCTTTAATCTTAGCTGGGGTCGGTCGGCTTGGCTTTATTCGCTACTGCGGACAGTCCTGCGCAAGACGAAGAGCACATTAAGTGCTCTTCTTTGCGTGCGGAACTTGTAGCGAACAAAGCCAAGCCGACCGACCCTAAGGTTAACTTGACTGATGATAGCAAATACGACAAGCGAGATGCCTGCGACTTGCAGGCATCTCGCTTTATCTAAATAACGTGGTTGAACTCAACCTTTATGTGCAGCTCTTATCCTATCGATAAGACACAGACTGCTGCGAATCCTTGACGACTACGTCGTGGGCGCCGCCTTCGACAATCGAGGTCGAGCTCACCAGGGTCAGGCGTGCCTTTTTCTGGAGCTCGGGAATCGAGAGGGCGCCGCAGTTGCACATCGTGGACTTGATCTTGTAGAGCGTGCCGCCCACGCCGTCCTTAAGGGAGCCGGCGTAGGGAACGTAGGAGTCGACGCCCTCGACAAAGCTGAGCTTCGCGGCGCCACCCAGGTCGTAGCGCTGCCAGTTGCGGGCACGCGCAGAACCCTCGCCCCAGTACTCCTTCATGTACTGACCGTTTACGTTGACGCGCTCGGTCGGGCTCTCGTCAAAGCGGGCAAAGTAGCGGCCCAGCATCATAAAGTCGGCACCCATGGCAAGGGCGAGCGTCATGTGGTAGTCGTAGACGATACCGCCGTCGGAGCACACGGGCACGTAGACGCCGGTCTCCTCGTAGTACTCGTCGCGAGCGCGGCAGACGTCAATCAGCGCGGTGGCCTGGCCGCGGCCGATACCCTTGGTCTCGCGGGTGATGCAGATGGAGCCACCGCCGATACCCACCTTGATAAAGTCGGCACCGCAGTCGGCCAAAAAGCGGAAGCCCTCGGCGTCAACGACGTTGCCGGCACCGACCTTAACATCCTCGCCGTAGTTGGCGCGAATCCACTCGATGGTGCGCTTCTGCCACTCGCTGAAGCCCTCGGAGGAGTCGATGCACAGGACATCGGCGCCGGCCTCGATGAGCAGCGGCACGCGCTCGGCATAGTCGCGGGTGTTGATACCGGCACCGACCATGTAGCGCTTGTCGCCGTCGAGCAGCTCGTTGGGGTTGGTCTTGTGGCTGTCATAGTCCTTGCGGAAGACGATTCCCATCAGGTGATCGTTGTCGTCGACGATGGGCAGAGCGTTGAGCTTGTTGTCCCAGATGACGTCGTTGGCAACCTTGAGGCTGATGTTCTTGTCGCCCACGATGAGCTGTTCACGCGGGGTCATGAACTCGGAGACCTTCTTTTGGTGGTCATCGCGGCTGGGGCGATAGTCACGGCTGGTAACGATACCCAGGAGTTTGCCCTTGGGAGTGCCGTCGTCGGTGACCGGCATGGTGGAGTGACCGGTCTTCTCCTTGAGCTCGATGACCTGCTCCATGGTCATGTCGGGGGTCAGCGTGGAATCGGACTGGACAAAGCCGGCCTTGTGATCCTTGACTGCCTTGACCATGGCGGCCTCGGACTCGGGGGTCTGGGAACCGTAAATGAAGGACAGGCCACCCTCGGTAGCGAGCGCGACACCCATGTCGACGCCCGAGACGGACTGCATGATGGCGGAAACCATGGGGATGTTCAGGGTGATTGCTGGCTTCTCGCCGCGCTTAAAGCGGGTTAGCGGCGTCTTAAGAGAGACGTTGTTGGGGATGCACTGCGAGGACGAATAACCAGGGACCAGCAGATACTCCGAAAACGTGTGGGACTCACCGGGAAAGAACGTAGCCATGTTTCTCCTTTTTCCATGCGACCGGTCGGCTGCAGGCCTCGTTGGACCCAGCCCAACCTTGGGCGCCCAATACTGGGCAAGTATCTTAACGCACTTTGACTGCTACAATGCATGATTTAAGAAGAGCACACGAGGGTTTAACGCAGGCTTTGCGTTTGCCCAGCAGACACTTTAGCGGAGAGACGTGGAGCGCATGGAGTACAAGACAACGGCAAAACTGGTCATTCAGTCGTGCGACAAAGATCTGTCGGGCGTGTTCGGCCACGGCTGCGTCTTGCTGCTGCAGGGTATCGCCCGCGAACACTCGATCAACCGTGCCGCCAAGAGCATGGGCATGGCCTATTCCAAGGCATGGCGCATTGTGAACGAGGCCGAGGGGCAGCTGGGGTGCAAGCTCATCGAGCGCGACGGCGCCCGCGGGAGCTCGCTCACCCCCGCCGGCGAGCGAGCCATAGCGGCCTACGAGGAGCTGCAGGCCGACATAAACCAGGTCATAGCTGCCAAAGCCGACGTCCTCATCGCAAGCATCAAAGAGTAGCTAATTTGGGACGGGGCTTTTTTAGCTACCCATCCAGAGCATTCTTGACTCATACCCAAAAATTGAAATTGGGTAGCTAAAAAAGCCCCGTCCCAAATTAGCTACTTGCGGAGGGCGTTGTCCAGGGTGGACGCCACAACCAAGGGGTCGTCGGTGCCGGCGAAGAGGCG
>OIXV01002436.1_pt1 | contig 14979 bp, 11 predicted proteins | sample 1587771 | NCBI WGS metagenome assembly OIXV01 (sample SAMEA3888893, study PRJEB22519) | human gut metagenome | biome: human gut; feature: human-associated habitat; material: faeces | place: Denmark | collected 2010
TTAGTGATAGGTCTTTAGAAATAATCACTCGAGTTATTTAAATATAGAAAATACATAGGATGGACTTGTTTTTTTCATACCTAATAATGTTTTCATCCTTTCCACATTGTATTGCTAAATCGTTATTTTTATGTTGGAATAGAAGAGATAGAAGGAAGAGTTTGTAGCTTGATGTTCTACTATAATAATAAACCAAGTTGGAGGTGGACTTGATCAGAAGGATTAAACAAAAAAAAATCAATGTTCGAAGACTTCTAGGCATATTAGGCTCGTATCTCGTTGCTTTTTTACTTCCATTTTTATCTGTTTCGTGGATCTGGTATATTACAGCAACGGAAAGTACAGAACAACAAGTGCGCTTGATGGCAAAAAATCAGATGATGCAGATCAATTACTCGCTTGAGAGCAACTTTTTGAAGTTGGCACATCTCACGGAGCGGATCACTGACAATCGCCAACTCGCTTTAAGTTCGTTGGATCATCCGTATTATATCAAAGAAGGTAAATCAATATTACATACATACAAAATAACTAGTGAATTAGTTGAGGAAGTCTATCTCTATTATCGGAATGACCGCCCCGAGATGCTTTACTCCTCATCAGGAAATTACTCGTTGGAACTATTTCTTAGAAAAACAGTTAAGAACGATCATCAGCTAGAAAAGAGACTACAAGAACAATTGGCTACGACTGATCCCAAGTTTATCACTATTGCTTCTGATGAGGACTTGCCATCTTCTTCCTATCTGTATGTTGTTCCAATACAAAACAAGGAAGGTACCGTACATAGTATCGCAATCTACGAAATCAAAAAGAACACTCTTACTAAAGTACTCGATGCTTATAGTCCTGCTAGTGGAAATCTAAACTATATCATCGATGAAAGCTATCAATTAGTGACAAAGACGAAAAGTGAGGAGCTGAATACTTTTCTTAGTACGCCTTATTCTGTAGAGAAACTAATGACAAAAGAAAAGGTGAAGATCAAGCAAAAACGATATCTTATCCAAAGTTTGAAGAATCCTTATTTGAATCTTTCGCTCCTTTCTCTTGTTGATCCAACAACGGCATTGCTTACGATCGAACGAGTTCAGACCAAAATGATTGTCTTGATCTTAGTGATTTTGTTTATGGGGTTAGTGATCGTCGTTTTATTTAGCATGCGTAACTTGCGTCCTATTCAAAAAATCGAGTACTTAGCACAGCAATTTCAAGAAGACCCCACACTTACGGTTTCTTCACTTAAAGAAGTCTCTGATACATTAGCAAAATTTCTCATTGCACACCAAAAATTGACTATTCAGAATCAGCTACAGATCCCATATGCAAGGGAGCAAGTTTTCCAGCGCTTGCTTAACAGTCAATTAGTGATCGATTCCGAATTGGAGCAGTTACTGACAGCTGTCCATATCAACTTTTCGACGGAGTATTATTTTATTGCAACGATTGATCTCAAACAGTTGGATCAATCGAAAGAACGAATAAATAGTCAGTGGGCTGAAGCAATTACAAACAACTATTGTGCTTATGGAGTCGAGAATATAGAAAATCAGACCTTTGTTTTTGCGATTGGGTGTGGATCTCTTAACGAGCAAGTTGAACTCGTCCAAATGATTACCGAAAAATGTTCACAACCTATTCGGATCGGGGTTGGCTCTATTGTTCATAGTCTCGGTCAGTTAAATCGTTCCTATATTGAATCGCGAGCAGCGCTACGTTATCCGAATGTGAAAGGAACAATCCGTTACTATTCAGAACTAACTACTAAAGAGAATGCTTTAAGTATCGAGTATCCTAGTGATCTACGTTTAAAATTAGTGAACTATCTTGAAAATGGAGAGTTTGATCACGTTTTAGAAACAATCAGAGAACTGATATCTTATGGAGAACTGAACTTGAAATCAGAAAATCTGCAAAAATTATATGGATACTATCTACTTAATACGATCCTCCAAATAGGAAATGAACTCATCGGTAAAGGGATTTTCCATCACTTGGAAGAATTGCCTGATTTTTCTAGTTTGATCGAACTTGAAAACTTTTTAAACGAACTAGCAGAACGAATTTGTAAAAAAATGGGCGAGATACCAAAAAAACAACCGGAATGTTTGGAAGAACAAATCTTGGCCTATCTACAGCAGAATTTCCAATCGGCACAGCTTAGTTTAGAATCAACGGCTACAGATTTTTCTGTTTCAGTTTCCTTTGTCAGTCGTTCGATCCGCAAAGAAAGCGGACTGACTTTTTCAAAATATATCCAAATGTTGCGCTTTAGAAAAATAAAACAAGAATTGGCAGAAACTGAGTTGCCCATCAAGGTGATCATCCAACAGAATGGGTATTATGATATCTCTAATTTTACAAGAAAATTCCGGCAGATCGTCGGGATGACACCAGGTAAATATCGAGAAATGAACCGTAAATAAACGGTGTTTGCACTATTTGAACATGAAAACAAAAAGCAGCTTTCTATGGATTGACGTCCTTGAGTAGGACAGTCTAACCCTGGAAAGCTGTTTTTTAATCGATCTGTTCGATATTGGTAATGATGGCATCAGTGATTTTCCATTCACCTGCTTCAATCATAAACGTGTAATGGATTTGAGCGATATGGTTTTGATAATGGGTTGTTCCTTGATTATTCGTTCGCTGGAATGCTTCAACAAACAAAGAATCTGGCCGTTGATCAAGTACCTTGAAAGCTATCAGCTCGTGTTCTAGATCATAAGAATCAATACTTGATAGTTCTTTTTTTGTGTCTGCTTGCGCTTTGTCAGACAAAGTAGCCAGATAAGCTTCAAGGTTTTTTTCAGTGGCTGCAGCTAAATTCTTTTTTACTAAGTCAAGACAATTTTGGGCACTTTCTTTATCCGTGATCTTTCCCGAAAGTGTAGCAGTTGTTTGCCTATTTGATATTGTCTCTTGGTGATCATTACCTAGCCAAATGAAAAACAAAAAGAAAGAAATGAGTAAAAAAATAAAAATTCGAATCATTTTGTACATGTCTTGTTCCTCGCAAGGTTCTCTCCACGTTGCATCGCCTGAAAAGTAAAAAAGCCGATTGGAAATAAAAATAATGGGATAGCTAAGAAACAGAATAAAGGACACCAGAATACAAGTGCTGAGGTGAGGATACTACTGACAACCATCGCTAATGTCTGGAAAGGATTTAAGAACATCAAGAGAAATACACGTATGAAGTATTGGCTAAATGTTAGCTGGTATCGTAGAAAGACAGGCAGAAGATAGAATCCTGCCAGAATGAACAGACATACAAAGAGCAATAAACTCAGATGAACGAATGAATGGCGCAGAAAGTGTGCAGCTATTCGTAGATCGAACCAAAGAAAAAGCAGGATGCTGCTGTAGAAGAAGCCTAATCGATTGATTGCCTTGAACTGACGGTTAGTCGTTTTTTTATACCAAGAGCCCAATTCTTGAGGCACTTCTTTGTTCGTAAAAAGGAATAGAAAAACTTGAAAGATGGTAGCAGTCGCTGGAAAGAATCCAAAAATGATCCCGCCTTTCAAGAGAGTCAGTAGCCAGAAAAACTGTAGTTTAAGCAAAAGTATCAGGAACGTTCCAAAACGATAAGATAGGTCATAAAAGGCGTTAGATGTAGGCATAAGATCCTCCTTGCTACGTTTATTTACTAAAAAGATACTATGAAAAAATTGCGAATACCATAGTATTCCTGATATTACACATTGGCTTTTTTTACATATTGTTTTTTCTGTCTTTGCCCAGTAGGTTTAAAACAAAGGAGAGGTGTGTAATGGAAAAAATCCGAGGCGATATTGAACAATCGAAAAATAGAGATGAACAAGAAGAGATCTATCCAGAAACAAAAATGCTGGAACGACGTCTCAGTTGGTTCCAAGATTTGAAATTCGGTGTCATTTTTCACTATGGACTATATGCGCAAGCAGGTATCGTGGAGTCTTGGCAATTGTCTGAAAAAGATGAATGGGCACGAGCTGGTAGAGCCTATCGAGAGAATATAGCAGATTTACGAATGGATTATTGGCAGCTTATAAGGGCATTCAACCCCAAAAAATTGAACGCCGAAAAGTGGGCGGAACTTTGTCAAAAGGCCGGCTTTAGGTATTGTTTATTCACAGCGAAGCATCATGATGGCTTCAATTTATACAATACACTGGAAACAGAGTACAAAATCGGAGGTAAATTAAGCCCTTTTAAAAGAGATGTGCTTAAAGAAGTTTTCACTGCTTTTCGATCTGCGGGGTTAGCGACAGGTGCCTATTATTCTAAAGCTGATTGGTACTCGCCCTTTTATTGGTTAGATGATTCAACTATCAAAGGTCGGCATGTCAGCTATGATACACAAAAGCACCCTGAACTATGGGAAAGATATGTTTCTTTTGTTCATCATCAAATAAAGGAGATCACTACTCGCTATGGACCGATCGATTTTCTGTGGTTGGATGCTGGTTGGTGTGGACAAGGCAAAGAAGATCTACAGATGGACCGTTTGGCAGAGATTGCCCGTGAGTCGCAACCAGAATTGATCATTGTGGATCGAATGATGGGGGGACGTCACGAAAATTATGTGACGCCAGAAAGAAAAATACCTGCGCATGATGAGATTCCTTCAAAACCTTGGGAAAGCAACATACCTATAGGAAACGACTGGGGATACGTGCCAAATGACGTGTTCAAGACAAGTCAGGAATTGATTGAGATGCTGATTGATGTTGTCAGTAAAGGTGGAAATTTGATTTTAGGTGTAGGGCCTACTCCAGAAGGAACGATCACCAAGGAAGAAACTTTCATCTTAGAAGAAATCGGTGCATGGTTGCAAAGGTATGGTGAAGGGATCTATCATACGCGACCTCTAGAAAAAAACCAGAGTGACAATACTGAGGGATGGTATTTTACTTCGCATAAAGAAAAAGATACATATTACGCATTTCGTAGCATTCTGGAAATACCGCAATCTTTTATCAAGTTAAGTGAAATCAAAGCGAGTATAGACACAGTCGTTGTAGATCTAGCAACAGAAAAGCAACTGTCATTTTATGAGATAGATGGCGAATATCATCTACTTAGCAGTGAAATCACACGTCCCTTAAACGGAGCAATCGGACTTCGAATAACAAAGAACAAATAAAATGAAAGCGCAAACTATTTGTAAAAAGGAGGTTAACCAATGGGTTATCCAAATATTCAGGTACCGTCGACAGGCAAAAAAACAAAGTTCCAGCAACTCAAACTGAAACTGAAAAAGAATCAACAACTTTATTTATTTGTTTTGCCCGCTTTTCTGGTGATCCTGATTTTCTCTTACGGACCGATGTATGGGATCATCATTGCTTTTAAAGATTATATGCCTTCTCTTGGTATATTAGGTAGTCCTTGGGTGGGATTGAAGCACTTTCAGCGTTTTTTTGAATCCTACTATTTTTGGGATCTAATCAAAAATACTTTAGGAATCAGTGTGTACTCCCTCATCGTTGGGTTTCCGCTTCCGATCATCTTAGCTTTAGCATTGAATGAAATCAAGGATGGTCCGTTTAAAAAAATCACGCAAACAGTGACTTATGCGCCCAACTTTATTGCGGTGGTGGTCATGGTAGGAATGATCATTGCTTTCTTATCTCCTTCAACTGGGGTGATCAACCATTTGTTGGAGTTCGCTAGTCTGCAACGAATCAACTTTATGACTGATCCTAAGTGGTTCAAAACGATTTATGTTTTATCAGGTGTATGGCAAGGCACTGGATGGGGCTCTGTCATTTATTTAGCCGCTTTATCTGGTGTCGATACCCAATTACATGAAGCTGCCACGATCGATGGTGCTTCAAGGTTGCAAAGAGTTTGGTACATCAATTTGCCAACGATCATGCCAACGATGGTCATTTTATTGATCATGAGTTTTGGTAGTTTGATGTCGGTAGGATTCGAAAAAGTCATTCTAATGCAAAATCCCTTGAACATGGAATCGTCCAATGTCATTGCAACATTCGTGTATCAGCAGGGATTGTTGGATGCTCAATATAGTTTTGCATCTGCAGTCGGACTTTTTAATTCAGTGATCAATTCCATTTTACTGATTTCAGTAAATAGCATTGCCAAACGTTTGAGTAATTCCAGTCTGCTGTAAAAAAGGAGGTGAAAAGATGAAAACAACCACTCTTATCAAAGATACCAAAGCAGATAAATTATTCCTGGGTGTCCTATACACTTTTTTAGCAATTGCGTTATTGATCGTGCTTTATCCCTTGATTTATATCGTTAGTGCCTCGATTTCAAACCCGCACCTTGTAAATTCGGGGGAGATGTGGCTATTTCCAAAGGGAGTAACTCTAGAAGGATATCGTACGTTGTTGGGAAATAGTAATATTTGGCGAGGGTATTTAAACACGATTTATTATACTTCGCTGGGTACGATGATCAACCTTCTCGTCACATTGCCCTGTGCCTATGCTTTGGCAAGGGAAGATTTCTATGGAAGAAAAGCATTTACCAATTTTATGCTCGTAACGATGTTTCTATCTGGAGGGTTGATTCCTTCTTATCTGCTGATTCGTAGTTTAGGGATGTTGAATACAGTCTGGGCTCTCGTGATTCCGGGATGTGTATCAGTCTATAACGTCGTTGTCACAAGAACTTTTTTTCAGACAACGATTCCTAGAGAGATGGAAGAAGCCGCTATCGTGGATGGCTGTTCTAATTTTCGTTTGTTCCTAAAAATCGTTTTACCATTATCGACACCGATCATCGCTGTGATGGCTTTGTTTTATGGTGTTGGTCATTGGAACAGCTTTTTCAGTGCATTGATCTATCTTTCAGACAAATCAATGTATCCTTTGCAATTGGTATTACGTGAAATCTTGATTTTACAAGATATGTCTTCAAATACAGTAAGCAATATAAGTGCGGACACAGCGAACATGTTGTATAGCAAACAGCAATTAGCTGCAGTGATCAAATATGGTGTCATGATTGTTTCAACGTTACCAGTCATCATCGTCTATCCTTTCTTGCAAAAATATTTTGTCAAAGGGATGATGGTAGGTTCAATAAAAGGATAACTAAGAAGGAGGATAAAACTATGAAAAAGAAAGTTATACGGATCATTTGTCTTATTTTATGTGTTACAGCAATCAGTGCCTGTGGAAAATCCGACAAAAAGGATACGGCAAAAACAACAAAGACCGAATTGAATACAGACGGCCAGTTTCCGATCATTAAAAAGGGTCAAAAATTAACATTGAATCTGATGGCACCCAATGCTGGTTTGGCAGAATGGGAAGATATGCCAACGCTCAAAGATTATCAGAAAAAAACAGGGATCTCATTGAAATATACGACACCGCCCCTAGCTGATTTCAGTACACGTTTGAATCTAGCTTTTGCTTCTGGTGATTTGCCAGATATCGTTTATGGGGCTGGCTCGGGTTCTTTGACTTCTGCTATGGAAATCGATTACGGCTCACAGGGGATTTTACTTCCTTTAGAAGAATACATAACTCCAGAACTAATGCCTAATTTTTACGCATTGACGCAAGAAGACCCGTCTTTATTGAAATCGATCACGACGCCAGACGGACACGTTTATTCTCTACCGATGGTCACTAGAAATGCAACATCGATTTGGTGGCAAGGACCAATGTGGTATAACGGCACTTGGTTAGATAAGCTGAATGTGACGGAGCTGCCAAAGACAATAGATGAATTCTATGAACTTCTCCTTCGTTTTAAAAATGAAGATCCTAATGGGAATGGGAAAGCAGATGAGATTCCGCTAACTGATGTGGATATGAATGGAACAAGAGTCTGGTTTCTTGCGGCTTTTGGTTTGAGAACAAGAGGGATCCAAGTCGATAATGATCAAGTCATTTATACCCCCACCACTGAAAACTATAAAGGCTATTTGACATTCATGAATAAACTTTATAACGAAGGGTTACTTGACAAAGAAGTCTATGGACAATCGGATGAACAGAAAAAAGCGAAGGGACAAAATGATCAACTAGGGATATTTTCCGACTACTTTAGTTTCTTCACCACGGGCCGCACGGAAATAGAAGCATTGAATGACCCAATGTTCCAGCCTTTGACGTCTGAGTGGTCAACTGATGCAGTGATTCCAGGAAGTCCTCGTCTTTCTCGAGGGACTTTCGCATTGACGAAAGTGAATCCTTCGCCAGAAGCTTCTGTGCGCTGGGTAGATTATTTTTATTCAGAGGAAGGATCGAAATATTTAGAACAAGGTCCAGAAGGTTCTTTATGGGAATATCAGAAAAATGCTGCCGGTGAGAAGGTTCGCGTGTACACAAAAGGGATCGATCTGAAAAATACGGAAGATGAACGGGGGAAAATCACGCCAGCATACGGATTGACTACACCGAACATCGTCACCGACACTGGAGAATATAAACTTTTAACAGCACCAGATGAAGAAAAAGACACTCGTTTTAATGAGTGGGTAGCAAAGGAAACACAAGAGAAAATGAACGATATTGCAAAAGTTCCTTTTCCTCTTCTATATTTAACAGTGAAAGAAAATGACCAAGTTTCGGCAACGGCAACCGATTTATCGACTTATATCGAACAAATGGAAGCAAAATTCATTACGGGAGTCGAACCGCTTAGTAAATGGGACGATTTTAAGAAAACGGTAGAGTCGATGGGCATCGAAAAATATCTTGAAGTCTATCAAACAGCTTATAACCGATGGAAAGAAAACTAGCGATATGAGGCACAAGACCTGCGACTATTTTCTACACGAGGATGGTCCAGGTTTTTGATGCAAATGAAACATGAAATACGTAGGAGGAATGTGAAAATAGATGGAACCATTTGAATTTGAGCGTGCCCAAAGAATTTTAGGAGAATTAAAAAAATATCGCGTACAAGAAGAACAACGTATCGAACCAATCTATAAGAAAAATGATGAATCATGGGAACTCTATCAACAAGGCACTTTTTTTGGAAAAAAGAACAGGCATTACACATTAAAAGGTAGCTTTTCAGTGCCTAGCGAATGGAAAAAGGCGACGGTGGCGTTACGAATAGAGACAGTACTAGGGGAATGGGATAATACGACTAACCCACAGATGAATGTTTCGATCGATGGAACACTTATCCAAAGTATCGATGTCAATCATAGAGAAATCATCTTGGATCACTTCTTTTTTGATCGTTCCTTGGATCTATCGATCGAACTGTGGGCTGGACGGACAGAAAAAAAGTTTCCTTTGTACGTTTCATTGATTAAAATCGATCCAGAGGTGGAGCAAACGATTTACGATCTTTTCACGTTCCTTGACTGTTGGCGGGGAATCCGACAATTCGGCGGTAAAACAGAGATGTACCAGAAATTTGTAACAAAAGCAGTCAATTCCTTGGATTTTAGACAACCTTATTCTACTCTTTTTTACAGCAGTCTAAAGAGCGCTCGCAGAATTTTCGAAGAACTCTATCACTCTGCAGGAGCAATTGAAGAAAGGGTAACGGCAGTCGGACATACACATATCGATCTAGCTTGGCTATGGACGGTACAACAAGCAATCGAAAAGGGGCAACGAAGTTTTCAAACTGTCCTCAAACTGATGAAGGAATTTCCTGAGTATACTTTCCTTCAAAGCCAACCGCAAATGTATCAGTTCATTAAGGAACAGGCACCAGAGTTGTACGATGAGATCAAGCGTAAAGTGGTTGAAGGAAAGTGGGAAGTAGAAGGGGCGATGTGGGTAGAAGCAGACTGTAACTTGACCTCAGGGGAATCGCTTGTTCGCCAACTACTTTATGGAAAACGATTCATCAAAAAAGAATTTGGCATCGATAGTCAGATTTTGTGGCTACCCGACGTCTTTGGCTATTCTGCAGCTTTGCCACAACTGTTGTTAAAAACGAACACGCCCTATTTTATGACAACGAAACTATCTTGGAATCAATTCAATCAACTACCCTATGATTCGTTTTACTGGCAGGGAATCGATGGCAGTAGAGTGCTGACACATTTTATCACGACTATTAGTGAAGGCTACAGCCCTACTCCCTATTACACGACATATAATGGCCTTTTAGACCCTTATACGATCAAGGGTAGTTTTGATCGGTATCAGCAAAAAAGTGCGCACAATGAAATTCTTGTGGCGTATGGATATGGTGACGGTGGCGGTGGTCCCACAAGGCAGATGTTGGAAGTCCAAAGACGTTTGCACCGTCCTCTACCTGAGATGCCAACGATCACTGGGAATCGAGCAAGCGAGTTTTATCAGAGATTGGAACATTCGTTGAATCTTGATGATCCACCTGTTTGGTACGGTGAGTTATATTTTGAATACCACCGGGGGACATTGACCTCGATTGGCAAAAACAAAAAAGCCAATCGTCAATCTGAATTTTTTCTTCAAACGATCGAGAAACTATATAGTTGCTATGGGCTGGCGATTTACCCGCAAGAGTTGGAAACCCTATGGAAAAAACTCTTACTCAATCAGTTCCATGATATTTTGCCAGGTAGTTCTATAAAAGAAGTGTACCAAGAAACAGATCAAGACTATCAGCTGATCACAAACAAAGGAAATGCATTGATCCAGCAATTAACTGATTTTCTGGCAGAACAGAATAAGGATCGACTGCTTTCTTTGAAAGGACAAGAATACCTAACAGTCTATAATCCGTTAGGGATCAAACGGGATGCAATCATTTGTTTTGCGACAGAGAAACAAAGCAAAGATGCAAAGTTCCAGCAGCGAACGCACGACGGACAACTGTTGGTGAAGCTACCTCATATGGCTAGTCTAAGTAATCGGATTGTTCAACTCGTGGAAAACACAAAGAAAGCACAAGTGGTCCAACCTATACAAAAAGAGTTTGAAACAACTGACTTTATCGTAAAATTCAACCGTTCTTTTGAGATCATTTCTTTATATGACAAAAGATACCAGCGAGAAATATTACCTGAAGGCACGATACTGAATCAACTAATTGCTTATGAAGACCTACCGATGAATTACGATGCGTGGGATATCGATATCTATTACGATAAAAAAGCATATTTTGTCAATCAGCTAAGTGAAGCCAAACTAGTTGAAAAGGGGCCTATTCGAGATACGATCAAAGTCATTCGCCCTTTTGAGAATTCCACGATTTGCCAACTCATTCATTTTTATCATGATACTGGCCGTATTGATTTTGAAACCACTGTAGACTGGCATCTACACCATTTGCTATTGAAAGTGCAAATGCCGATTGCTGTCAATACCTTAGAAGCAACTTTCGATATCCAATTCGGGAATGTCAAGCGAGCAGTTCATCAAAATACTTCGTGGGATCTCGCACGTTTTGAAAGCTGTGGGCAAAAATGGGTCGATTTATCAGAAGAAGGGTTTGGAGTCAGTATTTTAACTGATTCGAAATATGGATTCAATACAGCATATCAAAAAGTAGGGATTTCTTTGATCAAAGCAGCAACTGATCCATATCCAGACGCAGATCAGGGAATCCATAAGTTCACCTATTCCTTGTATGCACATCATGGGACTTGGAAGGAAGCAGATACGATGGAGCAAGCCCTAGATTTGAATGTTCCTGCGTTGGTCTTACCGATTCTTTTAGATTGCGAAGATACAGCGTATTTCTCTGTTGACGAAAAAAATATTTTACTCGATACAGTGAAAAAAGCAGAAGAGGAAGAAGCGGTCATTGTTCGATTATATGAATACCATAATCGTCAAACAGTCAGTTCCTTGTCAGCAAAACGGCATATTGAACGCGCTTTTCTATGTAATTTATTGGAAGAAGAGGAAGAGGAGTTACCGGTGATTGGAAACTGTGTAAGCATCAACTTCAAACCATATGAGATCCACACAATCAAATTGTATATGGAGTAATGAGATGATCGAAAACCTTCTTAAAGAGATGACTATAAGGGAAAAGGTAGGACAACTGAATCAACGTCTCTATGGGTGGCAAGTTTACGAAAAAGTAAATGGAAGAATCGAATTGACTGATTACTTCAAAAAAGAAGTAGCGTATTTTGGGTCGATTGGGTGGATCTATGGTGTTTTTCGGGCAGACCCTTGGACGAACAGAGATTTGAATACAGGCCTTACGCAAGAAGAAGCATTTGAAGTCAGCCAAATGATCCAAACCTATTTGAATGAACATACAAGACTTAAAATCCCCGCTTTTTTGACTGAAGAATGCCCCCATGGACATCAAGGACTAGATGCTACGACAGTACCTGTTAATTTTTGCAGTGGAGCCAGTTGGAATCCTGGACTTTATCAAAAAGTCCAAGAATGTGTTGCAAAAGAAATTCGTACAACAGGGGCGCATGTCGGCTTAATTTCTGCCCTTGATATTGCTCGTGATCCAAGATGGGGGAGAACGGAAGAGTGCTTTAGCGAAGACCCCTTTCTAACCAGTTGCTTTGCGGAAGCAGCTGTTAGAGGACTGCAAAAAGAAGATGGGCATCCTTTAGTCTTAGCAGTGTTAAAGCATTTTACCGCCCAAGGAGCCAGTATGGGTGGGCATAATGCGGGACCAGTAGCCATTGGTGAACGAGAATTACGTGAAATCCATCTTCCGGCAGCGCTGAGAAGTATTCGAGCAGGCACTTCAGCGATCATGGCTGCTTATAATGATATAGATGGAGTACCTTGCCATATCAATCCCTTTTTATTGCGGAAATTTTTAAGAGAAGAAGGCGGATTTGAAGGCATCGTCATGGCGGATGGGTGTGCGTTAGATCGTATTGCTGAACACTTTGGTGACCCCATACGTGCAGCAGCAGAAGCATTAAAAAGTGGGGTGGACATCAGTTTATGGGATCAGGTCTTCCCAAGATTGGAACATGCTATCGAAATGGGAAAGGTTTCTGTTGGAGAGTTAGATGATGCCGTCCTTCGTGTATTGAGATTGAAGGAGAGGATGGGGCTGTTCAGGAAACAGTTGCCTAAGATAGCGGAAGTAGATATCGAACAAACGAAACGGTTAACAATCCAATTAGCGGAAGAATCGGTGGTCTTGTTAAAAAATCAAGGTGTATTACCATTGAGTCAAACAGAATCACGCAAAATTGCAGTAATCGGTCCACATAATGAAAGTATTTACCATCAATTAGGAGATTATACGCCATTCAAGATGAGAGAGCGATGTTCGACTTTGTGGGATGGATTACAGCAGTACCAGAAGGATAATATCGTATTTACACAGGCTAAAGGGTGTGGAATGACTTCTGGTCGTAGGGAGTTATTAGAAGAAGCAAAAGAGATAGCGGAAGAAGCAGAGGTAGTCATTGTGACATTCGGTGGCTCAAGCATACGTGAGTTTGAGACTACTTTTGATACGAATGGTGCAGCATTGAGTGGTTCGAACGAAATGACTAGTGGGGAAAATATCGATCTGTCTGACTTAAGTGTACCTGATTGCCAATCAGAACTGATCCAGGAACTAGCAAAACTTGGAAAGCCTTTGATTGGTGTGGTCATTACTGGAAGACCAGTCATTGTTTCGCCGCTAGCAGATTATTTTGATTCTTTACTCTATGTGGGATATCCTGGGCAATATGGTGGCGAAGCTTTAGCGAATATAATTTTTGGCAAACGAAATCCTAGTGGAAAATTAGCAGTATCGATACCAGATGCAGAAGGACAATTACCGGTTTTTTATAATTTTAGAGATACCGCTTTCAATGAGAACTATCTTCATTTATCAGGAAAACCAGTGTATCGGTTTGGCTATGGTTTAAGTTACAGTAACTTCGTCCTCAAACATTCTGAAGTTTCTCTAGAAGGAAAACAAATCATTGTGTCTGGAACTATCGCTAATGAATCAGCGATTGCTGGCAAAGAAGTTATTCAAGTTTATTTGAAAAAATACACCAATAAATGGCTCCCTAGGACAAAAATATTAGTAGGATTCGATAAAACAACGATTTATCCAACCGAAAATCAGCAATTCCACATCAATCTATCAATTTCAGAACTTGAGTTTTTAGGTTTGATTGCTGATGATCTATTAACTGTGCCGTTTATTGTGCAAATCGAGTGCGCCAAACAAATCGTTCGATTCCGATATGATCCAATAAACACGCTCTTTAACAAAATCTGTGACTAAGACAATTTCTCATGGCAAGTTACAAGTCGAAACTGATAAAATTTCTTTGAAACGGAAATCTTTATCAGTTTTTTTAATTGCGACCGCTATTAACTAGCGAATTTATCTGATCGATTAAGATAGAAATCGATTTTTGTGCGTAAATAATAAATGAAAAAGTGTAAATGCTAAAAATCCAAGCACTTTATTGATAAATTAGGCATTTGAGAGGGGAAAGATATTTCACAGTCTCCACGACTTAAATCAAGCCTAACCTTTTTTATGAATGGAAAATCTATTAGAAAAGAGAGAGATACACTGAAAATGACACGCAAGTATAAGATTAAAAAATCTGGCAATAGCGATATTACGACTATTCATCCAGAAACAAAAAAATATATAGGTGTAGAAACCGGAGAATCAATCATTTATATTTATCAAGAGGAAAAACTCAATATTGATAGCATAGTTAATTCTGTTATGGATCAATATAATCAACCTTTGAAAGATTTAGTTGATTTATGATTTTAGCATACAGCAGTTCCAGTAGTTTTCCTGTAGTTCATTATGTTTAAATGTAAAGTTATTCTTCGTTATTCTAAAGGTAAAATGATTGCTGTAAAAGATTCCAGCGCTTTAGATATGGCAATCAATCAACCGTCTCAGTCATTTTTGGGCGAAGATTTATACCCAAGTATTTATGACAAAGCTGCCATATTAGCAATAAACCTCGCAAAGAAACATCCCTTTTATAATGGTAATAAGCGAACGGCACTGCTAGCAATGGTCACATCCCTCGAAATAAACGGCTATACGACTGCTTTTTCTAAGGATGAAGCAAGTTCGATTTATCTTAGCTATCAAAAAAAGAATTTGATATTCTAAAAAAAGATATTGCAATCT
>OIXV01002440.1_pt1 | contig 14967 bp, 10 predicted proteins | sample 1587771 | NCBI WGS metagenome assembly OIXV01 (sample SAMEA3888893, study PRJEB22519) | human gut metagenome | biome: human gut; feature: human-associated habitat; material: faeces | place: Denmark | collected 2010
TAAATACAAAATTATAAAGGAGGTCAATTATGGGTTGCGCAAAAATGAAGAAGTTACTTTGCCACGGACTGGCTGTGGCGATGGTTGTGTCATTAACGGCCACGGCATCGGACAGCAGTGCGGCAGCAAAGAAAGCAAAACCTGCGAAGAAAACAATTACGATTGAGCAGGGAAAATCAAAAAAGATTGTGGTAAAGAATAAGAAGAAAAAAGCAAAATACAAATTTACCGCATCAAACAAAAGAATTAAAGTTTCGGCTTCCGGCAAGGTCAAAGCAGTAAAAGTCGGAACTGCCAAAGTTACGGTGAAGGAAAAGTATAAGAAAAAGACAAAGAAAATTGGAACCGTAAAGATTATTGTAACAAAGAAAAAGACAGTTAAGGGAACGAAGGCACTGGTGCAGACGAGTAAACCAACAAATCAGCCGACAAGCACACCATCGGAGAAACCACAGGTGACCAAAGTGCCAATTAAGACGCCGGAACCGGTTGCGTCGGAAGTATACAGTAACTATTTTGAAGACGGGGACCTCAAAGGATTTGCGCCGATTGGTGGCAAACTGGAAGTTTCCAATTCACAGAACTACACAGAAGGCGGTATGAACAGTCTTCTTGTGAAAGACAGAACGAGTGAAACAGATGGTGCAAAACTTCTAATTCCCGAGTATGTGATTGCGGGTGAACATTATCAGTTCAGCGTTGTTGTAAAGCAGGATACCGGAAAAAGCCAGAAGATTGCACTTCGTATGACTTATACTGACCAGAATGGAATGGCAAGAGACGTTACGCTGATTACAAACGCAGATGCAGGAAAAGCATGCGCAAGCGGTAAATGGACTACGCTCAAAGGCGAGATTACGATTCCGAAAAATCAGGGTGATGCAGCGATGACACTCACCATGACTACCGCGACAGATTCATTCCTTGTGGATGATGTTATCATTAGCGGAAAAGCACAGAATAATGTCTATAAAGTCAGTGACGAAGAGTATGAGAAAATGCTTGAAGACAGTGTGTACTCAACCGGAAACAATGCAAGAATCAAGCAGGTAATCCAAAATGCGAGAGACGGAAAAGATGTCACACTTGCTTACATTGGTGGTTCCATTACAGAGGGCGCATTGGCAAAACCAAACAGCATGTGTTATGCGGAAGTTTCGGCAAAAACATTTGGTGTGAAATATGGAAAGAACAATGGAGAAAATGTTCACTTTATTAATGCCGGAATGAGCGGAACGCCATCCGATATTGGTGTGGTCCGTTACAATCGTGATGTGATTGACCGTTTACCGGAAGGAAGCGATCATCCGGATGTGCTGTTCATTGAATTTGCCGTAAATGATTATGGTACGGCAACTGCAGGAAAAGGTTATGAAGGACTGATTCGCCAGGCATTGAAATCCGGCTCTGCCGTTGTGCTTGTGTTCTCAGTATTTCAGAAGGCGAGTGGCGGTGTTGTCTGTGAAAACAATTATCGTCCATTTGGTACGCATTATGATTTACCGATGATTAGTATGGGAAATGCGATTTCGTCTTATTTTGGTGGAAATGACCAGAAAGCATTTTATAAATGGTACTTTGGTGATTCTCTGCATCCAAACAACACTGGTTATCAGTTGATGGCAGACTGTATTACACGCATGTTTGATAAGATGGATAAAGAAACGGCAGAAGAAGATAATATCACTGATATGGATGCGATGGCACCGGTTAAGTCATCTGCTTACCAGGGAATGAAGATGTTGGATTCTAAGACTGATGTTACAAAGGACAATGCAATTACATCCTTTACTTCCGGCGGATTTAATCAGAATGATAATGCAACGGGCTCTTTCCAGTACGAGTATAAGGGACAAAAAGGTGCGGCATGGTTCCCGGATAACTGGATGCATACGTCAACAAGTGGCACAGACGCTTTGAAATTAAAAGTAAAATGTAAAGCACTTACGTTAATTTACAAATTAAGCAATTCGACAGAATATGGTTCGGCTGATTTGTATGTAGATGGCAAACTTCAGGCAACTCTGAGTGGTTATGATACCAGCGGATGGAACAACGGTAAAGTATATGTAGCCATCGAAGAGGATGCCGAGGCAGAGCATACAATTGAACTTCGCATGAATGATGAAAGTGAATCAAAGAAGTTCACCCTGATGGCAATCGGATATAACTAGATAGTTGAAGGGAAGAAAAACCTGTGGTACACTATGGTTGAAAATGAAGCAAGGATATGAGAATTATGATGTACACAGGAAAACAGCTAAGGGCACTTGTGATGCCTCTTATGTTTGAGCAGTTTTTAAATGTAATGGTCGGCATGGTGGATACGCTGATGGTTTCCAAGGCGGGAGAAGCAGCGGTATCCGGCGTGGCACTTACGACTAATATTAATCTATTGATTATTCAGGTAATGGCGGCACTTGCGACAGGAGGTGCCGTCGTTTGCAGTCAGTACAACGGACGGCGTGATACAAAAGATGCTGCTTATGCGGCAGGACAGTTGGAAACGGTGTTGTTTATTTTCTCCATGGCAGCAGCGTTTATTTGTGCTGTTTTTGGAAAGCAGATGTTACCGGCAATCTTTGGAAGTGTAGAAGATTCGGTTATGCACAGTGCATGGATTTATATGTTTGTAACGGCACTTTCCTATCCATTTCTTGGAATTTATAATGCGGGAGCTGCCATTTTCAGAAGTGTGGGAAATAGCAAGGTCAGCATGGGACTCAGTGTATTAATGAATGCGATTAATATTGCGCTGAATGCGGTTTTGGTGGCACTCGGCTATGGGGTGCTTGGTGTGGCTCTTGCAACGCTTGTGAGCCGCGTTGTCTGTGGAATCTGTATGATCGTTTTGGTTGCCCACCCGTATAATCCTTTGCAGATAAAGAAATTTTCTTCACTGCTTCCGAATAAAAAAATGATTCTTCGGATTCTTCGTATCGGAATTCCAAGCGGTATTGAAAATAGCATGTTTCAGGTCGGAAAATTAATGGTAGTAAGTATGATTACATCATTTGGAACGGCGGCAATCGCGGCCAATTCAGTCAGTTATTCCATTATTGAATTTCCCAATATTCCGGGGATGTCGATGGGGCTTGCCCTGATTACCGTGGTGGGAACCTGCCTTGGAGCCGGTGAGGTGGCACAGGCAAAAAAATACACGAAAAAACTGATGTTGTTTGCTTATCTGGGAGATTGGATCATGAATCTAGTTTTGTTTGTATTTGCCGTTCCGATTGTATCGGTATTTTCTCTTTCGCCGGAAGCAACCCGGATGGCGGCGGAGGTGCTTCGCTGGTTTAGTACAATTGCTGTTTTTATCTGGCCACTCAGTTTTACCCTGCCAAATGCATTGCGGGCAGCAGGCGATGTGAAATTTACGATGCTGACAGGAATTATTTCCATGTGGCTGTTCCGCGTGCTTTGCAGTTATTTACTTGCGGTGGTATGTAACATGGGTATTTTAGGCGTGTGGTTTGGTATGTTTATTGACTGGGCGGTCCGCTCGCTGTTATTTGCTGTGAGATATTTGTCCGGGCGCTGGCAGATGAAAAAAGTGATTTAAGATATTTACTGATTTTAAGGAGAACTGGTTATGATACAAGAAATTGCACCCAAAAAGTTTGATAATGCTTATCACGCAAAAAGTCCGAAGCCGGATGATTTTGTGCTTGTTTTTCGTGGACATGGGAAACCGGATGACAAAATTTTGTGCCAGATTGAAGATGGGAAAATTGTGCTTCCAACCTATAGTGAATTGGGGTGTGAAAAGCATTTATTACAATATTTATTTTCGATTGATGAAACCTGCTATTTTCTTTATATGCCGGGGGATTTATCAGCAGGTTTATTTATATCAGATATTTTTCCTTTTTCCTATGAACCAATTCGGAGCCTCCGCAGAAATGACCCGGTATACACTTGCTTTGCCGGTATGACAGGATATCATTTGTATGTCTGGTACCGCGATAATGTTTTCTGTGGTCGCTGTGGAACAAAAACCGTGCATGATAAAAAGGAGCGGATGAAGAGGTGCCCACATTGTGGAAATTTGATTTTTCCAAAGATTGCCCCGGCGGTGATTATCGGGTTAATTCATGAGGATTCTATTTTGATTTCCACGTATGCAGACCGTCCCTACAAAGGGCGTGCACTGCTTGCCGGTTTCTGTGAAATTGGTGAGACACCGGAGCAGACGGTCGTGCGTGAGGTGCAGGAAGAAGTGGGGCTTCGTGTGAAAAATATTCGTTATTTTGACAGCCAGCCGTGGGGATTTGACTCGAATCTTTTACTTGGCTATTACTGCGAAGTAGATGGCGGTACTTCGATTACAATGGACGAAACGGAACTTGCAACGGCACGCTTTGTTAAGCGGGATAAAATCGAAGAAGATAAAAATCTTTTAAGCCTTACGGCAACGATGATTGACCGGTTTCGCAAAGGACTGGAATAGCTTTTTTATGGCGATTCATTGACCCGGTGGCTGCGTTGCGTCAGGTTTCCTATCTTTTGTGGGTGATTTTTGCAGCGCTCTTAAATGTATCGGTGTGGTGGATGAAAAAACAGAAACGAACAAATGTTCATTTTCTCGTTGCAATACAATTTTCAATGTGCTATACTTGTATCACGAGTAGTGAACGACCTATCGATAGGGAATGAATCATATGATTTGTTCCCTATGTTGTTATATCAATTCATCCAGACGGAGGTGGACAAATAAACGATGGACCATTTCGTATTACATTCCGAATACCAGCCGACCGGTGACCAGCCGCAGGCGATTGATGCTCTTGTAAAAGGCTTTCAGGAAGGAAATCAGTTTCAGACACTTCTTGGTGTTACCGGTTCCGGTAAAACTTTTACGATGGCAAATGTGATTGAAAAATTGAATAAGCCGACGCTTGTGATTGCACATAATAAGACACTGGCGGCACAGCTGTATGGGGAATTTAAAGAATTTTTCCCGGAGAATGCGGTAGAATATTTTGTGTCATACTATGATTATTACCAGCCGGAAGCCTATGTGCCTTCGACGGATACCTATATAGAAAAGGACTCGGCAATCAATGACGAAATTGATAAGCTGCGCCATTCGGCGACAGCGGCACTGACTGAGCGCAGTGATGTGGTTATTATTGCGAGTGTTTCCTGCATTTATGGACTGGGTAGTCCAATCGATTATCAAAATATGACGGTCTCTCTGCGTCCGGGCATGGAAAAGGATAGGGATGAGGTGATTCGGCGTCTGATTGATATACAGTACACGCGGAATGATATGGATTTTCATCGTGGCACATTTCGTGTGCGTGGTGATGTAGTTGAGATTTTTCCGGCATCGGCAAGTGACCGTGCGATTCGGGTTGAGTTTTTTGGGGATGAAGTGGACAGGATACAGGAAATTGATGTTGTGACCGGAGAGGCGACGGCGGACTTAGAGCATATGGTTGTTTTTCCGGCATCTCATTATGTAGTGGCACCGGATAAGATGGAGCGTGCGATTGCGGGAATTGAAAAAGAACTGGATGAGCGCGTGAAGTATTTTAAGAGTGAGGATAAATTGATTGAGGCGCAGCGGATTTCCGAGAGGACACATTTTGATGTTGAGATGTTACGGGAGACCGGTTTTTGTTCCGGCATTGAGAATTATTCCATGCATTTGAACGGGCTGCAGCCGATGGAAACGCCGATGACTTTGATGGATTATTTTCCGGATGATTTTTTGATTATTGTGGACGAGTCGCATATTACGATTCCACAGATTGGCGGGATGTTTGCCGGGGACCAGTCGAGAAAATCTACGCTTGTAGAATACGGATTCCGCCTGCCTTCTGCCAAAAGTAACCGCCCTCTGAACTTTGAAGAATTTGAGGGGCATATTAATCAGATGATGTTTGTTTCGGCAACGCCTTCGACGTATGAGACAGAGCATGAGCTGCTTCGTACCGAGCAGATTATTCGTCCGACGGGGCTGTTGGATCCGGAACTTGATGTAAGACCGGTTAAAGGACAGGTGGATGATTTGCTCGGAGAGATTCGAAAGGTTACCGAGAAGAAGGGAAAGGTTCTCGTTACGACGCTGACAAAACGAATGGCAGAGGATTTAACAAAATACTTAAAAGAAGTCGGGGTGCGCGTGCGGTATCTGCATTCGGACATTGATACGCTGGAGCGTTCAGAAATTATCCGCGATATGCGTCTGGATGTGTTTGATGTCTTAGTCGGAATTAACCTGTTGCGAGAGGGACTTGATATTCCGGAGATTCAGTTGGTAGCGATTCTGGATGCGGACAAAGAAGGTTTCTTACGTTCGGAGACTTCTTTGATTCAGACGATTGGACGTGCGGCACGAAACTCGGAAGGACATGTTATTATGTATGCGGATAAGATTACCGATTCCATGCGTACGGCAATTGATGAAACCGAGCGGCGCCGCAAGATACAAAAAGAATATAATGAAGAACACGGCATTGTGCCAAAGACAATTCAGAAGGCGGTGCGTGATCGAATCCGTATTTCAAAGAAAGCAGGTACGGATATTACGGAAGAAGAGAAAGATCCGGAATCCATGAGTTTTGAGGAATTGCAGCGTCATATTGCTAAGATGATGAAACAGATGAATCAGGCAGCGGCTGAGTTGAATTTTGAAAAGGCTGCCAAACTGCGTGACCGGATGATTGAATATAAAAAGCATTTAGAGGAAATCCGCAGTGAACTTTAGAAGCAAAAAAGCGATGGAGGTTAGTATGGATACAAAGCGAGAAATACGGATACGAGGTGCCAAAGAGCATAATCTTCAAAATATTGATTTGGATATTCCAAGAGATAAATTTGTGGTGTTGACCGGTTTAAGCGGTTCCGGAAAGTCATCGTTGGCGTTTGACACCATTTACGCCGAAGGACAGAGAAGATATATGGAATCATTATCTTCTTATGCCAGACAGTTTTTAGGTCAGATGGAGAAACCGGATGTTGAAAGTTTAGAGGGGCTTCCACCGGCAATTTCGATTGACCAGAAATCGACGAATCGTAATCCACGTTCTACGGTAGGGACGGTTACGGAAATTTATGATTATTTCCGTCTTTTATATGCCAGAATTGGAATTCCTCATTGCCCGAAGTGTGGCAGGGAAATCCAAAAACAGTCGGTAGACCAGATGGTGGATGAAATTATGAAATTGCCGGAACGTACGAAAATTATGCTGCTTGCCCCGGTTGTGCGTGGCCGCAAAGGAGAGCATGTAAAAGTATTAGACAAGGCAAAGCGCAGCGGTTATGTGCGCGTTGTCGTGGATGGTAATTTGTATTCGCTGGATGAAGAAATCAAGTTAGAGAAAAATAAAAAACACAACATTGAAATTGTAGTGGACAGACTTTCGATTCGGGAAGGAATTGAAAAGCGAATGACCGATTCCATTGAGACGGTGCTTAAGTTAGCTGATGGCTTATTGGTTGTCGATGTGGTTGGAGGAGAAAAAATTTCTTTCAGTCAGAGTTTTTCCTGCCCGGACTGTGGAATTAGTGTGGATGAAATTGAGCCGCGCAGTTTTTCGTTTAACAATCCATTTGGTGCGTGCCCTGAATGTCATGGAATCGGTTACCGGATGGAGTTTGATGAGGATTTGATTATTCCGGATAAGACGCTTAGTATTGCGCAGGGAGCGATTGCGGCACCGGGATGGCAGTCTGTGGTAAATCCGGATAGCTACAGCCGTGCAATTTTGGATGCGATGGCAGAGTTTTATGGATTTGATTTAGATACACCGTATGGCGAATATCCGGAGGATGTTCATGACTTAATCTGGTATGGAACCGGCGGTCAGCGTGTGGAAGTTCATTATACCGGCAGACATGGACACGGTGTTTATAATATCGCGTTTGAGGGACTGCTTGGTAATTTGCAGAAGCGATATCGTGAGACCGGCTCGGAGACTACGAAGCAGGAATATGAGTCATTTATGCAGATTACGCCCTGCCATGTCTGCGGCGGCAAGCGGTTGAAGAAAGAATCCCTTGCGGTCACGGTTGGGGATAAAAATATTGCAGAAATTAGTGAATATTCCATTATTGATTTGAAGAAATTTATGGATGAATTGACATTGACCGACAGACAAAAGCAGATTGGACGTCTGGTGTTAAAGGAAATTCGTTCCCGCCTGGGATTTTTGGTGGATGTTGGTCTTGATTATTTATCACTGGCACGTGCGACGGCTACACTTTCCGGTGGAGAAGCACAGCGAATCCGTCTGGCGACACAGATTGGTTCGGGACTTGTCGGTGTGGCTTATATTTTGGATGAGCCGAGTATTGGTCTGCATCAGCGGGATAATGACCGGTTGATTGCTACGTTAAAGAAACTTCGTGACCTTGGTAATACGCTGATTGTCGTGGAACATGACGAGGATACCATGCGTGAGGCGGATTATATTGTGGACATCGGACCGGGGGCAGGAAAAAATGGCGGACATGTAGTTGCGTGCGGTACGGCAGAAGATTTGATGAAAGTGCCGGAGTCGATTACAGGTGCTTATTTAAGTGGGAAAAAGCAGATTCCTGTGCCAGCAAAGAGACGCAAACCAACAGGTTATCTGAAAGTAAAAGGTGCCAGAGAAAATAACCTGAAAAATATTAATGTCAAGATTCCTCTGGGGGTAATGACCTGCGTGACCGGTGTCTCCGGTTCCGGAAAGAGTTCTCTTGTGAATGAAATTTTGTGTAAGAGTCTGACTCGTACATTAAATCGGGCGCGCTGTATCCCGGGAAAGCATAAAGGAATTGAAGGCGTGGAGCAGTTAGATAAGGTAATTAATATTGACCAGTCTCCGATTGGACGAACCCCTCGTTCAAACCCGGCAACTTATACCGGTGTATTTGATATGATACGAGATTTATTTGCTTCGACACCGGATGCGAAAGCAAAAGGATACAAGAAAGGGCGTTTTAGTTTTAATGTGAAGGGCGGCCGTTGTGAAGCATGCAGTGGTGACGGTATATTGAAAATTGAGATGAACTTCCTTCCGGATATTTATGTCCCTTGCGAAGTTTGCGGTGGAAAGCGGTATAATCGTGAGACTTTGGATGTTAAGTATAAGGGAAAAAGTATTTATGATGTGTTAGATATGACAGTAGAAGATGCCCTTGAATTTTTCCGAAATATTCCGACGATTCACCGCAAGATTCAGACGTTGTATGATGTGGGATTGTCATATGTCAAATTAGGGCAGCCATCGACTACGTTGTCCGGTGGTGAGGCTCAGCGCATCAAGCTTGCGACAGAATTGAGTAAGAGAAGTACCGGGCGGACTATTTATATTTTGGACGAGCCGACGACAGGACTTCATTTTGCGGATGTTCATAAGCTGATTGAAATTTTGCAGCGGCTGACCGAAGGCGGTAATTCAGTAGTTGTTATTGAACACAATCTGGATGTGATTAAGACGGCAGATTATATCATTGATATGGGACCGGAAGGCGGTGACCGCGGCGGTACGGTTGTTACGCAGGGAACGCCGGAACAGGTAGCTGACTGCGAAGAATCCTATACGGGTTACTATATGAAAAAGATGTTGAAGGAGAATTAGGATGTATTCATTTTTTGCAATGATGGCGCGCATGAAAAATATTGAGCGATGGGCACTTATGCGAAATTCTATTCAGGAAAATATTAGTGAACACTCGCTGGAAGTTGCGATGTTAGCGCACGGACTTTCACTCATAGCCAATGAGAAATGCGGAAAACACGTGGATTCCAATGAAATTGCTCTCATGGGAATGTATCACGATGCGAATGAAATCATTACCGGAGACATGCCTACGCCTGTCAAGTATTATGATGATGATATCAAAGAAGCTTATAAACGGGTGGAGTATGTTGCGAGTAAAAAGATGGTGGATAAACTGCCGGATTATATGAAAAAGCATTATGAGAAATTGCTTTTCCCGCAGGAGGACAAAGCATATGAGTGGCGTCTTGTGAAAGCGGCAGATAAGTTATCTGCACTGATTAAATGTAAGCAGGAATTAAATTCCGGCAATCAGGAATTTAAGACGGCATACGAAACAACGAAAAAAGCACTGCATGATATGAATATGGAAGAAGTTGAAGTGTTTATGCAGGATTTTCTGCCTGCCTATGATTTGACACTGGACGAATTGCAGGCAAAATAATCGGTCACACATTTTACACAGACTAAACACAGAGGGACCATTTCCGGATGTGGTTTAAAGGATAGTGAGAGTTCAGCAAATGCAGTAATGGGGCGTGTGACAAGTGTTTCAGACACGCAGATAGTGATGGAAGTTATGGATAAGCAGGATGACAAAAAGCCGGAAGCAGCAAGTGGCGGAGCTGACGGAATCGAGGGGAATAAAACGCAGGGAACCCCACCGGCAGATGCGAAGAATGGTGGCAAAAAGAAAGGTGAGTCAAAGACTTACCAGATTGACAGCGATACCAAGATATATAAGAAATCCGGTGAGGAAAGTACGGAAATATCGGTAAGTGAAATCAATCCGGGAGACATGGTCAGTGTGGAGACGGATGGTGAGAAGGCAACAAGTATTACTGTTTCTGATATGTCTGCCATGGGGCAGCCCGGACAAAATTCGCAGGACACTTCTTCCGGCAAATAGCCGTGTCAGACCTTTTGTGTAGTATGCTTTGACTCGGGATGATTTTGGTCTGAAAGATTTTGGCTTGGAAGATGAATAAGCCGAATGGATTTGCTGTCGTCTGCTTCTTTGATAACGAGGTAGAGCGAATCGGCAGAACCGGAAAACATGGTTAAAATGTTGCTTTGCGGTGGTAATTGTAATTCGCGGAATGCAAGCAGTTTTTGCAGGGAACTGCTTTTGCATTCTCCGCGAAACAAGCCACGAGGTGTCAGAACATAAAGAGTGTTTCCAAGATTTGTGATGTGGAAATCCTCTTTTTTTTGTGCAAAACTGCCCAGTGGAAATGTGTGTGTGACCTCACCGGAGCGGATATCATAGTCGCGCAGATAAATTTCTTCGGTCGTTTTTTTTGTTTCAATCGTTAAATAATGCAAATCATAAAAAATATTTTCCCCCGGCATACCGCTTATGGAACTGCCGCCAAATGCCAGTCGTTCTAATAAATTGTATATTGTTACATTTCCGTATTGATAGGTGATGGCGATGGAAGTGCCATTACACCGGATATCTTTGATTTCATCCATATTTTGTTTGTTGTTTAAGTGGATGAGATTTATATTTTTTATGTTGCCGTTATTTCGCAGACAGACAATGGATTGCTTTACTAGTTTACTTTTTGACCATTTCTTTTTGCAGGCATAGAGAGCCCCGTTCGTATTATACGAAAAATGCTCTAGTGTTTCGGATTTCTTTATTTTCCATGATTCTACGTTAGTCGTCCAACCGGATTTTTCATCCCAGATATTTCGGATATATTGATTTTTTTTGCGAATAAACTGAGACAAAACACGTTCCGTCGGATGATAAATCAATGTCGATTCTTCTTCATCAGGAAGAGAAGTCACACAATAAGAAATGGATGTTGGTTTGTCCGCAGTTGTTTTTGATGCCGTTTGCTTTTTCTTTGTTATGGGCTTGTCCGATTCTATGTAAAAAATAAGAAGAAAAGCAGTGCAGCATAAAAAAAACAGTAACAAAAATAGTTTTGTGATTTTCTTGTTTCTTTTGAAAATTTGTATCATAATATTCCTCCTTGCTGAATTGCAAACAATGATACGGATTGCTCCGTTGTTTCACAACTTTCGCAATCCTGCAAACATTCGAAATCCGCAGATTTATTGCATAAATCGCTACTTTCTCATGTTTGGCGGGTACCAAGGTCCAACCTCTTATCATGCAAGCATGAACGAGTTTGGACTTTGGTACCCTTGTATCATTGTATGCGCAGCGAGGGGAAACTATGACAGGCTATGCCATATTGTTTGCCGTTTTGTATTTGTAAATCATCTCTGCGTGATTTTGTTCTTCTGTCTGGATGTGATTTAAGAGTCTTCGGATATTGCTGGCAGAAAAACGGAAAACATCATCATTATAGGTGGATGAAACGAGTTTTTCTGTTGCAATACAGTCGGTACATAAAAATTGGTCATGTTTTTTCTCTTCAGAGTTGTTACCTGCTGCGTAACTTTCGGAAGGCGTGTATCCCTCCATACCGCTGCGGGCGGCACTTACATTTGGTACATCACCCTTGAGCACCATGCCTAAGGAGTCAAAATGTTCCTGCTCCTCATCACCAATGCGGTGAAATAAGTTTTTTAGTTCTTCGTCATGGGCAGACTGCTCATAAAAGCGGTATTTGTCAACACATGCTTTCTCCTGTGTCTGTAAATCTTTGATTACGTTGGTTTCCTGTTCTGTTAATTGCATCGTAATTACCTCCATTTCCTCTGTTAGTATGCACAAAGGATGAAAAAATATTCATGACTGATTGTGATATTAAAGGATGAATTTTACCAGTAAAAATAAGAAAAACTGAGTTTGGAATGACGGGTTTGTGACAAATGTTCGCTGCTGGTTCCTTTGGATTTCAGTAATTCCGTAGAAAAACTTTGCGACTCGTGGGTTTGAGTACGTCGGTATGTGGCACTGGTAGTTTCAGTGCCCATACCGCTACGCACTCAACGAGCGAGAGTGCCCACGAGACGCAAAGCTTTTCTACGGAATTACTGAAAACAAAAAAAGTGCCAACGAACCCTTTACACAAACCCTTGTGTAAATCTAGTTGAAAGCATGGAAATAAACAGATATAATAAGATCATACAGTTTCGTTTTGAAATTATACATAGGAAGAGGTGTTCAAATGAAAAAAATCATGAGACGGTGGGAAGCAGTGTTGATTTGTATGGCATTATTATTTTCCTTGTTTTCACTTCGTACAGCAGAAGCGAAAAATGAGGAAACACTGAAAACTATTTTTCCGGTCCATGTGATTCATAAGACAGGTGATGATAAAGAAAATTTTGTCATTGTAATTATGGGAGATGGCTACACGGCAGACGAACAGGACAAATTTTTACAGGATGCGAAGCAGAAAGCACAGGGAATGTTAAGATGGTCTCCGTATAAAGAGTATTCTGACCACATAAATATATATGCAGTGCAGGCTGTATCTAACGAGTCTGGAATTAGTGTGTATGGGGGCAAGAATGCAGATACTTATTTTCACGTTAAAGTCTACGGAAAAGCAGCTAGCTTTTCAAATGGTGGGGATGAGAAGGCAAAAGAACTAAGACAAGATTTGGAGCAAAATTATCTGGACAGGGGGGCTAATGTTGCAACAATTCATGTGCTGTGTAATTCAGAGGGCAGTTATGGTGCTTCAGTAAATTCCTTGTTTTCATTTTCCACTAATTCAGAGGACAATGAAGATGGGATGGTTATGGCACATGAAACAGCTCATAGTATTGGTGGATTGGGGGATGAGTACGAGAGATACACGAATAAACCAAATACTTCGGACACCTCGAATCCGGATACGATTAAATGGAGTAAAATGCTTGGATTTCGAGGAATTGGTGTCACAATGGCAGGAACGGAAACGGCATTTGCACCGAGCCGCGAATGTATGATGAGATGGCTGGGACAGCCTTTCTGTGAAGTGTGTAAAATGGAATTGGCAAGGAAGTTAAATAATACGGATTATGTCAGTAAGCCGGCAGAAATTTATGTCAGTAATCCTGAAATTTCAATTCCGCACAGTAAAACGGGAACATTAGACCGGGATAGTGAAAAATATAGAATCAGCGAGAAAAATATAACAAAGGCAAACAATACGGATTTGGAATTTCGCACCGTGGTACAAAATCTGGTAAACAGAGAGCAACATTTGAAAATGAGCTTTCAGATTATTGGAGCCGATGGTAAAACAGTTAAGTATCAGGAAGAAAAGACTTACACGATTCCGGCACTCAGTAATTCATACAATCCGGATGAGGCAAGAGAATCACTTTCTATTGTGTTTTCGGATGTGTATGGCTTGTCAAATGGTGATAGGCTGGATGGAAAAGTTATCAATGTGGATACGGGAGAAGTGTTTGCAACGGATAAAACGGCAGAGCAGGAATGGAGCAGAGTTAACATTCATTATCAGGTAAAGAATGCAGACGGGACAAGTACCTTGCTTCCTTGTGTAGATACGGCAACTGTGTATGTACCGAAAAATTCTACCTATATACTGCGAAATCCGGAATTGTCTGGATATATTTTGGCTGGAAACAGCCTGAATCAAGATGAATTGAAAGTGACAGAGGCGGATACCGATATTACATATTACTATCAGGTAAAGTCCGATCAGCCGGAGGAAACGCCAACGATGACACCAACAGTTACGCCTAGTGCGGTGCCAACAGCGACACCAACAGTTACGCCTAGTGCGTTGCCAACGGCGACTCCGACAATAACGCCTACTGAAGCACCGACGGTGACACCAACAGTTACGCCTAGTGTGGTGCCAACAGTGACACCAACAGCGACACCAACAGTTACGCCTAGCGCGGTGCCAACGGCGACCCCGACAATAACGCCCAGTGAAGCGCCGACGGTGACGCCAACAATGGCACCTAGTGCAACTTCAATGCAGCAGAAGAAGGGCTTGAAAAAAAACACAAACATTGTAGTCGAGGTAAAAGTAACAGGCAGCAAAAATACTTCAAATGTCAGCCGTTCTGTCAAAAAAGCAGTTAAAAAGGCATTGAAAAAGGCAGGCAGACAAAGAAAGAATATTACGGTCAGGCTGAAAAGCAAATCAAAGAAAAACATTACTTTGAAGCTTGATAAGTCAACCATCAGGTTTTTGGCTGCAAAAAAAGTAAAAAGTGTGCAATGGGATAGAGGAAAAACAAGAGTTACCATGAGTTTGAAAAAAATAAAAAAAGTAAACAAACGGATGAAGAAAAATGTTTATCTGCAAGTAAAAAAAGGTGTTTTGGTTACTTATTATACTCGTAAATAAAATTA
>OIXV01002461.1_pt1 | contig 14891 bp, 7 predicted proteins | sample 1587771 | NCBI WGS metagenome assembly OIXV01 (sample SAMEA3888893, study PRJEB22519) | human gut metagenome | biome: human gut; feature: human-associated habitat; material: faeces | place: Denmark | collected 2010
TTTCAGACCGAGATCGCTCGCGCCTCTCGCATGGGGTCCGATTATTATAAGACAATGCAAAGGGGGGGGCGGCAGGCGGCTGTTTCTGCACGCGAGACAAGACAGGCACTAGCCGAAGTATCTGCACAATTGTCAGAAACTAAAAACGCAGCTATGGGTATGGCTGGTGCATTTGCCGGAGTTTTTGCGACTGGGCACCTAATCGCCCTTGCTGATGAGTGGAGTTCTGTGAATGCACGTTTAAAACAGGCGTCAACATCAACCGATGATTTCTCCAATTCCCAACGATTACTTATGGACATCAGCCAGAAAACAGGGACAGCGTTCAGTGATAACGCAGGTTTATTTGCTCGATCGGCAGCATCAATGCGTGAGTTTGGTTATTCCTCTGGCGATGTACTGAAAGTAACCGAGGCTATCAGCACGGGCCTTAAATTATCTGGGGCCAGCACGTCAGAGGCTAGTTCTGTTATCACGCAGTTCAGCCAGGCGTTAGCTCAGGGAGTATTGCGTGGAGAGGAGTTCAACTCTGTTAACGAAAACGGTGATCGAATCATCCGTGCTTTAGCGGCAGGTATGGGCGTTGCCCGCAAAGACCTCAAGGCGATGGCTGATAACGGACTGTTGACAATAGATAAAGTGGTTCCGGCCATTACCGCTCAGTTGCGAGTGATGCAGGCTGAATTTGAATCAATGCCAAAAACGGTTTCAGGCTCAACTCAAAAGGTTGAAAATGCTTTTCTTGCTTGGGTTGGCGGTACAAACGATGCTTATGGTGCCTCTGCAGCGCTTGCTGGTGGGCTTGACTCCCTGGCAGAGAACATTGATACAGTAGCAATGGCAGCAGGGGCATTAACGGCGATTGGAGTTACCCGTTTTCTTGGTAACTGGACGTTGCAATTAAAGTCGCACACCGAAGAGCTTATACGGGCCAGAGGTGCAGAAATTTCGAGTACAGCGGCCAAAATTGAGGGGGCAAATGCTTCACTTACACAGATCGAATCAGAAAAATCACTTCTCCTTTCAAATCAACGATCGCTCGTGGCTCAATTAGAATTGGCGCAGACTGAAAAACAACGTGCGACTATCAGAACACTTCTGGCCAAAAACTCAATGGATATGGTAAAGGCTAACAAAGCCGAGACCGCGACCGTTAATGAGCTATCAATGGCAAACCAGAGGCTGAATGCGCTAACCTCTGTTACAAGAACGGCATGGGCTGGCGTATCATCCTTATTTGGTGGCATTCCAGGGATTTTGATGCTGGGGGCAGGCGCCTGGTATACATGGTATCAGAATCAGGAACAGGCGCGTCAGTCTGCGATACAGTATGCCTCCACCCTTGATGAGGTGGTGGAAAAAGCGAAAGCCATGAGCGAAATTCAAATCAGAGGTTCTATTGCCGATTCTGGTGAATCCATTGACGCGCTCAAAGATAAGCTGGAGGACTTGAGGGATGCTCAAGCCGAGGTAGCTGCTGAAGTTCAGAAATATACGTCTCTCGCTCGACAAATGGGCGTTCAGAATGATCAAAATAATGGTTACGTACAGAACGCTGCTAAATATCAGCGGGAATATAACAAAATATCCCGAGATATTGCTGATACTACATCTCAATTAAACTATGCTGTAGATGCACAAAATAATTTACAAACAGAATTAGCCTCAAAAGTTCAGGCGTCGGCAGTTGCTTTTGACAAAATAAAAAACTCGATAATTGGTGCACTGAATGTTAATGAAGCAATGGCAACTTCGCTATCAGTTACCATTCAATTCATGGACGAATTAAGAAAACGCTCTGGGAGCGGCCAGCCCCCAGCAGTTCAAACCAACACAGCTTACGATAATTTTATAAAGCAACAGAAGGAGAGCATAGCCCTCTCTCAAAAAGAAGGTGTTGAGCGGGCCAAGCTTAAAGCGCTTCAGGATGCCATCAAACAGGGAGCGGTTAGAACTGATAATAAAGGTAATATTTTACCGGGGCAGGATGAGCAGATCGCAGCTATTCAAGGTAATGCTGCTACAGACTTTAAACTTAACGAATCGCAAAAAAAACCTCGCGGAAAGTCAGAGGTAGAAAAAAATGAGGATGCATATACCCGCATTGTTAAACAACAAGAAGAACAGATTGCACTCGCCGGACAAAGCAATGAACTGGCAAAAATAAAATATCAGATAGTTCAGGGGGAGCTAGCCTCACTCGATCAAGCTAAAAAAGAAACCCTTCTTCACAATGCTGCGCTAATTGATCAGAAAAACATTGCTGAACAGTTAAAAACGTTCCGTGATGGGCTGGCTGACAGCAACGCTGCTGCGCGTGACCGGGGAAATATTGATTTTCTTGGTGCCGGGATGGGGGATAAGGCCCGCGACCGCATGAAGGAAATGGCAGATATTCGGACTGATTTTCTCAAACAGCAGCGCGACCTGCAGCGGGATTTCAGCAAAGGTCAGATTTCTGAGGACCTGTACAAACAGCAAACGGAAGCGCTACAGGCGGCGCTTACTGAACGGCTCCAGATTCAGGAGGACTACTACAAGAAAACCGATGAACAGCAGTCAGACTGGCGGGCTGGGATCAGCGATTCACTGATGAACTACGCCGATCAGGCTGCTGACCTCAGTTCAATGGCAGCATCAGCGACCAGCGAGATTCTCAATAACACCACGAACTCCATTTCCAACAACCTGACCAGTGTCCTGACTGGTGCGACTTCATTCAAAGAGGGGATGTCGAATATCTTCAGCTCACTGGGTGAAACGGTGATTAAGACGCTGATCCAGATGGCAACACAGGCATTAATCACCAAAGCGATTATGGCGTCGTTCGGCGGTGGTGCTGGTGGGATGTTCGGTAGTCTTTTTGGTGGAGCAAGTGGAGCCGCAAGTAGTGGAACTGCGCTGCAAAGCTTCGGATCGTCTTTTGCCTTTAATGCCCTCGGTGGTGTCTACGATTCGCCTTCACTTTCCGCATACAGCGGCGGTGTATACAGCACTCCGCAGTACTTTGCTTTCGCGAAAGGAGCGGGCGTGTTCGGTGAAGCGGGCCCGGAAGCGATTATGCCCCTGACCCGTGGCGCTGACGGTTCGCTGGGGGTTCGTGCGGTTGGACGTGAGTCACCGGCAGTCCAGGATGCTGCAAGGCAGATTGAGGCGCAACCACGAATCGCGGTCAGTGTTGATGCCCGTAGCACGTTTAGCGGTCAACCGGATGACGCAACGATGCTGGCAGTAGATCGAAGGAATGCTGCACTGGAACGACGCATCATCAACACGCTCACTGCTGAAGTTAATAACCCCCAGAAGAAATTCGGTCGCGCCATCTACTCCAATCTACAGCCCAAAAAACCACGATAAACCAGCCCGGAGGGAACGTTAATGGCGGATATTATCTATCCGGATGAATACCTGCCCTTGCCGCTGATGGACGGGTACGGTTTTAAGCCCATATCACCGTTACTGCGAACGGAGATGACGTCCGGTCGTGCAAGGCAGAGGCGGCGATACACCTCAACACCTGCTCAGGCATCAGTGAAATGGATTTTCCAGACTGATGCGCTGGCTCAGGTTTTTGAGGCCTTTTTCCGGGATGCGCTGAAAGACGGCCAGTCCTGGTTCTATCTGAAACTCCAGACCCCTATCGGAGTAAAGCCCTATAAAGCCAGGTTCGTGGATATTTACGAAGGGCCGACACTGGTTGCACCGAAATACTGGCAGTACAGCGCAACGCTGGAATTGTGGGAACGTCCGTTACCACCTGCCGGGTGGGGAAATTACCCTGAATGGCTCGCTGGTCAGTCATTACTGGATATTGCACTGAATAAAGAGTGGCCGAAGCATGACAATTCTTGAGCAACTTTATGCCAGCAGCGGTTCTGAGGTCATTCACGACACGCTGCAGATCACGGCAGGTGATCAGAACTACTGGCTTACCCGTGGGTGGGACAACATTACCGCCACGTTAGAAGACGGGCAGCAGGCTACGTTTGAGGGATGTGCTATTGATATTGCATTACCCGCCAGGAATGCTGACGGCACGCAGGACCTGAAATTTGCCATCAGTAATGTCGACGGTGTGGTATCCGATGCGATTGACAAAATCCTGGACGAAATGACGTCGGCAACCCTGACTTTTCGGCGGTACATCTCCTCTGATTTATCTGCGCCGGCTGCATCGCCTTACACCCTTGATGTGAAATCCGGATCGTGGACGGCTACAGCGGTGCAGGTGACTGCCGGATATATGAACATTCTTAAAACGGCCTGGCCGCGTAATCGTTATAACCTGGCGGAACATCCCGGCCTTCGTTACATGTCCTCCTGAGGTTTTCACATGTTCAGTTCTGATAAATACCTTTCGGTCAAATGGCTGAAGGGCGGGCGCGCTTTTCCTGAACTCGACTGCTTCGGCATTATCAATGAAATCCGCGGCGATCTCCTCCTCCCGTTATGGCCGGATTTTTCCGGCGTGACGAAAGATGAGGGAGGCCTCGATCGTGAGGCCCGGAAGTTTATGAAATCCCTCACGCGCTGCGAGCCCTGCATCGGCGCCGGGGTAGCGTGTTATTCCGGCTCAACCGTGACGCATGTTGGTATCGTCGTTTTGCTGGATGGTCAGTTGCAGGTTGCTGAATGTAATCCGGGAACCAACGTCACCTTTCTGCCTCTTCCTCGATTTGTCCGTCGGTTTAACCGTGTGGAGTTCTGGCAATGACGATAAGAATTTACCCATCCCGGCTTCCCGGAGAACCGCTTGAAACTCATGAACACGGCACGACTACGTTGCATCAGTGGATGGTCAGAAATGTTCCCGGATACAGCCAGGACAGATCACACCCCGTTGCCGTTGAATTAAATGGTCGCCCGCTTCCTCCCGATGAGTGGCCGCTTTGCCAACTGAGCCCTGACAGTGACATCAGAATTTATCCTGTTCCCTATGGGACGGGGCTGGAAATTGCCGTCTGGGTTTCGATTGCGGTATCAGTTGCCTCCGCTGCTTATTCATTATTCTTCGGGCCGAAAGTCGACCTCGGTGGTTATTCATCGGGTAGCGGTCGTTCGCTGGAGCTAAACCCTGCAAAAGCTAACACGGCCAAACTTGGAGACCCGATACGTGAGGTGTTTGGTCGATGCCGCATCTATCCTGATTATCTGGTTCAGCCGGTTACCCGTTTTGACCCTGACGATCCAACGCGAATGACGGTCGAAATGTTTCTCTGTGTCGGGCAGGGGAGATTCTCGTTTACGGGAGGAGATAAGCGGATAGGTGAAACCCCCGCGGCCTCGCTGGATGATGGTTTCAGCGATCAGGTGTATCAGCCTGGAGAAGACGTATCTTCTGATCCGCGAAGCGAAAACTGGTTTAATTCGACAGAAGTCGGCGGAACATCAAGCGGAACAGGGCTGGACATGGCTCAGACCTCGCCTGATTCCGACGACATTATCGCTGACAGCATGACTGTTTCTGGTGCATCCGTAACGTTTACAGGACTGGACACGGACGATGACGACGATGACGACGAGGATGATAACGCTCTGCCTGCAAGCTGGGTTGAAGGTACGATTGTAGAGATTAAAGCCCCCACCAACTTCCTTATCTCCACCTCGTCAGGTTACAGCGTATTTGCCAGCAAGCTCCTGACTGAAGTTGCGCCAGTAGTTGGGATGCCGGTAACGCTGAGTTTTAACAGCGTTGATTACGATCTCTTTATTGCAGCCCATACGCCGGGGCAGGATGCCATTCCGGGAGAGGGTGGCAGTGCAGCCGAAATTCAGTCCAGCGCCGCACCGACGACTTACGATTTCTCGCTGGGCAGCACAACGTTTACGGTGACCTGGCACGGTACGACTTATACCGTCTCGCTTGTTGCTGATTATGTGAATATGTCCGGCCTTCTGGCAGCTATAACTGAGGGGTTGACGGGATCAGGACTGGCGGCGCGTGACAATGGCGGCACGGTGCTAATCACTGAAGAAGCAAGTCCGTTTGCGGGAGGAGACATCACATCTTCCTCTCTTCCCCCTTCTGTTTTTGGCGATACTCCTGTGTATACCTCAGGCAGCGCGTCAACGGGTGGTAGCGCGGCCATTACTGCGAGTGTGACCCTTGCCTATAACAGTGCGACCGAAACTGCGTTCGCCGGAGTACCGGAGGGCACTCAGCGCCTTTCGCTCGCACATCGGGGTAATGAATATCAGGTTGTGTCTGTTGATGGAACGACGGCAACTGTCGCGCGTCTTGTCAGCGGTTCCGTTGATGCTTCATGGCCGGGATTTTCCAGCAGGACGATGATTGACTATGAAGCTACGGGGCTTAACGACACGCTGAGCTGGCTGGGGCCGTTCCTGGCTTGTCCGGAAAATGAAGTTGTGGACGCCTTTGAGGTTAACTTCTCCTTTCCTAACGGTATTTGCGGCTTTGACAACAAAGGTAAGAAGCGCATCAGGCACTGTGAATGGGAAATCCAGTATCGGGTGTATGGCACTGGCTCCGGGTGGATCAGCAAGCAGGGAGAATATGCGCTCAAAAACATTAATGGGCTGGGGTACACAGAAAGATTTTCGCTCGACTCTCCCGGCCTGGTTGAGGTGCGGTGTCGTCGCCGGAATGAGCAGGGCAGTAATAACGCCCGTGACAATATGTACTGGCAGGCTTTAAGAGGGAGGCTTCTCGCACGACCCGCCTCTTACGCAGGTGTAACCACCTGGGCAATCACCGTTGAAACCGGGGGGAAGCTGGCGGCGCAGTCTGACAGGCGCGTCAGTGTGGTCGCCACGCGAAACTATGATGGCGGTGGTGACAGAACCATTAGCGGCGCATTTCGTCATGTGGCAGGCAGTCTTGGTTTTAATGCTAACCAGATTGACGCCTCTGCGATAGAAGCTCTTGAAACTGCCTGGTGGACGCCAAGGGGAGAATATTTTGACTATGAGGCAAGCAGCGACAGTGCCTCAGCAAAAGATATTTTCGACAAAATCACCGAAGCCGGCATGAGTTATTTTTTACTGTCAGACGGGCTCCTGTCTGCCGGGCGTGAAGGCATCAAAAGCTGGACCGGGATCATTACTCCTCAGGATACGGTAGAGGAAATGCAGACCTCGTTCAGGGCGCCTTCTGACGATGACTATGACGGCGTTGACGTCACCTATATCAACCCGGTAACCTGGGCAGAAGAAATCGTTCAGTGCCGGACGACTGATAATCCTGTGCCGCGGAAAGTGGAGTCGTACTCGCTGGGTATTGTAATGACTGCGGATCGTGCTTACCGGACAGGGATGCGCAGGCTCATGAAGTATCTGCATCAGCGCAGGACCTATGAATGCACAACCGAGCTTCTTGGCTGGTGCTATCAGTTTGGCGATCACATCATTCTCTCTGATGATATTCCTACTGGTAAAACAATCAGCTGCCTGATCGAGGCCATGGCATTCGATGATGAAGTTATCACGTTAACGGTCACTGAGCCTCTGGACTGGAGCTACGCTAACCCGCGTTGCTGGATACAGTTTCAGGACGGTCGGCCATCAACCCGCTTATTAACCCCGACGCGCGTAGATGACTTTACTCTTTCAATACCGTACAACGCCGATCTGCATCCTGAAGACTGGACGATGGATGACCCGGATATTGAATTACCGCGCCTGCTGTTTTGCGACAGCGAGAAGGGTGCACGACACGGAATTATTCAGGAAATAGTCCCCTCGGATGACGGCACCTGTCAGGTGACCGCCCCGGAATATAAAGAAATTTTCTACGCATACGACGACGCCACATACCCAGGCGACGTCGCGTAATACCCCATAAAAACCCCTTATTAACTCTTTTCGCTCAAACCCTCGTTTGCGCGAACGCCTTTTTTGGAGCAAAAAACATGGCTGCAGATCTGAATCCGCCGCTGGGTACGACGACACCTGAAATATTCATGGATAACGTCAAGCGCGCTGACGAACTGGTGAACGGTCCGGCCGGAACGGTTGACGACCGCGGCGGGGAACCACTCGATACCTGGCGCCAGATGATGGCAAAGAATGATGAGGTCCGGCAGAACATCATTCCGCTCGGCAAGCAATACGTTGATTTGCCTACAGCGCAGGCGGATATCGCGAACATACCTACAGGCAGCTTCGTGTTTGTGAGAAGCGCGGAAGACTCACGAATAGCCAACGAGTACCAGAATGTGGCGGGTACGCTGACGGCCACCGGTAAGTTTTTCATGTCGGGGGAAGGAGTATTACAAGCGATGTCCCCCGCTGTGAAATCAGCCGGTTATGCGGCATTGAGGGCAAACGCCGCTGCGCTGAAAACCACAGCACCAGAAATGCAGACTCGCCTGCGTGTGTCCAGCGACTTCACTCAAATCCTCGGCACGCAGAACTTTGACGGGACTGTAGATGTTGCTTTTTCTGCTGACTATGCGGACCCGGTGATGCTGAAGCTGGGCCATGCTGCATGGTCGAGCACGTTCTCCAACTGCACAATAACGGTGACTGGTAACGGGCGAAAACTGTTTGAGCGCGTGTTTTTTGGTGGTGAATCGCTGGAAAATGGTGTACTGACCACGCCGTACCAGGAGTTTGCGCTCTCTGCGTTCACCGTGTCCTCCTCTGCGAAACAGCCGAACGGCTGGACGCTGTACATGACGGGAACTCTTCCGGGTCCGCTGCCTTCTGACACGTCCCGCATGATTCGTGACCGCTCACTGAGTGTGGCATCACTACTGCCGGGCGGGGGAGGCACCGCTACGACTGACGGTGTGAGTTATAACGCCACAACCTCACGTCTGGAGTTCACTGTCATGTCAGCAGGCATTACCGCTGCCGGATTTGAGGATACCGCCGCTGGCGCTGAGTCGTACATGTGGTCGCTGTATGCCGGGATGCTCCTAAGCCAGCAAACGTCCGCCACGCAGGACCGCCCGGAGTATTTTGTTTTCTTTTCCGACGCCGGAGCTGTAACCGTGACGGCAACCGACAAAATCAGCACGTCATTCACCGTGTGGAAAAAGCCTGTTACTGCGCCGTCTGAATCCCGTTCAGTGAAAAACGCCGCAGACATCAGCGCAACCCGTGATGACCTGATTAAAACCCTCATCCGTGAGAACAACGAAAAAATGAATACCTTCAGCGCTCACCAGGGCGCTTACCGCATCACCGGAGCTGTCGCGGCATACTCGGCATCGATTCCATTTAACAGCGTACTTAATCTGTCCGGATTATTTCTCGCCACTAACTTTTATCGCAGCGTAATCAGTATTTCAGACAGCACCGGGACGGTGAAAGAAATCACTATTCTGGATGGAGAGGAAATTACTGCAGGGGCAATCTCTACGCCGTATCAGGATTTCACCATCGACCCAACGGTAGCCTCATCGCTCACCACTATCGGTAACGGCGTGGCAGTGGGTTTTAAGGTTTCGCTCCCGGGCGCCCTGCCAACTGACACGACCCGCATTATCCGTACCCGCGATGGGTCACTGAGCGGGGCGCATATTGATCTGATTAACAGCGCCACTACAGACAGCGTGACGTACAAAGCGTCAACGGGTGAACTGCTGATTCTGGCGATGAGCACGAACATCACTGCTGCTGGCATGACGGTAACGCTGGAAAACGCGCTGGCTTACGTGCTTGATAAATACCGCAACACGGTATTCAGCCAGAAAACGGCCACTGCTGTCAGCAAGCCGATGGTCACGCAGTTCGCCGTCAATCCAGGAACACTGACTGTCACATCCACCGACAGCGTGAATATTTACCTTTCATTCGACCTGTTTGCACGGCCGGGAGAGTCTGCCGCGTCGTCTGCCTACAAACGTTTTTCCACGGTGGTAAAAAATAACCTCCCGGTAGCCCTGACGAATGTCCCGATTGAACTGAAATGTAGCTTTGCGCCTGGTGAGGCTGTCTCAGACCAGTACATTGTGGTTGAAGATGAAAACGGCAATGCGTTCCTGCCGCAGTGGTCTGATGCGCCGGATTTCAACCGCCGCCGCAATGGCTCCCTGGGTTACTGGGGCGATGGCTCCCTGCGGGCTGGTTCGCTCGTTATTATGGACTCACTGGCGGCAGGGGTCTCTAAAAAATACAACATCCGGGTTTACACGGTGCGCCAGCGATACAGCATCTATTCCCGCGCAGTACGGGAGTCCTCTACCTCCCTGCGTGTCAGTGCAGATGATGGCACCACACTGACATTCGACAGCTATCGCAACTGGCTACCGTACAAGCTGGGGTCAGGAGGAAAAGACTACACCTCGATCGCGGAATTTGTTCTGACGCGACGCGCGGGGGCTGGCGGGGCTGCGACCGATTTCTCGGCGATGGCCACTAACGACCCGACCGCATCCTATCGCATCGTTTCTGATGGCCCGGTGTTTACCGAGGTTGAAACTATCAGCTACAGCCAGATTTCAGCAACGTACCCGGAGTTTTCCAGCCAGTTTCTCAAATTCACGACGAGGACAAAGGTTTTCCAGAACGGCATGATTAAAACTGAAAACGTTATGGCTGTGGATAAAGCGATCCCGGCAGATGTGCTTTTCGGTGTTCGTATGCGTATGAACCTGATTTCCACCGCAGCCAAAACGACAAAAGCGAACCACAATGTTTTGTGGTCCGACAACTCAGCAAAACAGAGCCTGTCGCTGATTTACGCTAACGGTAACGCCCGTCGCGATACGACAGAAACCATGCCTGTTTACAACGTTGCGTCCGCCACTACCGGTAACACCTCCTATGCAAGGCAGGATGGCGGAGCGGTATCGCCTTTCACCACGACCGGGGCAGTCCCGCAGGGCTGGGCGTGGAGTAACGGCTTCCTGATTAACGTCAAAGAGCAGGCAGCTAATAACGACGACCTTGCTAATCGCGTTCAGAATCCGCCGGTGGGATTTGTGGCTCGTAACACAACCACGCAGTACGCCCGCACCCGTGCACTGATGAACCACATCGGGGATATCGTCGAGGGATACACCGACTGGTGGGATAATGAGGCCACCGCCACGGATACGGGCAACGGCGTCATCAACACCCTGGGCGGTAAAATTGTCGCCATGGTGAGAAGCGGCAAGGGGGATTTTAACTCCGTATACGCTCTCTTTGAGGCGCACGCTGATGCGCATTACGGTGGCGTGACGAATATCAACATCGGGGAAGCGGTTGACCTGAAAGGGCTACAGTTTATTTCCCGCACTATCACGCCGGTGGTGTGGTGGCTGTATAAACTGGCGGTGAAAAACGGCGATACGGCAAAACAGGCAGCGCTGAAAACGGCAATCGGCAATCTGGCGAATACGGCAAAAATCCAGTACGGCGGCACACAGAACGGCAACAGCAACTTTTATGCGGCTGCTTTCCGTTTGTGGGCGATGGCCTTCGCGGTTGGTCTGGATACAGACGGCAGCTACAAGACCAACATGGACCGTATCGACACGCTGTACACCGATGCTACCGCGACCGGATTTGCCAACGTGAAAAACATCATCACGGACAACAAAAACGAGTCGGTATCGGCTGCGCGGTATCTGGCCTACCAGTCCTACGCGATGAACAACTATGTGCTGGGTTGCCGGGCGGCCGGGCGCACACCAGTAGTCGATATGACAACGACCTGGCTGAACGCGATTTCAGCCGCCGGCGGTCTGTCAGAGTTTGACTATTGCATCGCAGAGTCAAGACGCGGGACGCCTACCACAGTGGCGTTTTTCCCGTCTCTGCTGGCGTTCAACGGTGACCTTTCTACAGTTGAGGCATGCCATCGACTGCTGGACGGGTTCGATGAATACGCCAGCGGATGGAACGGGATTGAGTACAGGCTGTGGGATCTGGAATACCAGGTGGTTCGTCAGACCTCTTTTTCAGAGTTCGGATTCATGGTGAACGTTTTCACTGATGCGTACATGGAATGGTGGTTTCTGAATAACTGATAATCAAACTTGCGGCTGTCATGGAAATTGATAGCCCTAACCTGTCTTGATCTTCCCACCCATTAAAACTACTGTATGCATAAACAGTATCTATGGGAGGGGAGATCATGCTTCGACAATCAGACATCAACCAGGCATTTCGGGAGGCAATTCTTCGTAACTCGAAAGGCTATCAGTATCTACACACACGAGACTTCATCTCTTGTTTGATGCTGCGGGGCATTCATTTCTCAGAGTCAGAAGCCAATCGCTGGATTGAGCGTTATCAGAGCTGCTTCGCTGACAAAACGCCGGACCATACCGAGAATAGATTATGGATTCTGCGGAATATGGGGAGGGTGATGTAATGACTGCCAGCTATTTTCCTTCTCCTGCTGCTGATTACATAGAGCAGAGGCTGACCGTCACGGCCGCATGTGATATCAGCGCTAACTCGCAGGTTATCCAGACTGACCGCGGCTATGTTGTTTTGGACTTGTCGTTAAAAGTGACGCAGGGAAGCGTCGTTCTTATCCGCCTGGATGGCGAACTGCAGTTTGCAAAATTGATGGGTAGCTCTTTTATCACAGCCGAAGGCGAGAGCATCGAAGGTGAGGCGCTGGAAGACGTTGAAGTACTCGGAGTCGCAACCCATGCGATTAACGACTTGAGACAGGATACAAGTCCTGTTTGATAAAAAAAATCCCCGGAGCAGGCACACTCAGGGGAAAAAACTTCATAACATCATTGCTGTGTGCGTCTTTGCGCGGAGTATATCTTCTGAGAAAACTCCTGGTATTTCCAGATATTTTTGATCTGAACAGTTAAGTTAAAGTTCCGGTTGCATGGGTATGTTTTTACTTAAGGGGGCCTGGAGATGTTGAAGTGCTCGGAGTTGCTATGCACACGATCAACAGCTTGAGGCTGGATACTACCCCTGTTTGAAGGGGAGTGTGATTAACCGCACGTTAACTACTGTTTCCTGAAATTAACATCTGAGATAATAACCTCACGAATAATAGAGCAAAGCGCGTTTAAATGTGAGCAGTAAGAAAACGTTAACGTTCATGCAATTTTTGATAATAAATAGTCAACTCGCCGGCATCTCAGATACTTGGGCTGATTTGTGGGTATTGATTTTCCATACGAGCCTTAGTGCGGGTAGGCTGTTGGCGCTTCGGTACGATGACATAGATAATGATTCAATACTGATACGAGAGCGTGGGAGACTGAAAGCGCTGCGCGTTGAAATTCCACCTAGGGCGATGGCGATGATAACTCGGCGACGGGAAAGGTATCCAGAGGATGTTTTTGTGTTTCAGAGTCATTCGAACCGGGTAAAGTATGAATGTCGGCCAGTCACTTTAATTGCTTTCAACACTGCCTTAGGCCGGGCTGCAAAATCCTTACCGGGAGTCACCGTGAGCAGTAGTAGCGCAAGAAACGTATCTCATTAATCGCCCATAAGCACCTGCTGGCAAAGTAGTCAACTTGCAACCCCTTAGTGGGTTATTTGTAAGCTATGAGAATGGTTATTGCCTCAGACCCTTAGGGGGTAAAATTGGGGCAAATTTTGGGGCAGAATAACGTTTGGGGCACGATTTGGGACAATCAAATGTCCGCATTTGTCCACATTTGACCAGAAGTCAATAAAGTTAAGTTGTTGAAAAAATTGCAGAACGTTGAATTTGCTAAACTATTTTTTTGCATGCCATAATAAAGTTAATATTTAGGCAACCGCGATCAAAAAAATTGCGCTGTTTGCAGCACCGGACGAGGTTATTGCGTAAACTTTAAAAACTTTACCAACTCGCTGTTTCTTTAAGGTCATTTGTACGCTTTACTCACCGGCTGCTGCTGCGCCGATAGAGTGTTGCGGCATATTTTGTTTGGAAAGGATACTTGGGTGGCTCTTATGACGCATGATGCTTTTTCCCTTCGCGGCCTCGCGGCAGGCTGCGCGCTTTTACTTCTCGTTGCGCCTGCGGTGCAGGCTGCGGAACAACTCCCCGATGCGCCATCCATTGACGCGCGAGCCTGGATCCTGATGGACTATGCCAGCGGCAAAGTGCTCAGCGAAGGCAATGCCGACGAAAAACTCGACCCGGCGAGCCTGACCAAAATCATGACCAGCTACGTTGTCGGCCAGGCGTTAAAGGCGGGTAAGATTAAGTCTACTGATATGGTGACCATCGGACGCGATGCGTGGGCCACCGGTAACCCGGCGCTGCGCGGCTCTTCGGTGATGTTCCTCAAGCCGGGGATGCAGGTGTCGGTAGAAGATCTTAACAAGGGCGTCATCATTCAGTCCGGCAACGACGCCAGCATCGCGATAGCCGACTACGTGGCGGGCAGCCAGGACGCGTTTGTCAGCCTGATGAACGGCTATGCGCAGAAAATGGGCCTGACCAATACCACCTTTATGACCGTGCACGGTCTGGACGCGCCGGGTCAGTTCAGTACCGCCCGCGATATGGCGCTGCTCACCAAAGCGATGATCCATGACGTGCCGGAAGAGTATGCGATCCATAAAGAAAAAGAGTTCACCTTCAACAAAATCCGCCAGCCGAACCGCAACCGCCTGCTGTGGAGCACGAACCTCAACGCTGACGGGGTGAAAACCGGGACCACCGCCGGGGCGGGCTACAATCTGGTTTCTTCCGCGACGCAAAACGATATGCGCCTGATTGCCGTCGTGCTCGGCACCAAAACTGACCGTATCCGTTTTAACGAATCAGAAAAACTGCTGACCTGGGGATTCCGCTTCTATGAAACCGTGACTCCGATTAAACCCGATGCCACCTTCATTACCCAGCGCGTCTGGTTTGGCGATAGCAGTGAAGCGAAGCTGGGGGCGGGCGAGGCGGGTTCCATCACGCTGCCGAAAGGCCAGCTGAAAAACCTCAAGGCCAGCTACACCCTGAATGATGCACAGCTGACCGCGCCGCTGACCAAAGGGCAGGTTGTCGGCACCATCGACTTTAAACT
>OIXV01002463.1_pt1 | contig 14885 bp, 15 predicted proteins | sample 1587771 | NCBI WGS metagenome assembly OIXV01 (sample SAMEA3888893, study PRJEB22519) | human gut metagenome | biome: human gut; feature: human-associated habitat; material: faeces | place: Denmark | collected 2010
GCCGTTAACGATGACGGCCTTTTTTCTGGGTACGGTTCTGTCTTCGATGTGGTGGATAGCTACAACGAAGTCGTGGCGCCGGGCGCTTTCCTCGAAAGCATCGAGGAAACACGGGCGAAGGGGAGAACGTTCCCGGTTCTCTGGCAGCATCGCACCGGCGAACCCATAGGCAACTGGGATATTTCGACCCTCAAAGAAGATAAGCATGGCCTGTTTGGTGAGGGGGCGTTGTGGCTTGACGATGCTGCCTATGCAAAAACAGCCTGGCGGGGCATGAAAACTCGTGCCATTACCGGCCTTTCCATTGGCTATTACGTCCGGGAATCGAATTACGATGAGAAAACCCGGATCCGCACATTAACGAAGCTCGATCTGGTTGAAATCTCGATTGTTACCGTCCCGGCCAACGACGATGCCCGCATCGACGTCATTAAATCGAAATTGTCACACGGTGATCTTCCTTCCTTACCTGAATTTGAGAAGTTCCTGCGAGAGGCAGGTTTCTCGAAAAGTCAGTCCGCTGCGGTCGCCTCCCGCGGACTGTCCTATCTGCTTGACCGGAGTGAGTCCGGGGGCGAAGACGGCGAAACCAAAGCGGCTATTGCGGCTATGCGCCAGCAACTGAGCCAGTTTTCTCTCCCCAAAATTCTCTAAGGGATATATATGTACCAGAAAAAATCGGCTGACGATCAGCCACAAAGTATTGGCGAAATCTCCTCCCAGCTCACCATGGTGATTGATCAGGTCAAAAACTTCGGTGAAGACGTGAAGAAAAAAATGGAGGCAGGAGAAACTGTTTCGCTGGAACTGAAACAACGGACGGACGAAAGCCTGAATCAGATGACCGAGCTGAAAGAACGCCTCACTGAGCTGGAGCAAAAAGGTGCACGCCGTCAGAACGACACACCTCAACAGCGAAAATCGCTCGGTGAGCTGGTGGTCGAAAGTGAAGAGTTCAAAGGCATGGACAGTTCGGCCCGCAAGAGCATCCGCGTCAAGCTGGAACAGAAAGATATTATGAATGTGCCGGCGACTACGGGCACTGGCGTGAGCACAACCAACAGCCTGGTTTCTGCTGATCGGCAGCCGGGAATTGTCGCCCCTCCTGAGCGTACTCTGACCATTCGTAATCTGCTGATCCCTGGCACCACCGGTTCCAACGGTATTGAATTCGTTCAGGAGACGGGGTTTACGAATAATGCAGCCCCTGCTGCGGAAGGAACCCTGAAGGCTAAATCTGACATTAAATTCGATCTGAAAAGTGCGCCGGTTCGTACCATTGCGCATTATTTTAAAGCGTCTCGTCAGATCCTGGACGATGCGCCCGGTCTGGCCAGTTATATCGATGGCCGTGCTCAGTATGGTCTTCGCTTTAAAGAGGAGCAGCAGTTGCTGAGCGGCGATGGTACCGGTGCGAATATCCTCGGTATTCTGCCTCAGGCAACAGAATTTGCACCGGCCCTTACCTTGTCCAATGCCACGCCGATTGATCGTCTTCGTCTGGCGGTTTTACAGGCAGTCCTGGCGGAATATCCGGCGTCCGGTTTTGTACTCAACCCGATTGACTGGGCGGGCATTGAGCTGACCAAAGATAACGAAGGCCGCTATATCATCGCGCAGCCGGTCAATGGTGGTGTTCCGCGTATCTGGGGTCTCCCGGTTGTGGAAACACAGGCCATGGCGCAGAACAACTTCCTGACCGGGGCGTTTAATATGGCGGCGCAAATCTTCGACCGCATGGATATCGAAGTCCTGCTCTCCACTGAAAACGAAGACGACTTTGTTAAAAACATGGTCACCATTCGTGCGGAAGAACGTCTGGCGTTGGCGGTCTATCGGCCGGAGGCTTTTGTCACCGGTACTGTTACCGCTTCTGGCGGCTGACAAACACAGGGCCGTTTAGCGGCCCTCTCTTTTTGAGGAGAGCATGATGGCCAGGAAAAATGTGGCTGAATCTACTGCATCAGTTAACGACAACTTATCACCTGTACCCGATTCCGGGACTATTCAGGTTCAACCTGTCCGGCGTTTTATGGATGGCGATATTTTCAGAACGCCAGCCGATGATCCTTTTCACGTTTCTCGCTTACGTGCTGCCGAACTCAAAGGTAACGGGCTGGTGACGATAGTTGGTGACGTCCCTGATAACAAAATGAACCGCGCCCCCGAAACCAAAGGGTAATGGTTATGACGGTAATCAACACTGAAACAGCCATGGAACATCTCAGGCTGGATGATGAAATCGATAAAACGTTGGTGGAGGGGTATCTGGCCGCTGCGGAGGATGCTGCTATGCAATTTCTTAACCGTCGTTTTTATGCAGACCAGGCCGCACTGGATAACGCAGTTGAACATGAAAGTGCCGGCGATCGCCCAATTATTATCACACCCTCTGTTCAGAGTGCGGTTCTTCTTATATTGGGCTGGTTGTATGAAAACCGCGGGGATGATCTAAGCCTTGATATCCCTGGACCTGCGCGTTGGTTGCTTAATCCATATCGCATAGATATGGGAGTTTAACGGAGGGACCATGAAGATTGGACCGATGCGGCACCGGATCACCATCCGTAATTTTACCGCTACGCGAACTCCATCCGGTCAACCAGTTGAAAAATGGGAAGATGGAAAAACCATCTGGGCAGAGGTTAAGGGAATCAGCGGGCGAGAGAGCCTGATTGCCGGAGCCGAACGAGCTGATGCGACTGTTCGTGTCTGGGTTCGGTACCGCAATGATATTTCTGCCTCATCCCGGCTTCTTGTGCGTAACGGCCCCTACAAAGGAGTGACATTGAACGTCACCGGGCCTCCAGTGCCAGACAGCAAAGGTACCCGCCTGGAAATTCTCTGCAAACAGGGGACCGAAAAATGATTGATGTAAATCTGGATTTTTCCGGTTTGCAGGATATCGCCCGAGACCTGCAAACCCTCAGCAAAGCTGAAAACAATAAAGTCCTCCGGGATTCGACCCGCGCCGGGGCTGAAGTGCTCCGACAGGAAGTGATTGATCGTGCTCCCGAACAAACCGGCAAGCTGAAGAGAAACGTTGTTGTCGTCACCCAGAAAAGCCGCCGCCGTGGTGAAATCGCATCTGGGGTGCATATTCGTGGTGTCAACCCGCAAACAGGGAACAGCGACAACACCATGAAGGCCAGCAACAAACGGAATGCTTTCTACTGGCGCTTTGTTGAACTGGGAACGGCAACCGCTCCCGCTCATCCTTTTGTCCGCCCAGCGTTTGATACCCGGCTGGAAGAGGCTGCACAGGTAGCCATGCAGAGGATGAATACCGCGATTGATGAGGTGCTGGCTAAATGACAGAGGATGATATCTATACCCTGCTGTCTCCGCTGGCCGATGGCCGGGTTTTTCCCTACGTAGTTCCGCTCGGGAGCGACAATCTTCCTGCTATTGCCGATCCTTACATCATTTTCTCGATACCGACTGACGTATCCGGAGATGTGTTCTGTGGGCAGGCCGAATCGACACTGCACATTCAGGTAGACGTGTGGGCAAAAACAAACGATGAGGCCAGAGCGCTTCGGCTTGAAGCTCTTTCCCGGCTGGAAGTGCTTTCACCTGTTGAGGTGACAAAAATACCTGGCTACGACACAACAACCCATCTTTACCGGGCAACGCTTGAAATAACGGTCATTGCCTGACTGAAAACAATCCAATCCAATCCGACCGCCGCTGGCGGTTTTTTCATTAATGGAGGCTGCGATGTCAGCACTATATGAACGTGCCCAAAAAACGGTAGTAATGATTACCTCCGCGCCGGGTACTGCGGCAGAGCTGGATACGGCGACCTGGTTACACTTGAGTTGCACCATCAAGCAGGCCAGCTTTACCGCCGGGCAGAAAAACGATATTGACGTGACAGCGCTTTGTTCTGATGAAACAGAAAATATCAACGGCCTTCCTGCTCCGTCGGAAATGTCTCTCTCGGGTAACTTCTATCGCAACCCGGCGCAGGATGCCCTTCGTGAAGCATACGATAACGACGGCGTTTATGGATTTAAGGTTATTTTCCCGTCTGGTAACGGATTCCTGATGCGCGCTGAGGTACGTCAGCATACCTGGGATTCTCAAACCAATGGTGTGGTAGCCGCAACGTTCTCGCTGCGTTTGAAAGGCAAGCCAACCAATATTAATGCCCCTGGTGTCCTGTCTTTCTCTACTGACCTTCCTGCATCGCAGACAGTTGCGGTCGGTAGTGCCCTGACAATGGGCGTGGTCGTCCAGGGCGGCACGGAACCTTATACCTACGTCTGGAAAAAAGGCTCTTCTACAGTCAGCGGGCAGACCAGCGCAACGTTTAATAAGGCCAGCGCAGTATCAGGCGATGCGGGCGTTTATTCCTGTGTGGTTACTGATGCTGATGGCACCGTTATCACCTCTGCTGACCACACCGTCACCATCAGTTAATGGAGCGCCGGGGAACCGGCGATAAACTTAATGTCAAAACAGAATCTTAAAGCGCTGGCGCTGGCCCCGATGGCCGGTTTTCGTAAAAAAGAAGTCCCCGTCCCTGAGTGGGAAAACGCCAAAGTTATCATTCGCGAACCATCCGCTGAAGCCTGGATTCGCTGGCAAGGGATCGCCAGCCCGGAACAACCAAAACCCCCGGAAGGGCAGGAAGCACCAGAGGTGCCAGAGCTGACCCCTTCAGAGCGTGCCTTCCGCACGATGCGGGCAGATGTCACATTGTTTATTGATATTTTACTGGATACTGACCTTCATCCCGTCTTTACCATCGACGATACCAAAGATATTGAATCAATGTATGGTCCCGTCCACTCCCGGCTTTTGAAACAGGCACTTGATCTCATTCGTGACGCGGATGATGCCAAAGCAAAGTAAAAATGCCTGGCATGCAGTTCCTGATGTCGCTGGCGCTCCGGATGGGACGCACGCTGGGCGAACTGCGACAGACCATGACGGTGGGGGAGTTCAGGATGTGGGCTGAATACGACCGTATCAGCCCGATCGGTGATATCCGTGCCGATATTCTCAATGCACAGCTGGTTTCAGCGGTGTACGGCGCACAAGGCGGAAAACTCACCATTGAAGACGCTCAGCTTCAGTGGAGCACAGAAGAAGACGAGGCAAGTGACAGCAGCGATCCATTTGCTGGGTTAGAGGCCGCTTTGCTTGCTGCCTCAGTTTGAATTGAGCAACGATGCTGAATTATGTCCTAACCAATGGTAGGATTTTAGTTCTTTTCTACCTATCGGGATAAAAAATGAAAAAAATATTGGGGGTTTTATCTTTAGTGGTTTTTGCAATAGCATTTATCATCGCTTTAAGGCAGCCAATATCAATTGTTTTTCTTATTATCGTTCTGGTGATTCCTTTAAAATATATAGATAAAATTGGCAGGGAGATTGCTTCTTTGCTGATAATATTTGGTTCTGTCTTTGTCTTGTTTTTTGTTAACTCAATGGTTCCTTTGTGGGGTGACAGGTATAAGGAACATGAGGAGTTAGTGCGAATTAGTGAGAACGATAGGCAGAAAAGATACAACAATATGAATGTCATATCAGCAAGCAATTCTGGTGTTAAGTCAGTATTAAAAGACCCGGAATCTGCAAATTTCAAAAACCAGAGTGTTGGTCGCGATGGGTATGTGTGCGGCCAGGTAAATGCTAAAAACAGCTTTGGAGCATACTCAGGATTTAAAAAATATCTAAGTAAAAATGGTATGACAGTTATTGATGATGGTGGTTCTGAGTTTTTGAAACTATGGGGCGAGATTTGTAGATGATACTTTCTTGCTAATTAAAGAAAACCGCTTAGGCGGTTTTTTTTGTATCTGCGAGGAAATGAAATGGCAACCCTACGTGAGCTTATCATTAAGGTTTCAGCAAACTCTCAGTCATTCCAGACTGAGATCGCCCGCGCTTCACGCATGGGACAAGACTATTATAAAACCATGCAAAATGGTGGGCGTCAGGCTGCTGCTGCTGCGAAAGAAAGCCAAAAAGCTCTTTCCGAGTTAACGGATGGATTTGCTTCAGCTGGTCGAGCTGCTGCAGCTGCAGCTGCAGCATTTGCTACTGGAAAACTGGTTCAGATTGCAGACCAATGGAACTCAGTAAATGCACGGCTTAAGCAAGCATCCATATCTACAAATGATTTTACTTTATCTCAGACTCGTTTAATGGCGATTAGCCAGAGCACGGGTACTGCTTTTACTGATAACGCTAATTTATTTTCGCGTGCAGCTGCATCCATGCGTGAATTTGGCTACAGCTCAGATGAAGTACTCAAAATCACCGAAGCGGTATCAACAGGACTTAAACTATCTGGTGCGAGTTCTGAAGAGGCCGGTTCTGTTATTACCCAGTTCAGCCAGGCACTCGCCCAGGGCGTGTTACGTGGCGAAGAGTTTAATGCCGTTAACGAAGCGGGGGATCGCGTTATCCGCGCCTTGGCCGCTGGTATGGGGGTTGCCCGAAAAGACCTGAAAGCAATGGCTGATCAGGGGCAACTTACCATTGATAAAGTCGTGCCAGCATTAATCAGTCAGTTAGGTGTTTTACAGGGGGAATTTTCCTCATTACCGCCTACAGTGTCCGGTTCAATGCAAAAAGTCACTAACTCGTTTATGGCATGGGTTGGCGGGGTGAACCAAGCAACTGGCGCGACAGATGCTCTTTCTGGCGGTCTCGATGGATTGGCGGGAACACTGGACTCTCTCACATCTTCAGCCGTCAGCGGGGCTCTCAGTGATGTAGCTGATAATATGTCCCTGATAACCACTGCCGCTGGTGGGCTCGTTGGCATCGGCTTAGCTCGGTATCTTGGCGGGATTGTAACTAGTGCAACCAGTGCCACCGGGGCGCTTATTTCAGCTGCAAAATCAGAAGTGGCTCTTGCTGTTGCACAGGAAAAAGCCGCGCAATCTTCTGTTGCCGCTTCCCGCGCTGCAGTTTATCGGGCCCAACAAGCACTTCAGTCTGCTAAAAGCGCTGATGTTCAGGCTGCGCAACAGGAGAGGGTTGCGGCTGCTGAAGCAAAGGTTACTGCTGCACAGGGACGGTTGTCTTCGGCTCTTGCTACGGGGACGGCTACAGAAAAAGTTCGCGCAAAAACAGCTCTCGAACGCGCTCAAGCCGGGCTTGTGGCTGCAAAAAATGCAGATGCTCAGACCGTAGCAGAAAGAAAACTTGCCGCAGCGCAAGCGGCGCTTAGTCGTAATATTGCAGGCCGGGTTTCTGCTCAAAATAACCTTAACAGCGTTACATCCGCAGGCACACGGTTGATGAGCGGTGCTCTTGGACTGGTCGGCGGCATACCTGGGTTAGTTATGCTAGGTGCTGGCGCATGGTACGCTATGTATCAAAGCCAGGAACAAGCCAGAAAGTCGGCGCAGGAGTATGCCAGCCAGATAGATCAAATCAGAGAAAAAACCTCATCCATGTCGCTTCCTGAGGTTGATAACAACCGAAAACTGACAGTTGAGGCGATGCAGGAGCAAAAGCGCCTGATTGATGAGCAGCAAAAGAGTGTAAGTGGCCTTAATAAACAAATACAGGATCTGAATGAAAGTAGAAGCAAGCCTGGTATTACCCAAGAAAACGATTTAAATATTACAAAAGCAATTGCAATCCTGACAGAGCAGGTTGTCGTAGAAGAAGACAAACTTCGCCAGATGCGTGAAAAGTCCAGCGATATATTAAAAGCACTCGAGGAGCAAGAGAGAAGAAGAAACGATCTTATTAAAGATCGGGCCTGGCGTCAAAATGATGAGTACCAGAATCTTGTAATGATGACTGGTAAATACTCAGAAGTTAACCGTTTGCTTGGATTGGGAAACCAGCTTTTAATGGAACGGCAGGGCCTGGTTAACGTCCCAATGCGAATGCCACAGGCTGATTTAACATCCCAACAAACCAATGCCCTTGAAAAGAGTCGTCAGGATCTGGAGTTATCAAAACTTAAAGGAGAGGCAAAGGAAAGAGCCCGGTTAGGTTATGCCGCTGATGAATTAGGTCTTAAGGATGAACCTCAATTCAAAACAAACCGCGATCTGTATGTTAACCAGGGGTTAGCGAAGTGGCAAAATGATGAAGCTAATAAACCCGTACGTAAAGGGCCAAAAAGCGAAGAGGTAAAGGCTGCTGAAAAAACAGAGGACGTTTACAAGCGTCTAATTAAACAGCAGCAGGAGCAAATAAGCCTTGGCAGCCAGAATACTGAACTGGCAAAAGTAAAATACCAGGTTACCCAAGGGGAACTGACTTCCCTTGAGCAAGCCAAAAAAGAAACCCTCCTGCAAAATGCCGCGCTTATCGATCAGAAAAACATTGCTGAACAGTTAAAAACGTTCCGCGAAGGTTTGGCAGACAGTAACGCAGCTGCTCGCGACAGAGGGAATATTGATTTCCTAGGTGCCGGTGCGGGAGATAAAGCGCGCGACCGTATGAAGGAGATGGCTGATATTCGCACTGACTTTCTGAAACAGCAGCGTGATCTGCAGCGTGACTTCAGTCGGGGTGAAATATCTGAAGACCTCTATAAGCAGCAAACGGAAGCCCTGAAAACAGCGCTTGATGAAAGGCTGACAATACAGGAGGACTACTACAAAAAAGTTGATGAGCAGCAGTCGGACTGGAGAGCCGGCATCAGTGATTCACTGATGAATTATGTGGATCAGGCTGCTGATCTCAGTTCAATGGCGGCATCAGCGACCAGCGAAATTCTCAATAACGCCACTAACTCTATTTCCAGCAATATGACTGACGTTCTTACGGGGGCGGTGTCCTTCAAGGAAGGCATTTTGAATGTTTTCACGTCGATGGGTGAAACCATTATTAAGACGCTGATCCAGGTAGCCACGCAGGCATTGATTACGAAAGCCATTCTGTCGATGGTTGGCGGGGGTTATGGAAGCATGTTCAGTAGCATTTTGGGAAGCGCTGGTTCGGCAAGCAGTGGAACCGCTATCCAGAGTGCTGGTGCAAATTTCTCGTTTAACGCGCTGGGCGGCGTCTACGACTCTCCGTCGCTTTCTGCATACAGCGGCGGCGTATACAGCACTCCGCAGTATTTTGCGTTTGCAAAAGGGGCGGGTGTATTCGGTGAAGCGGGTCCGGAAGCCATCATGCCGCTGACGAGAGGGGCGGATGGTTCGTTAGGAGTTCGCGCTGTTGGTCGTCAGTCACCGGCAGTCCAGGATGCCGCCAGGCAGATCGAGGCGCAGCCACGTATTGCCGTTAGTGTTGACGCCCGCAGTACCTTTACCGGGCAGCCTGACGACGCAACAATGCTTGCTGTTGACCGCCGGAATGCTGCACTAGAACAACGTATCATCAATAAGCTCACCGCTGAGGTTACTAAACCGCAGAATAAATTCGGACGGGCTATTTACACTAATTTGCAGGCTAAAAAACCTACCTGAAAACCTGCCGGAGGGAATGTCAATGGCAGATATTATCTATCCGGACGATTACCTGCCCATGCCACTTATGGACGGGTACGGATTTAAGCCCATATCACCACTGTTACGGACGGAGATGACATCTGGTCGCGCACGTCAGCGGCGGCTTTACACCTCGACACCGACCCAGGCATCAGTTAAATGGATTTTCCAGACTGACGCCCTGGCACAGGTGTTCGAGGCATTTTTCAGGGATGTGCTCAAAGATGGTCAGTCCTGGTTTTACATAAGGCTGCAGACCCCGATCGGAGTGAAGCCTTACAAGGCCAGGTTTGTTGATATCTACGAAGGACCGACGCTCGTTGCTCCAAAGTACTGGCAATACAGTGCGACCCTGGAGCTATGGGAACGACCTTTGCCACCACTGGGCTGGGGAAATTACCCGGAATGGCTGGCCGGACAATCACTACTGGATATCGCACTGAACAAAGAGTGGCCGAAAGCATGACCATACTCGAAAGACTCTATGCCAGCAGCGGATCGGAAGTCATCCACGATACGTTGCAAATCACCGCCGGCGATCAAAATTACTGGCTAACCAGCGGCTGGGATAATGTTTCCGTTACGCTCGAGAATGGTCAACAGGCGACATTTGAGGGGTGTGCCATTGATATCGCTTTGCCAGCCCGCAATGCTGATGGAACTCAGGATTTGAAATTCGCGATCAGCAATATCGACGGCGAGGTTTCTGGCGCTATTGATAAGCTGCTCGATGAAATGAAGTCAGCAACGTTGACGTTTCGCCGGTATATATCAACTGATTTATCAGCCCCTGCCGCCGCACCTTATACCCTTGACGTTATATCTGGCTCCTGGAAACAAACCGCCGTTCAGATGACTGCCGGGTACATGAATATACTTAAAACGGCGTGGCCGCGTAACCGATACAACCTCGCTTGGCACCCTGGCTTACGCTACTGATTTGAGGTTTACCCTATGTTTGACCCTGAAAAATACCGTTCAGTCACCTGGCTGAAAGGCGGTCGCGCATACCCGGAACTCGATTGTTTCGGAATCATTAATGAAATTCGCAAAGATCTGGACCTGCTTGCGTGGCCTGATTTTTCCGGTGTGACTAAAGACGGCGGAGGCCTCGACCGGGAAGCTCGGAACTTTATGAAATCGCTTAGACGTTGCGAACCGTGCTTAGGTGCCGGGGTGGCCTGTTATTCGGGATCAACCGTCTCTCATGTGGGAATTGTTGTGCTGCTGGATGACCAGCTACAGATAGCGGAATGTAACCCTGGTACGCACGTCACTTTTTTGCCACTGGCGCGCTTCGTTCGACGTTTTAACCGCGTGGAGTTCTGGCAATGACAATCAGGATTTTCCCCTCCCGCCTTCCTGGAGAACCACTGGAAACACATAAGCATGGAGTGTTAACACTTCATGAATGGATGGAAAAAAATGTCCCGAGTTATTCGCAGGAGAAAACACATCCGATCTCCGTTGAGTTAGACGGGAAAATAGTCCCTCCGACTGAGTGGCCTTTATGTTATTTACGGCCCGACAGCGATGTTAAAATTTACCCGATTCCCTACGGTACCGGGTTAGAAATCGCCGTGTGGGTATCGATCGCTGTTTCGATAGCCTCGACTGCCTATGCGTTGTTTTTCGCGCCTAAACCGGAACTGGGTGGCTTTTCATCTAATAATGGGACTTCACTTGACCTGAATCCGGCTAAGGCGAATACAGCAAAACTCGGAGAGCCCATCCGGGAGGCATTTGGTCGAAACCGAATTTATCCTGATTATCTGGTGCAGCCTGTTACCCGGTTCGACCCGAATGACCCTACCAGAATGACGGTGGAAATGTTTGTTTGCCTTGGTTACGGCAGGTTTTCATATGCCGGGGGGGATTTTCGTGTCGGCGAAACGCCAGCGGTAACACTGGGCGATGGGTTCAGTTTTACCGGATATGGGCCGGATGACAATGTATTGGATGATCAGCGAAGCGAAAACTGGTTCAACAGTACAGAGGTCGGTGGGACATCGAGTGGGTCTGGGTTAGATATGGCGCAGACCTCGCCGGATTCAGATGACATTATCGCCGACAGTATGACCGTCTCAGGTGCAACTGTAACGTTTACCGGCCTGGACACCGATGACGACGATGATGAAGATGAGGATGACAATGCGCTACCTGACAGCTGGGTGGAAGGGACCATTGTAGAGATTAAGGCGCCGACTAACTTTCTGATCTCAACATCGTCAGGTTATAGCGTATTTGCCAGCAAGCTGATCACTGAACTCGCACCGATCGTGGGTATGCCGGTTACGCTGAGTTTTAACAGTGTTGATTACGATCTCTTCATTGCTTCCATTACACCAGGACAGGATGCCGTGCCGGGAGTGGGCGGCAGCGCTGCTAAAGTTCAGTCCAGCGCAGCACCCTCGACGTATGATTTTTCGGCAGGCAGTACCACGTTTACGCTGACCTGGCAGGGGATAACTTACCCGGTGTCTCTGGTTGCTGATTACGTGAATATGTCTGGCCTGCTGGTGACCATCACTGAGGGGCTAACGGGTTCTGGTCTGGTGGCGCGGGACAACGGCGGAACGGTGCTTATCACTGAGGAATCCAGTCCTTTTGCCGGTGGCGCAATTACCTCGTCTTCTCTCCCTGTGTCTGTTTTCGGAGATTCTCCGGTTTACTCTGCCGGAACGGCATCCACTGGCGGCAGTGCAGCTGTCACGGCGAATGTGACCCTGGCGTATAACAGTGCCACCGGGACCGCATTTTCAGGCATGCCGGAAGGCACACAGCGCTTGTCCCTGGCACATCGCGGTAATGAATATCAGATAGTGTCAACTGATGGGACCACTGCGACCGTCAGCCGTCTGGTGAGCGGTGTGATTGATGCTACCTGGCCAGGCTTCGTCATCAGAACGATGATCGACTACGAAGCGACAGGACTAAACGACAGTGATACCTGGATGGGGCCATTCCTGGCCTGCCCACAAAACGAAGTTGTGGATGCATTTGAAGTTAATATTTCGTTTCCGAATGGGTTGTGTGGTTTCGACAGCAAAGGTAAAAAACGGATCCGTCATACAGGGATTGATGTTCAGTACCGTGTGTATGGCAGCGGAAGTGCATGGCAATCGCTCTCATTCCCCTATGCTGAAAAAAACGTTAATGGTCTCGGTTTTACACACCGAATAAATCTTTTATCCCCTGGACTTGTTGAAGTCAGAATAAGACGGCAAAACGAGCAGGGTAGTAATAATGCTCGTGATTCTATGTTCTGGCAGGCACTTCGTGGCAGATTGCTGGCTCGTCCATCGTCTTATGCCGGTATTTCGACGATTGGTATTACGGTTGAAACTGGCGGGCAACTGGCTGCCCAGTCAGATAAGCGTATCAGCGTTGTAGCGACACGCAATTATGATGGGGGAGGAGATCGGACCATTAGCGGGGCGTTCTATCATGTCGCACGTAACCTGGGTTATCGTGATGATCAGATTGATATGGCAACGATTAATATGCTGGAGTCTACCTACTGGACACCAAGGGGGGAGTATTTTGATCATCAGGCTACCAGTGACAGCACATCGGCTAAGGATATTTTCGACAAGATAGCTGAGGCTGGTATGGGGTACTTCTTGCTGTCTGACGGACTGCTTTCTGCAGGGCGAGAAGGCATTAAAAACTGGACCGGAATCATTACTCCTCAGGATACTGTAGAGGAAATGCAGACATCATTCAGGGTACCTACTGATGATGATTACGACGGAGTTGATGTGAAATACATAAACTCCGTAACCTGGGCAGAAGAAACGGTGCAATGCAGAACGCCAGATAATCCATACCCGCGAAAAACGGAGTCCTACACCCTTGATGTGGTAATGAGTGCAGACAGGGCATTTCGAATTGGCATGCGCCGTTTGATGAAATATCTGCATCAACGGCGGACCTACACAACGACGACCGAAATGCTGGGCTGGTGTCACGAATTTGGTGATCACATTATTCTTTCTGACGATATCCTTACGGGGAAAACTCGCAGTTGCTTAATTGACGCAATGATGTATGACACGCAGGAAATCACTCTGCATGTTACTGAACCACTCGACTGGAGCTACGCAAACCCTCGATGCTGGATACAGTTTCAGGATGCCGGGGCATCACAGTTACTCACGCCACAGCAGGTCGACGACTATACCCTGACAGTGCCATATAGCGATGACCTTCGCCCGGATGAATGGATCATGGATGACCCTGATATTGAGTTGCCAAGATTGCTGTTTAGTGACAGTGAGAAAGGTGCTCGTCATGGGATAGTTCAGGAAATAGCACCTTCCGGTGACAGTAATTGCCAGATTACTGCACCGGAATACAAAGATATTTACTACCAATACGACGACGCCTCATACCCCGGCGATGTTGCCTGATCCTCTTTAAAAATATCCTTTCACCCGCTTCGGCGGGTTTTTTCATTTTTGGAGCACAATGTATGGCCGACAACGAAAAGCTTGGGTCGACATCGCCAGAGGTATTGCTGAAGAACGCAACCAATCTGGATAAGTTAGTCAATGGCCGGGAATCAGAGTCATTGCCGGATCGTTTCGCTGTACTTCGCCGTACCTGGTACGGCATGGAGATGGCCTTCAATCGCTTCATCACGTATATCACTGGTCGCGGTGAGCAGGCGGTAGGGGCCATTGGCTGGCAGGAGCTGGGAAACTGGGCGACCGGCCTCACAGTCGATAATCGCCAGCAAATCGTTTACTACAATGGCTCCTGGTACAAATACCTTGGTGAGCTTGAACACGTCATTGCCGGAGATTCTCCTGAGAACGATGGCGGTGTGTGGTCGGCTGCAAACCCCACAGGGAAATGGTCGAACATCGGTGACGCGGCTCTTCGCTCAAACCTGGGTTCAGGCGAAGAGGGGGTGGGGGATGCGTTACTGGCTGTCAAACAACCATACACAGGGGCTGTAGCCAGGACTCAGCACGACAAAAACTGGGACAGTATTAACCTTCTGGATTTTGTATACGCCACGGATGTTGTAGATGGTTTTGTTGATTATGGTCTTGGGCTTAACCGCGCCATTGCCGCTATGAGTTCTTTAGGTTCAACCAGCGTAGAGCATATTCCCAGACGCAGAATTAATGTACCTGCCGGGTTGCTGCACATCAAAACAAAAGTTGAACTTTCTTTTGGCCCTTTTGCATTATGTGGTGAGGGAATATTCCAGACTGTCTTTGCCATACATCCCAGCGCAGAGTCAGATGACGATTATCTGTTTGACTTCAGCTCAGCCGGCTGGGATTCAACAGGAAGGGTCAGAATATCCGAACTTTATCTGAGTAACTTCTCAGTGCTTGGGGAAACTGCGAGCTGGATTCGTAAAAGAATCTTTAAATTCTACGGCGTCGGCTGGGGTTTTGCGATAGAGAACGTGCAGGTCTGGTCGCCTCCACTTTCGTCATTCGAT
>OIXV01002476.1_pt1 | contig 14817 bp, 18 predicted proteins | sample 1587771 | NCBI WGS metagenome assembly OIXV01 (sample SAMEA3888893, study PRJEB22519) | human gut metagenome | biome: human gut; feature: human-associated habitat; material: faeces | place: Denmark | collected 2010
TCTACTGCAGCGAGTGCTTCGCTAAGATGAAGGAGAACGGCTGATTTACGCGCTTTTGCATGTAAACTGAGTTGAATGTTCCATTCCGCGCCCCGGCCTTACCGCCGGGGCGTGGTTTGTTATCGGGACGATTACAGGTTGATAGAATGAAAAAAACTCTCTCAAGGCTGCCGCGCGTCGTCCGGCTGGCGGCGCTGTCGGCGGTGCTGCTGGCTCTGTGCAGCAAGTCGTCGCCGCTCTACGCCTTCAACGACTGGATGGACGCAAACATCTTCTTCACGATGGGCCGCTCCATGCTCGGCGGCAGGGTGCTTTACCGTGACGTGTTCGACCACAAGGGCCCGGTGCTCTACCTGCTGTACGGGCTGGCGGGCCTTGTCGGCGGCACAGACTTCCGCGGCGTGCTGGTGCTGGAAATCATCGCCATGACGTCGTTTCTGTACACGGGTCTGCGCACGGCGGAGCTGCTGGCGGGCCGCCGCCTTTCGGTGTGGTGGATGGCGCTGCCCGCAGCGGGCATGGCGGCCAGCCGCGCGTTCTCCCACGGCGGCAGCGCTGAGGAGCTGCTGCTGCCGTTTCTGGCAGCGGCGCTGTTCAGCCTGGTCAGGGCGCTGCACAGTCCCAGCGCCAAGCCGCTGCGCGCGGTCTTTGTGCAGGGCCTTCTGGCCGGATGCGCGCTCTGGCTCAAGTACACGGTGCTGGGCTTCTACCTCGCGTGGGTCGTGGTGCTGGCGGCGCTCTACCTGCGGCGCGGCTGGCTTGCGCAGCTGGGCCGCAGTGTGGGGGCGTACCTTGGCGGCATGGCGCTGGCCACGCTGCCGTGGGTCGTCTACTTCGGCGTACACGGCGCGCTGGGGGACTGGTTCACCGCCTACTTTTATGACAATCTCTTCCTTTATAAGGGGGAGGGCGGCGGTCTGCCCGCGCTGGCGCAGCACCTGTGGTGGGCGGTGCGGGATGGCTTGCCCGCCGCGCTGCTGCTGGCGGCGTTCCTGCTCTGGGCGCTGCTGACCCGGCGTTTTGCCGCAGCGGGGGGCGTGGCCGCACTGGCCGCGGGGCTGGCCGCTACCAGTCTGATGGGCGGCTACCTGGTCTATTACGGGCTGGTGCTGGCGGTCTTTGCGCCGCTGGGCCTTGTGCCGCTGGTCCGCCTTGCGGAAAAGACCCCCGCGCCCGTCCGTACCGCGCTGCCCTGGGCTGTGCTGGCCGCGTGCGCTGCCGCCTGCTATGCCCTGACGCCCAACCGGGCACTGCGGGGCCGCGCCCGCGCCGACCTGCCCCAATACCGCTTTGCAGCGCAGATCAACGGCGGCAGCCTGCTGAACTACGGCACGCTGGACGGCGGCTTTTACACGGCGGCGGGCGTGCTGCCGCCCTGTAAATATTTCTGCGTGACGAACATGCCGCTGGACGACCAGTGGACCGACCAGCAGGCCGTATTGAAGGCCGGTGCTGTGGACTACGTCGTGGCGCTGACCGGCGACCTGCACGGCGATTTCCCGCAGTATGCGGTCATTGACCGGTGCAGCTATGACGGCGGCGAGGGCGAAGTGACCTGGTATCTCTACCAATTGCAGCGGTGATTTGCGTTTTTGTGCCCTATGCGGTATAATAACACTGATCCCTGTACATCCTGCCAGAAAGGCAATGCCTATGAAACAAAAACTCACCCTGCGCCGCGTCCTCGCCAGCGCTGTGGCGGCGCTGGCTGCCGCTGCGGCGGTCTGGCTGCTCTGCCGCTGGGTCGGCTATGATTTGCAGCTGCGCATCGGCAATGAGCCGGTCTATGAAATCGCAAACGATGACTATACCCAGATCATCGACGTACCCGAGGACGGGCTTTGGCAGGCCGTCCCGCTGGAGGCGGGGCAGACGCTCTATGGCTGCCGCCTGCGGTTCAGCACCCACGGGGAGCTGTACCGCGCCGGTATGGTCATGGTCGATCTGTGTGATGCCGACGGTACGATCCTGCGCGAGGCGGCGGGCAACTACGCCAACATTTTTGACGACAACTTCACGGGCTTTGCCTTCGGCACGGCCTACACGGCGGCACAGGCGGAAACACTCTGCCTGCACATCTATAACGTCGTCGAGTGGGAGGGGCCGCTCGGCCTCTGGGCCAGCACCGGCACGGTGGGGGCGCTGGCTCTGACCGCGGACGGCGTTGATGCCGATGCCACGCTGGCATTGCAGTATATGACCGACGATACTGGCAGCTGGCCGTCCGATTTGGCAAACGGGCTGGCCCCGCTGCTGGCGTTCGCAGCATTTGCCGCCGTGCTGCTGTTCGGCCTGCGTGCCCCGCTGCCGCTGACCGTGGCGGTGGTCGGCCTTGCGTGCGGACTGCTGTTTGTGCGCGTCACCCCGGCGCTTGTCGCGCCCGATGAATACACCCATCTGGCTGCAGCCTATGAGCTGGCCAGCCGCCTGAGCGGCGAGACGCCCGCCGACGAAAACGGCTGTCTGTTGGTGCGGGAGAGCGATGCGCCGCACTTCGGCACCCGCAGCGGCGAGATCGGCATTCTGGCCTACAAGGCCGAGGCACTGGCCCGTCAGAAGGAAGCTGGCGGTCCCGACGCACTGACCGCCGTCAGCGAGGCCAAGGCCGGGCAGGGCAGCGGCAACTACCTGCCGCAGGCGCTGGGCATCCGGCTGGCCCGCAATGCCGGTGCTAACTTTTACACGATGCTGCGTCAGGCGCGGACCTTCAACCTGATTTTCTATCTGCTGCTGGCCGTGCTGGCTGTGGCGCTGGCCCCGGCGGCGGTGCGCGGGCTGCTGGCCTGCATTGCGCTGCTGCCGATGCCGCTGCAGCTGGCGGGCAGTCTCTCGCCCGATGCGTCGGTGCTGGGCATGGTGTTCTGCTACACGGCGCTCTGCCTGCGGCTGCGCACCAAAAAAGCCGTGTGGTGGGAAAAAATCCTGCTCATCGCCCTCGGCGGGGCTGTCGGCCCGGCCAAGGCCATCTACCTGCCGGTGGTGCTGCTCTGCTTTATCATCCCGGCGGACAACCTTGTGGGGCCGACGGAATTTTTCCGGGGCTCGTTTGGTGCGCGCGTGCGCTCCGGGCAGCTGATCCGGGAGGCCGTGCTCGTGCTGGCGGGCTGCCTGTGGCTCTCCGCCAACCTCGGTGAGCTGGCCTATGCCGCCCGCGATATGAATCAGATGCTTCTGGCCGTCGGCGCGGTGGGTGTTGCTCTGCTGCTGGCGCTGGTGCGCTGGCTGTATGGAAAAGTGCAGAATGACGCCAAAAAGCTGCGCCTGTTCAAGGGCGCGCTGGCCTGTGCCGTTGTGCTGGCCGTCGTCGGCGGGGTGCTTGCACTGTCCCGCATGGGCGGCGGGCTGGCCCCCGACCAGCTGCTGATGACGAACCCCAACGGCGATTCCATCTGGACGTTCTCGCTGGGGTATATCTGCCGCAACCTGCCCGCCACGGCGAAGCTCTTGCTGCGCACGATCCCCGCGCAGGGTGCGCTCTGGCTGCAGGGCGTTCTGGGCACGACGCTGGGGGAGCCTATCGTCTACCGCATCGACGTCAGCTGGCTGCTGGGCGTCGGGCTGGTGCTGGCATTGCTGGCGGCAGCCCTGCCGGTGCAGGACGAATCGGATGAGCCGCTGCTGGGCCGCCGCACCGGCTTCGGCGTGCTGGGCATCATCCTCTGCGTTGCGGCGGCGTCGCTCGTCGTGGCGCTGAACTGGACGCCCATCAACTATGAAACGCTGTTCGGTATGCAGGGCCGCTACTGGCTGCCCGTGCTGCCGCTGGCGCTTCTGCTCGTCAAGGGAAACCGCGGCGTTTGTGCGCGGCGCGACCTTTCCCGCGGGGCGGCACTGGCCGTCACCGCCTGTACACTGTTGACCCTGCTGCAGGGCTATAGCCTATACGCAAGCTGGCAGCCGGTATCATAAATCTGCCTACACTATTATAAAGGAGACACTCTCATGACTGTTACGAAGAATACCATCATCGCCGAAATCCTGAACAACGACCCCACCCAGGGCTGCGTGCCCATCTTCCTGTCCACCGGTATGCACTGCCTGGGCTGCATGGCCTCCCATGGTGAGACCGTCGAGGAGGCCTGTGCTGTCCACGGCGTTGACGCCGACGAACTCGTCGATGAGCTGAACGATTACTTTGCACACCTGTAATGCGCCGCGGCTCGATGCCCGCCTGGCCGCTGCCTATGATTTTGTACGTCCGGGGCACGCGGCGGCGGACATCGGCTGCGATCACGGCAAATTAAGCGCCGCACTGGCGGGCAGCGGACGCTGCCCGCTTGTTTTGGCTTGTGACCTGCGCCCCGGCCCGCTGGAAAAGGCCCGTGTGACCTGTGCGCCCTACGGGGATAAGGTGCAGTGCCGCTTAGGCAGCGGACTTTCGGTTTTAGAACCCGGCGAGGTCGATGACATCATCATCGCCGGTATGGGCGCGGAGACGATCATTGAGATCCTGGAGGCAGCGCCCTGGGTGTTCGATGCGCGGTACAATTTGGTGCTGGTCCCCGCGACGAAGCACAGCATCCTGCGCCGCTGGCTGGCCCGCCGCGGCTTTGCACTGCGGGCCGAGACCCTCTGCCAAGCCGCAGGCCGGTGGTACGCCGTCATGAACGCGCAGTACACGGGTGCCGTCCGCGAGCCGGACGGGCTGTTCTGCCTGACCGGCCTGACGAACGGCCAGCCCGGGTGCAGCGAGTATTACGCCGTGCAGAATGAGAAGCTGAAAAAGTACCGCTTGGGTCTGCCGGAGGGGGAAGAAAACGAGGCTGTAGGAAAACTGATTGCGGAATTGGAGCATTTGTCCAAGCCGTGATGAATCACCTGCGCACAACCGTAAACGGCCACGGCGGCCAGAGGGCTGGCCGCCCTACAAGCACCCGGTACCGTGATTTGTAGGGGAGAGATTTATCCCTCCCGGGCACGTTGCCTATATTGCTCGTCTACTTTCCGCCGCCCTGTAGGGGCCGGGTATGCCCGGCCCGCAGCGTCGAATCAGGCACCCGCAGACGGGCAATTTCCGCAAGCCTGCGGTAAAACAGAATCCATCAGGAGGTAAAAACATGTCAGTAAGCGTACAGCAGATTTTGGGCTTTCTGCGGGCGGTGGCCCCGCAGGAGCTGGCATTGGATTGGGATAACGTCGGCCTGCTCGTCGATGCGGGTCAGCCCGTGGACGGTGTGCTGACCACGCTGGACATCACCCCCGCCGTTGTGCGGGAGGCTGTCGAAAACGACTGCCAGCTTATTGTCAGCCATCACCCGGTCATCTTCCATCCGCTCAGGACGCTGGCTGCCGATGATGTGCCCGCCCTGCTGATGAAAAACGGCATCTCGGCCATCTGTATGCACACAAACCTTGACGCGGCCCCGGGCGGCGTCAACGATACACTCTGCGACATCCTCGGCATCGCCGCCGAGGGCCGCGAGAGCTTCGCCGAAGGCTGCGGGCGCATCGGCACCACGATGCCCACCACGGTGGAGGCGCTGGCCAAATTCTGCGCCGCCACGCTACACAGCGGCGTCAAGTACGTGAACGGCCAAAAGCCTGTCACCTGCCTGGCCGAGGTCAGCGGCGGGGGCGGCAGTTACTTAGAGGAAGCCATCGCGCGCGGCGCGGACTGCCTTGTCACCGGCGAGGCAGCCCACCACATTGCGCTGCTGGCCAGGCAGAAGGGCATCGGCCTTGTGGTCGCGGGCCACTGGGGCACCGAGCACGCCATTGCCGATGTGCTGGCTGTCCAGCTGGAAAAGCAGTTCCCGGCCCTCACCGTCGCCCACGCCGAGGCTGATGCTGATCCGTATTCCTACCTATTATAATAAGGAGCCATTCCCATGTCCCTTGATGCCGCAACGCTGGCGCTGGTCGCCGGTGAACTGAAAAACACGCTGCTCGATGCCAAGATCGACAAAATCTTTGAGCCGACCCGCGACGAGGTGCTTATGACCCTGCGCACCCGCACCGAGACCCACCGTCTGCTGCTGTCGGCCCGCAGCGGCTCGGCCCGCGTCTGCCTGACGAAGGAGAGCTTCGAGAACCCGCTCACGCCGCCGGGCTTCTGTATGCTGCTGCGCAAGCACCTGACCGGCGGGCGGCTCATTGAGCTGCGCCGCGAGCCGGGGGACCGCATCGTCTATTTTGACTTCCGCTGCACGAACGAGATGGGCGACCTGGTCACGAACACGCTGGCCGTCGAGCTGATGGGCCGCTACTCCAATCTGGTGCTCGTGCAGGGCGGGCGCATCATTGATGCCCTCAAGCGGGTGGACTTTGACGACAGCGAGGTCCGCCAGCTGCTGCCGGGTCTGGCCTACACGCTGCCGCCCAAGCCCGCGCGGCCTGACTTTTTGGAGACGAGCGCCGCCGCCATCGTGGCCGCTGCGTGCGAGAAGGACTTGCCCGTTGCACAGGCGCTCGGCAAGACTGTGGCGGGCGTCGGCCCCGTCGTCGTGCGGGAGGCCGTCTGCCGCGCCCTGGGGGAAACGCCTGCGCTGGCCTGCGACCTGACCGCCGAGGAGAAGGCCGGGCTGGCCGCAGCCATCGACGAATTGAAGGACGAGCACGCCCACGGCGGCACGCCCACCGCGGTGCGTCTGCCCCAGCCGGACGGCGCACCGAAGCCCGTGGAGTTCAGCTTCTTTGTGCCGCAGCAGTACGGCAGCGCGGCGATTTTGACCCGGTATCCGTCCTACAGCGAGATGCTCGAGGACTACTACGCCACGAAGGACCGCGCCGAGCGCCTGCGCCAGAAAAGCCGTGAGCTGTACAAGGCCGTCCACAATATGTATGACCGCGCCGTCCGCAAGCAGGCCGCGCGGAAGGAGGAACTGAGCCAGTCCGCCAAGGCCGACACGCTGCGCCTGTACGGCGAGCTTTTGCAGGCGAACCTCTGGGCCATCCACAAGGGTGACCGGCAGGTGACCGTGCAGAACTACTACACCGGCGAGGATGTGCCCATACGCTTGGACCCGCGTCTGGGCGGCAACGAGAACGCGCAGAAGTATTTCCGCGATTATAAAAAGAAGCAGACCGCACACGCCATGCTGCAAAAGCTGCTGGTGGAGGGCGAGGCCGAGATCGAGTATCTGCGCACGGTGCTGTATGAGGTGGAGAGCGCCCCCGGCGAGATGGCGCTGAACGAGATCCGCGCCGAGCTGAAAAGCCAGGGGTACTTAAAGTATTACAAGCAGCGGGACCGCAAGCAGAAGCCTGCGGACTTCCTGCGGTATACCTCGAGCGACGGGTTTGAGATCCTGGTGGGGCGCAACAACCTGCAGAACGACAAGCTGACCCTGCACACCGCCCGCGGCAAGGACCTGTGGTTCCACGTCCAGAAGGCACCCGGCAGCCACTGCGTCGTTATGAGCCGCGGAGAGGACATCCCCGACACGACCAAACAGGAGGCCGCCGAGCTGGCCGTCCTGCATTCGAGCCAGAACGGCGGTGCAAAGGTCGCCGTGGACACCACCGAGGTCAAAAATATATGGAAGGCCAACGGGGCGAAACCGGGCATGGTGCTGTACGAGGTCTACACGACGGTCTACGTGACGCCGCGTGAAGGGCTGGAGGAGCAGCTGAAAAAACGGTAAATGTAGGGGGCGGCGTCCCCGACGCCCCGCAGGCCGATGCGGACAGCGCCCCCTACAATCTGCCGCACGGTAGGGGCCGGGCATGCCCGGCCCGCGGCCTTCCCGCAGGAGGTCGTCTGCCATACAGCTGCGGGCCGCACATGTGCGGCCCCTACAGGGCAACTATAATATGAGGTACGCAATATGAAGAAAAATTTTCCGATTCTTGTATCTCTTGTTTTACTTACCGCCTGCACGTCTGCCCCAGCGGACAGTGTGGCGGCTACCCCCGAACCTACCGCAACGCCTGTCATAACCCTGGCACCCACGCCGTCCCCGACGCCTGCGCCGACGATGGCGGTGTACGATGAGGTCTCCTTCGACGATTGGCGGGACGGTGCAGGCTGCACGATGCCGGACTACACGTTCAGCGCTCCGCATAAGCCGCAACCGCAGGAACAGGTCACATGGCCCACGGACGGCGTGACGCTCTGCTATAATGCAAAGACGCTGGAAGAAGCAGCGGAGATTTTCCACACCACGGTGGAAAACTTAAAGGAGTTGAACCCGGACTGGCAGGACAAATACAGCCGCGCCATTGGGTGCTACTGGGCCCTGAAAGTACAGGCCGAACCCTACACCCTGCCCATGAACAACGTGGTGACGGTCACAGTCAATGCACCGTGGGTCGAGAGCTACTATGACCGTACCGAAGTCTGCGATGTTCCCGCGTCGCTGGACAAGCAGGCCCGGGCGGTGCTGGCCTCGGCGTATTACTTCCAATATCACTGGTGGGGGATGCACGCGGGCTTTTTGCCCTATGAGAAACTGGACGAGCCGGTTGGGTTTTTCAACTACCGCGCGGCGGATGGCGCGTTTTACACGAAGTTCTCGGAGTTCGGCAGCTTTCTGCACACGGTCTACTCCGATGCCTGGGTGGACGATATGCTGAGCATGGACCCCGCACCCTTTGCCGAGGGCGAAAACGACACCATCCTGACGCTGGACGGTGACCGCGGCGGCAACATCGCCTACTGCGGGCATCTTTTCACAGAGCCGGAGCTGCAGCCTGACGGCAGCCTTGCATTCTGGCAGCTCTCGCTGACCTGCGAGAGCGACGATTTTAAAGGCTGGGCAGGGGAGGAGACGATTGTGCCCGATACCGCCACTGTAACGACGGTGCGGTTGGTGCCGACGGAGAATGGCTGGCGGGTGGATGCGCTGGAGCTGCCGAATTAACCCACTTGGCCACCTCTGGGAGGGGGCTCCGCCCGCAGGCGGTGGGGGAGAGAACTTTGCGGCTGCCCGAAATATTTCGGGTGAAGGCAAGGCTCTCTCCCTCCGGCCCTGCGGGGCCACCTCCCTCGCAGAGGGAGGCAAGGAGCAGACCGTGACAATTTCCTTACAAATTGCCCACAAATCCAACAAACTTTCCCCAAAAACCATGCACTCTGTTGAAAACTCATACAACCTCCACTACTTTCGGCATAACGTAAAAATTTCTCAAAAAAATTTTATAAAAATGCCAAAAAACACTTGCAACACCGGGAGACGTGTGCTATAATACATCTTGGCTGCGGAAGGCTTGTGCAGAATAAGCAAGCTGCGCAAGCCGCGATATGCGTTGATGCGGGAGGTTGCCGCCGTAAAGCCGAAGGGCTGACGGGTTTTTCCGCGGAGTATGTCCGATCTTAGAACCGGGCGAAAGAATTACGGAAACAAAGGGATATGTACGCCACTGCATTCTGCGGTGCGGACCAATGTTCACCTTACTTTGTGATGATTCTTTCCGGGAGAACTGTGCGAACACGGTTCACCGGATTTTGTCATGCGAAAAGGTTGAACACCCGGAAACGTGTGTAATTTATCGGCTCGCCTAAGGCGCAAAATTTTATAGGAGGCGAATGCAATGGCAGTCAAAGAAAAAATCAGAATCCGTCTGAAGAGCTACGATGCATCCCTGATCGATGCTGCGGCACAGAAGATCGTGGAGACCGCTAAGCGCACTGGCGCTCGCGTTTCCGGCCCGATCCCTCTGCCCACCGACAAGGAGGTCGTCACGATCCTGCGCGCTGTCCACAAGTACAAGGACAGCCGTGAGCAGTTCGAGACCCGCACGCACAAGCGTCTGATCGACATTCTGAAGCCGTCCAACAAGACGGTCGAGGCTCTCATGAGCCTGCAGCTCCCCGCCGGCGTTGACATCGAGATCAAGCTGTAATCGAGTTTTTACATTATAATGGCCGATACGCGCGGCCGTGATTCGTGAACGGTCGGCGTGTAATGGAAAGACACGGTAAAGCACCATCTCGCTGCAATGCAAACAGCGGAGAGGTCATGTTGATGGGAAACCACCAACCAATAACCTTTACAGGAGGACAAACACAATGCAAAAAGGTATCATCGGCAAGAAGCTGGGCATGACCCAGCTGTTCGACGCCAACGGCAAGGTCGTTCCGGTCACCATCATCGAGGCCGGCCCCTGCACCGTCGTGCAGAAGAAGACCGTTGAGTCTGACGGCTACCAGGCTGTTCAGATGGGCTACGGCGAAGTGAGCGCCAAGAAGGTCAACAAGGCCGCCAAGGGGCACTTCGACAAGGCTGACGTCGCTCCCAAGCGCACCCTGCGTGAGTTCCGTTTTGATGACATCGCTGCCGTCAACGTCGGCGACATCCTCAAGGCTGATGTCTTCGCAGAGGGCGACAAGGTTGACGTTGTCGGCACCAGCAAGGGCAAGGGCTATCAGGGCGTTATCAAGCGCTTTGGCCAGCACCGCCTGCGTGAGAGCCACGGCACCGGCCCTGTTGCACGTCATGCCGGTTCTAACGGTTCCACTTCCAGCCCGTCCCGCGTGTTCAAGGGCAAGCGTCTGCCCGGCCACATGGGTGCGGTCCGCGTGACCGTCCAGAACCTGAGCATCGTTAAAGTCGATGCTGAGAACAATCTGATCGCGATCAAGGGTGCGATCCCCGGCCCGAAGGGCTCGGTCGTGACCATCCACGACAGCGTGAAAGCGTAAAGGAGGAAAACACAATGGCACAGTTTGATGTCGTCGATATGAACGGCAAGAAGGTTTCCACCGTTGAGCTTTCCGACGCCGTGTTCGGGATCACCCCGAACGAGAAGGCTGTCCACGAGGCAGTCGTCAACTTCCTGGCCAACCAGCGCCAGGGCACCCAGAACACCAAGATCCGCAAGGAAGTCCGCGGCGGCGGCAAGAAGCCTTGGCGCCAGAAGGGCACCGGCCACGCTCGTCAGGGCTCTATCCGTGCTCCGCAGTGGACCCACGGCGGTGTTGCTCTGGGTCCCAAGCCCCGCAGCTACTACTACACCATCAACAAGAAGGTCAAGCGTCTGGCTCTGCTCAGCGCCCTGTCTGACAAGGCTGCCAACGGCAACATGATCCTGGTCGACAAGATCGCCGCTGACGAGTACAAGACCAAGACCGTCGTTGCTTTCCTGGCCGCTGTCGGCGCAGGCAAGAAGAACCTGATCGTCAATGACACTCTGGACGCCAAGTTCGTCAAGAGCGCCGCCAACATCCCCGGTGTCCAGACCGCCGCTACCGGCATCAACACCTACGATGTTGTCAACGCCGACAAGCTCATCCTGAGCGTTGACGCTGCCAAGAAACTTGAGGAGGTATATGCGTGATGAAATTCGCACAGGACATCGTTCTCGCCCCCGTCATCACCGAGAACTCCATGGCTGGCATCGCTGACAAGAAGTACACCTTCAAGGTCGCTACCGACGCCACCAAGATCGACATCGCCAACGCTGTTGAAGAGCTGTTCGGCGTGAAGGTCGCCAAGGTCAACACCATCTCCGTCCGTGGTCGCTATCGCCGCCAGGGCATGCACGCCGGCTACACTGCCAAGAGCAAGAAGGCCATCGTCACCCTGACTGCCGACTCCAAGGAGATCGAGTTCTTCAACTCCATGGTTTGATGACCGGATGGCCGCAAGGCCGTCTTGAGGGCCCCGCCGAGGGGCCCGGTTATGGGGATATGACCCCGATAAAAATTCATAAGATAACAACAAGGAGATCAACATGGCTATCAAGAAGTACAAGCCGACTACCCCCGGTCGCCGTGGCATGACTGTTACTGACTACAGCGTGCTGTCCAAGGTCGATCCGGAGCGCAGCCTGCTCGAGTCCAAGAAGAAGCATGCCGGCCGCAACAACACCGGCAAGATCACCGTCCGCCATCACGGCGGCGGCAACCGCACGAAGTACCGCGTCATTGACTTTAAGCGCGACAAGGTGGATATGCCCGCCGTTGTCAAGACGCTGGAGTACGACCCCAACCGTTCCGCGCACATTGCGCTGGTGCAGTATGAGGACGGCGAAAAGCGCTACATCATTGCTCCGGAAGGCCTGAAGGTGGGCGACACCGTGATGAGCGGCGCAGGCGCCGACATCAAGCCGGGCAACTGCCTGCCGTTCGCCAATATCCCCGTCGGCACCATTATCCACAACATCGAGCTGTACCCCGGCAAGGGCGCGCAGCTGGTGCGCAGCGCCGGCAACATGGCGCAGCTGATGGCGAAAGAGGGCAAATACGCTCTGGTGCGCCTGCCGTCCGGCGAAATGCGCAACGTTCCCGTGAACTGCATCGCCACGATCGGCCAGGTCGGCAACGTCGACCATGAGAACGTGAACATCGGCAAGGCCGGCCGCAAGCGCCATATGGGCTGGCGTCCGACCGTCCGCGGTTCCGTCATGAACCCCTGCGACCACCCGCACGGCGGCGGCGAGGGCAAGAGCCCGGTGGGCCGTCCCGGCCCTGTCACCCCCTGGGGCAAGCCCGCCCTGGGCTACAAGACCCGCAAGACGAAGAACCGTACTGAGAAGTTCATCGTCAAGCACCGCAACGCGAAGTAAGGAGGCAGTAAAAGATGAGCAGAAGTATCAAGAAAGGCCCCTTTTGCGCCCCTGAGCTGCTGAAGCGGGTCGATGAGATGAATCAGACCGGCGAGAAGAAGGTCCTGAAGACCTGGAGCCGCGCCTCCACTATCTTCCCCGCTTTCGTGGGCCACACCTTTGCTGTCCACGACGGCCGCAAGCATGTCCCCGTCTATGTGACCGAGGACATGGTGGGCCACAAGCTGGGCGAGTTCGTGCCCACCCGCACCTTTAAGGGCCACGCGGGCAGCAAGACCGGTAAGTAAGGAGGAGAGAAAAGATGGAAGCAAAAGCCAACCTGAAATATCTGCGGATCTCTCCCCGTAAGGTGAAGATCGTCCTGGACCTCATCCGGGGCAAGGACGTGGCCACCGCCACCGCCATCCTGCTGAATACGCCCAAGGCTGCCTCTGAGCCCGTGCTCAAGCTGCTGAAGAGCGCCGCCGCCAATGCGGAGAACAACCACCAGATGGACCCTGAGAAGCTGTATGTGTCCGCCTGCTACGCCAATCCCGGCCCCATCATCAAGCGCATCATGCCCCGCGCCCAGGGCCGTGCGTACCGGATCAACAAGCGCACTTCTCACGTCACCATCGCGGTGAGCGAGCGCTAAGGGAGGAGGAGAACTATGGGACAGAAAGTTAATCCCCACGGCCTGCGCGTGGGTGTCATCAAGGATTGGGACTCCCGCTGGTATGCCCGCAACGAAAAGGTGGGCGACCTGCTGGTGGAGGACAAGAAGATCCGGGACTACCTGAAGAAGACCCTGTACTCCGCCGGTATCCCCAAGATCGAGATCGAGCGCGACAACGCCAAGGTTCGCATCTACCTGCACTGCGCCCGCCCCGGCGTCGTCATCGGCAAGGGCGGCGAGCAGATCGAGCAGTACCGCCTGACCGTTGAGAAGATGATCGGCAAGCCCGTCGCCCTCAACATCGTGGAGGTCAAGCAGGTCGACACCAACGCCCAGCTGGTGGCTGAGAACATCGCCCAGCAGCTGGAGAAGCGCATCTCCTTCCGCCGGGCCATGAAGCAGAGCATCCAGCGTGCTCTCCGCGCCGGCGCCAAGGGCATGAAGTGCACCGTGGGCGGCCGCGTGGGCGGCGCTGATATCGCCCGCAGCGAGCACTATCACGAAGGGTCCATCCCGCTGCAGACCCTGCGTGCGGATATCGACTACGGCTTCGCCGAAGCCAAGACCACTTATGGCCGCTTGGGCGTCAAAGTCTGGGTGTACAAGGGACAGAAGCTTCCCAAGCCCAAGAAAGCGCCGGTCGCCGCCAATACCGAAGGAGGCAGATAAGCTATGTTGATGCCCAAGAGAGTCAAGCGTCGCCGCGTGTTCCGCGGACGCATGAACGGCAAAGCCATGCGCGGCAACTTCCTTGCTTATGGCGAGTTTGGCCTTGTCGCTACCGAGCCCAGCTGGGTGACCAGCCAGCAGATCGAAGCGGCTCGTATTGCCCTGACCCGTTACACCAAGCGTGGCGGTCAGGTTTGGATCAAGATCTTCCCCGACAAGCCTGTTACCAAGAAGCCTGCTGAGACCCGCATGGGTTCCGGTAAGGGTTCTCCCGAGTACTGGGTTGCCGTGGTAAAGCCCGGCCGCGTTCTGTTTGAGATCGCGGGCGTGCCCGAAGAGACTGCGCGTGAAGCCCTCCGTCTGGCCTCTCACAAGCTGCCTCTTAAGACCAAAATTCTCGCGCGCGAGAACAAAAACGAAGCGGGTGGTGAAGCACAATGAAGGCAAAAGAGCTTCAAGCAATGAACAAGAACGAGCTTGAAACCAAGGTCGCCGATCTGAAGGCGGAACTGTTCAACCTTCGTTTCCAGCTTGCCACTGGGCAGCTGCAGAACACCATGGTCATTCAGGGCGTCAAGCGTGATATCGCCCGCTGCATGACCGTCCTTCGTCAGCTCGAACAAAAAGACGCCCAGTAAGGGCTTAGACCGAAAAGAAGGAGGCAGCCGCTTCAATGTCTGAACAAAGAGGATACCGCAAGACCCGCGAAGGTCTGGTGGTCAGCGACAAGATGGATAAGACCATCGTTGTGGAAATCAAGACTCGTGTGCGTCATCCGCTGTATGGCAAAATCATGAACCAGACCAGCAAGCTCAAGGCGCATGACGAGAACAACGAATGTGGCATCGGCGACCGTGTGCGCGTGATGGAGACTCGTCCCCTGAGCCGCGACAAGCGCTGGCGCCTGGTCGAAATCATCGAGAAGGCCAAGTAATCAAAAGGCACTGTCCTCGCAGGGTATGTCTCCTCTTATTCCATAAGCACCCATGGATTTCAAATATCATGGGCTGAACTGTGGAAGGGAGGAGCATGAAGCCCTTCGATGG
>OIXV01002503.1_pt1 | contig 14716 bp, 26 predicted proteins | sample 1587771 | NCBI WGS metagenome assembly OIXV01 (sample SAMEA3888893, study PRJEB22519) | human gut metagenome | biome: human gut; feature: human-associated habitat; material: faeces | place: Denmark | collected 2010
ATTATAAAATCTTTTTGCATCACTCATTTTAATAAACCTCTCAACTGTTTTCTGATAAGACCAACTTTGGGGAAATCTGCAATTGCTTTATTCTCATTTATGACAATAAATTTCCTTAACATTTTAGGATTTCGATGTATCATCTCTAATGCTTGTTCAAAATTTAATTTTCTAATTTGGCTCATATAATGTCCTGAACAAAATTCAAAATTGTTAATAAAACATTGTTTGATGAGTTCATCCGTCCATGATTTTTTCACTTCATAATTTTTTCCTAAAAAATTAAGTTCTTCTTCCACTTTCTGCAAAAGCGGATTTTTAGGATTTGTGTTTACAATAATCATAATTACTCCTTAGTTTCGTAGATGTTGCTGACAACTTCGAAACTTTCTTCGCTTGAAAAATTACACATATAATCTACAACCCATCTATCGTCGTGTGGTTTTAATCGATAGCATCCTTCCTTGATGTCGTAAAAAACAGTATATAGACTATCGAAAAATCGAACGATGTCCCCCTCGAAAATCTCCTTGCCATTTTTGTCTTTCAATCCTGTTGACTGCATGAGTTCAATTTCATCAAACTCAACTGACATTTCTGTATATCTTTCAGTATCTTCCTGCTGACAGATGTCTACGAACTTACTATCAAATGAAATGTTAGTAACATCACACATCCATTTTAACGACTTCATCCATACTCTGAATTTTGGTAGCATGTTAAATTCTCCTCTTTATCTCTCTACTGCAAAATTGTACATCAACAAGTAATCATCTAAGACCTTGTGGCATTTTGTGATGAATGATTTTATATCAATATCTGCATTGAAAAACTGAATCAGTATCAATTGACTAGCTAAATGTTTTTCAAGATGGTTGAGTGCCATCTGGTCTAATTCAGCATTCACTTTATCAATGTCTATTTCTTCTTTTTCTATAGGTTTGCTTGGCGCAACCCATCTAAAATCCGAATCTAATGTATCAGATTCTTGATATTCAACTTTTTGGGTCTTACAGTCATAAATTTCTTTTGAAATTTCAGGACTATTTTTCTCTTTGTCAATGACTAAGAAAATCACGTTGATAGATGTGTCTTCAAATCCATTTTGAATTACATTCAATTCAACAAGGTTATTACCAACCAATTCCCGCATCTTCTTTTCAGATTGACGGTAAGCAATGCCAGGAAACATGATATAAAATCCGTATCGTTTCGTGTAAGTCATTGACTTCAACAAGAAGATATCATCAACAACACCTGATTTTTTCCAAGGGTATAGTTCTTTAATAGCTTGTTGATCTTCTTCTGGTAAATCTTTCAATTTCATAGAATAAGGCGGATTCATTGCAATTGCATCCACTTGTATATCTGATTGATAAGTGAAAAAGCTCTGATTATGCACGACTGCATGAGGAAAATTTGTTTTCAACGCTTCACAACTTTCCTGCTGAATTTCTACCGCATGAAAATCAGTCATACTGATAAACTGCTCCAACTGGCCAGAACCTGCTGCACCATCAAAGACAGATATATTTTCACCACAATATTGTTTTATTTTGTTTGCTAAGTATTCACGCAAAGGCTTCCCTGTCACATACTCAGCAAATTTATTGGCTTTCTCACGGTTATTGTGTTCCACGAACGTCATATCCTCACCTCATCTCCAATTTTCACTTTATCATACACGTCCTTCGCAACCACGAAAATACCGTAGTCACGAATGGTAAGCGTGTATAGCTTGCCGTGTCGTCCTTTTTCGACGACCTTACCGAATATCTCTGCGCCAGCGTTGTCAGCTTTATAGACGACAATCGGACGCTTTGCTTCTAGTTCTGCAATCCTGCCCATCTGCCAGACATTCAACCCAGCAGACAGCAGAATCCAGATTGCGATGAATCGTTTCAATCTGTAACCTCCTCAAAGTAGCTATGAAATTTACTTAAATTGATAATAGCAACCTCTTCAACAGAATGCTTTTCAATATCAAAATCTGGATCGTTTTTCCCAAACTCTTTCTTTATCGCTTTTTTAGCAAGCGAAGGTAAAGCGAATATACTTGCTCCATTTCTTAAGGCTAGCGCTTGGCCATTTTTGTTTACTATTCGGTAACCTACATCAAACAGTCTGATTTTCCCAGGGATTCTTATGCGTTTATTTTCAGTTTTTGTAACTTGTTCAAGTGTTTGTACCATCACTCCACCTCCTGATTATTCATCTTCCAATTCCTCCAACTGCGCTTTCATTTTCTTCACTCGCTTTTTCAGCAAGTCACGTTCTTCTGACCTGCTAAACGCTAGTGATTTGACACACGGCTCAGATAGTTCAACTATCCTTGCCTCGTTCTGCTCGATTGACCGCTTCAACCCGTCAATCATTGTTTGTTTGTTGTATTTCATGGTTTAACCTGCTTGTTTTTCTAGCCAGTTAAAGAGCAGACCGAACTGTTCTGTCACTAGCTCATCATCATTGTATTGTTTGCAAATCTCTCCGATTGACGACACTGCCCATTGCCAATAAGCATCGGTTCCGAATCCGACTTCTTGGCTTTTCTGATTGCTGCGCGCCATCCATTCAGGAATGACTCTGCTAAAGAAATCTATGTAGTCAATCTTCATGGCAATTCCTCAATCTTGATATAGATCCCGACTGTGTCTGCCCAAAACTTTTCAGCAATCTCACTGGCCACTTGTGCATCATCTTTCCAATATCCAAGCTTCGTCATGCAATCCTTGAGCAACTTCTGCAGATTGTCTGTATCTGGCTTTGTGGTCTTGTACTGGCCATCATAGCTTTTTTTGATACGAGGGAAGCACCACTTGACTGTCAGACGAATAGCTCCTTTAATTTTATTCGGAGGTACATGCTGTGCGAGCAAGCTCTCAAATTTCGCCCTGGCATTTTTCAAGTCGGCTGGTTCATAAAAGATTGGCTTTCCAAATTGTACGTTTACCTTTTTCTGTTGGTGTGTTGTAGTTGGAATTTTTTGCATCGGTAAAAAGAATTCAATCATCATAGTCCACCCCTTTCCACTGACCAGTTTCGGGATTGTAGACGATGTAGCCTGCTGACTCTAACTGTCGCCAAAGCCAATGCATTAAGTCGGGTTGGTTTGCAATCCAAGCATATACTTGACTTTTATCATTATCAAACTCTTTTCCAGGCAATGTGTGGTAGAGAGGCGGCATAGTTTTTGCAACTAATAATTTCTCAGAACGTCGTTTTTGTTTTTTATTTTTGCTTCCAGGAGTACGTCCCATTTTTTATTTTTTCCTTTCTTCTTTTATACGCGCCATAGTCCAGAGTGAAGGACAGGGTTACAGGGTTACAAGGGGCGGATGCATAGCCCCCTTGTTCCTGTACCTGTTCTTCTGGACCTCTAGGGACATTTTCTAATTATCTACACTACCTAGTAGTTAGATAATCTGTCCCTAGTTTTGTCCCTAGGGACATCTTCGATAAATAATCGACTTTGTCCCTCATTTTGTCCCTCGGATTGAACTTGTAGAGACAAGGACATTTTCGATATTCTGTCCCCTGTTCTCAGGGACAAATTCGATAGACACAATCGAATTTGTCCTTCGAGTTTGTCCCTGTCCCTCGTTTTGTCCCTAGGGACATTTTCGATTGTTTTTGTCCGTGTCCTTGTCCTTAGATGTCTGCTTTTGCTATAATTTCTTTGTTTTTCACCTCAAAATTACCATTGTTTTTTATCCATCTACGGATTGTTTTTTCACTTACTAGCTTTTCTTCGGTTGAAAAATATCCAATTAAATCATCAATAGTAACCGGACTAATCCCATCGTATAGAGTTGAAATTGCAGTTTCTATTTTTTCAGAGCGTTTCTCAGAACGTTCTTTTTTTGAACTTTTTTTATCAAAGTTCTTTTTCCAAGGTGAGTTATTCCCGTTCACATCTTCCAACTGTATATCCGCCAACACGCCCGTTTCATCAAGCGCATGCACTGGATAGCTGAACCACATATTGACTGGCTTGAACTTGGCGAACTCTCGAAGCGTTCCTTCAACACGCCACGCTGTTGCTATCTGAATTCTGTTGCGAACTTCTTCGAGCTTGTCCGTGTACGGCGCCCGAGCCATGACATCAGGGATACCTTTCTCAAAATGTGTCCGCATCTGCGCAGGGCTCAGAAGGTCATCTAGTCCGACATTCTGTTGATAATAAGCATTGTTTCGCTCTTGCAAAGCTTGTTTGTACACTTCGCACGCTGCTTGATTCAGCCTTTGAGTAAGCAATTCTTCGGATACTTCCAGCTCGACTAAGTCGATGAGCGCGTCAGGATCCCGAGCAAAAACACCAGAACCACTAGCGCGGTCCATGGACTTCTTGCCACCTTGTGCCCCTTTTGAGTGGTGATGGCAGTAGATAACGCTAGAGCCTAGCTCTGTAGCTACTTTGTCAAACTGGTTCGTAAAGTGAGCCATCTGGTCTGCGCTATTTTCGTCACCCGTCAGAACCTTGTAAATAGGGTCGATGATGACTGCGATGTAATTCTTCTTCAAAGCTCGACGGATGAGCTTAGGTGCTAGCTTGTCCATTGGGACGGTCTTTCCACGCAAATTCCAGATGTCGATGTTACTGATATTCTGTGGTGGTAATCCCATGGCTTGGTAGACATCGCGGAAGCGATGTAAAGCAGACGGTCGGTCTAGCTCTAGGTTGACGTAGAGGACACGGCCTTGGGTACAATCCCAACCAAGCCACTTCTTGCCTTCTGCGATTGCAATTGACATCTCGATTAATGCGAATGACTTACCGGCTTTGGATGGTCCCGCAATCAGCATCTTGTGGCCTTGGCGAAGGACGCCATGAATTAATTCAGGCGCTAACTCTGGCAGGTTATCCCAGCTGTCTGCTAACCCTTCTGGATCAGGCAAATCATCGTTCAAGTCTTCAATGTATTGGTACCATTCATCCCAATCAGCCTTACCGATATTCGTATCTACTAAGAATTGCTTCTGGCCGTTTCGGATAAAGCCTGGCAGGCGTGATAGTCTGCTTGGGTTTCGGTTCTGCGTGTCGACGATAATCCCGTTTTTTTGACAGACCTTATAAAGATAATCAACACGATTACGATACTCTTCGTAATTCTTAGCATCTACTTTCACGATAGCGTGTAGCGACTTGTTCCCACTGTGAACTAAGGCTGCAATCGGCAATTCTAACTCTTTATAGATAGCGTTCTGCTTGTCAATCGGCATGCTGTCAGATTCGACAAGAGCATAACGAAAATCTGTTACGTTTTCATTCTTAGCACCCTTCCCATCCATTGGATTGAATCGAACCCATGCGCCAGCTTCTTCGTGATAATCGCCTAAGACTGCCCCGATGTCCCCGTTACACTTGCTAAGCGCCTCAACCAACTGTCCAGCCGTCCGGTCGTAAGCCCCTTTAGTGGGTAGCCATTTGACAATCTCGCCTGTTTCATCATCAGTCTTTGGGTAACATTCAGTCACATAGCCGACATTTTCGCTAGCTTCAAAGAGCGTTTCAAGGTATTTGATAATTTCTTGTACTGGATTCCAGACAGTCGGCTCGTGGATTTCCTTGCCTTCTATCCAATTCTTATCAATGACCCGATAATCACGGTCGATGGTATCGTTCCAGTCCAATTCATGCGCGTTCTCGCTATCGTAGTTAGACTGCGACACCCAGCCGCCTTCTTTTGCTAGTTGGGTAATAGTCGCACCTGTTACGACAGTTCCTGCTTCTTCGTTGAAAGTATCCCATTTCTTAAAACACTCAAATTTCTTGTACCGGCTGTCAGCCTGTGACCACTTGTCCCAGTCTGCTGCAGTGTAGCCCTCGTGTTTAAGAGCCATGCCCACATTAACCCAAGTCTGGTAGTCTACCGTGGCAGGATTGATGTAATCCAGCAACGGCAACAAATTAAAATCATTCTCTGCCACTGTTTTCTCCTTCTTTAATTTGGCACATATTCAGCTGGTCGCACGCCTGTTGGCAATCGCCAGCCATTAGCTGCAATGCGGTCAATCATGTTTCTCGCTTGGTCAAATTGCCACATACCAACATCTTTAAAGCCTCGCCCTTCCAGAAACCGAATTTGCTTCGGCGTGGTCAAGCCCTCTGATTGACGTTTGTGTAATCTGTCTAGCAAGAGATTGGCCTTGCCTGCGTTTCCGATTTCGTCGGTAAAGATACCGTACTTCTCAAGCGCTTGAATTTGCTTTTCTGAAGGTGGCGCCATTTCATAACCGAAGCTTGGGACATAACTCGACAAGTCTTCAGCATGAATAGACATTTCAAATTGCAACGGATCGACTAGCTTGCGCTTGCGTTTGCGCATTTCTGCAAGTTGTTTGGCTAAAGCCTCTTCACGCTGAGCGACTACATCTTCTGCTGCCTTCACTTCCATATCTTCAAGATCAAGCATGACTCCCGTCTGCTCTTCCATGTTCTCAACCATTTTCTGAGCAACTTCTGGAGTCTCACAGATTAAATGAGCTGGTCGGCATAGCTCGTGGCGTTCCGTGTGCCAGAGAAAATCGAGCAAGAGTAGCTCTTCTTTTCCTGGATGTAAGCGAGTCCCACGCCCTACCATCTGAGAATAGAGCGCCCGCACTTTAGTAGGTCTTAGCACCACTACGCAGTCTACAGACGGACAGTCCCATCCCTCGGTCAATAACATCGAGTTGCAAAGCACATTGTAGCGGTCATTCTCGAAGTCTTCTAAGACTTCTGCACGGTCCTTGGACTCTCCATTAACTTCAGCAGCACGAAAACCTTTTGCGTTTAGGATGTCGCGAAACTTCTGCGAAGTTTTGACCAAGGGCAAGAACACGACTGTCTTACGATCTGCACATTGCTTGATCATCTCGTCTGCTATTTGTTCTAGATATGGATCTAGTGCCGTCCCTACGTCACTGGCTTTGAAGTCGCCCACCGACATACTGACATTTGACAAGTCCAAGCTAAGCGGGATTGTCAATGCCTTGATTTTAGATAAGTAACCCTCTTTGATGGCCTGCACTAGCGAATATTCGTAAGCCAAGCTTTCGAAGTAAGAGCCAAGGTTCTTCATATCTCCACGGTCAGGCGTTGCTGTTACACCCAAGACGTTCGATTGTTCAAAATAACCAAGCACACGTTGATAGCCGTCTGAAATGGCGTGATGGGCTTCATCAACGACAATCGTGTCGAACCAGTCAGGAGGAAATTGACTAAGTCGCTTCTCCCTCTGCATTGTCTGAACAGAACCGACGACAACCCGATACCATGAACCGATAGAGGTATTCTCAGCTTTTTCTAAGGCCGTGCCGAGTCCTGTCGCAGTCTTGAGCTTATCGCTAGCCTGTTCCAAAAGCTCTGACCTATGAGCAAGGACAAGCACGCGCTTGCCCTCTTTCACTTGGTCTTCAATGATTTTGGAGAAGACGATTGTCTTTCCACAACCTGTTGGCAATACTAAGAGCGTGCGCTTGCGACCTTTAGCCCATTCAGCTTGAACAGCCTCCCGTGCTTCCTGTTGATAAGGTCTTAATTGCATCCCTTACCTCCTAAAATTGCCCAGCTTGGTATCCAGCTTGTCCTTGTGGTTGTTGTCCAAAGTTCTGCGGTTGTGGTTGCTGGTAGCTTGCTTGTGTAGTTTGTCCTGGTTGCTGGTTTAATACTTTTGTATAGTCTACGTCTTCAGGGTAGAGCATGGATTTGACTTCGTTGTAATTGTTGTTATTGTATTGTCGGATTCCGACCTTACATACACCAATTGCGCCTATGATGGTATTCCAGTTCATGCGAAGCGGTTCGCCTTTTTTCTTTTGGCCGATTGCAGCAAAGAAAGCAGATAGCATGCCTTCAGTTGAGCTGTGCAGGAACAGGTTGTGACGCAATTCCGTTTCGCCTTCGTTAGCTACAATCTTGATGCTAACGATAGCCTTGTTACAAGCTGGCAATTTGCCGGGATTTTGTGGATTTGGTGTGTGTCGCGTGCGTTCCATGCCAACGACTGTAAAATAGTACAATCCGTCAGGCAAGAGGACGAAATCGGAGTCTTTTTCAATCGTGTCTTCCCAACCAATTTCGTGATCAAAGTTGTTGTATTGTTGTTGTGTCATGTTGATTTCTCCTTTAAGCTAAAATAGTAATTTTTTTGTTGCTAGCAAGTTCATTCTTTAAATAATTTGCGATGCTTTCGACGGCTTCTAATTTCCATTTGCCCCCATCTGCTTCAAAGAGCGCAAGGTTCGCCGATTTGTTAATGCGGAAGACGAATTGACTTGCTGGTTGTTCCACTTCGTTGAAAGTACGATATGGTCTCAAGGTTACTGGATTTGGAGTCTTAGCTTGTGCTAAGCTTGCTACACCATCGCGAACCGTAGCCATTTGACTGATGCCATTGTCCTGTACTTCTGCACCTTTTTCGATTTTCAAATGGCTAGCAAAATCCAAAACCAAATTACGGTCTGCATCATCGATAAACATAGACTGCAGCATAATATTGAATTCTTCCTGGTCGCGCCAATTACTGAACGGAATAACTGGGACAGATGCTCTTACAGACACGAGCTGAGGACGTTTACCATTTTCAAAATCAACTTGATTATATACAGATACTTTTTGGTAACTGTCCACGACAACTAAAAGTTTACGATCACTGATGAGATCGTTATCTGATTTGAGGTAGTCAACAAGACTCTTGAGTGTCTGAAGTTCGAGAATAGGTGCGTACTTACGAGGGTTAAGTTCCTGTAAGTCATATTCATTGCTGTCAAAATATTCCTTCCCTGTCTCTGAACGAATGATTTTCTTTTCTTTACCCGCTAGTTCGACTGTGTAAGATAATGCTTCTTTGAGATTTTCTGTCATGGTTAGTTACCTGCTTTCTTTTTGTTGTAATCAATAATATTTGTGCTTTGTTGTTCTACTTCTTCGACGAGTTCGCCAGTGTCGGTTCTCATATCTCCGTTGTCATCAAAGTAAGTCTGACCTGGGATGCCGCTCTTGAGCTCATTTGCGTGAATTTTACCAGTGTCGTCGCGACCGACAATGACAGTTGTTGCAACACCTTTCTGCGGTGCTAAAGTAGATTTGACTTCCATACCTGTCTTAACGACTGTACGCTCATCATCTGTTGACATCGTTAGTGTGATAGTGACCTTACGAGTTGCCTTGGCTTCTGTATTGAGATCCAGAATATTCTCAAGGACTTTCTCAAGTTCTTTATCAACCTTTTCTTGTAAGGCTGTATTTGCGATTTTTGACAAATCAATTTTAATAGTTTTATCTTTCATAGATACTCCTTATTATATTTTGCTATGATTTCTAATTCCCAGAATCTACATCGTGAAGGGAAGTTCAGGATCTGCTCGCACTTGTTTTTGAATAACTTCCATAGTGGCTTGCCAGTGTGCAACAATCATATCCCAATAATCAGGAGGGAAGTTTTCGATTGGCGTTCCTAACGGGAAGTGCCCTCGAATGTAAGCGACTTTTTGAAGTTCTTCTTCTGTCACGTTACCTTGAGACATGAGGTCCGTCAAACTCTTTGGCAAGTTCGCGTGATACTGTCTAGGAGTTACCTGTGGTTCGCTAGGAGCTTCATTTTGAGGTTTTTCAGCTACCTGCGACATATCGAGAGGCAGTTCTTCTTGAACTTGCTCCGGGGCTTGCTGTGTGGTCTGCTGAGGTTCTGGAGTGACCGCTTGAGGTTGTGGCGGAATAGGTTGTACTTCCTGACTGGCAAAGATATGAGCGATTCCTGTGTAATTGAATGGCAATTCATCTGGCAATCCATGGCGATTTTTGGCATCCCAAGCCGGTCGGTGATTGGTATACATTACACGTTCACCGCCTTGGGCTTTCTTCTTGCCGTTGTCAGTCGTCATGACTAAGGTCTTGTAGTTGGCAAACAAGACCATGTCTGCCCATTCCTTGACGAGTGGTGCCGTTTTAGAGCCAGTCTTTTGCCCAAGCTTCAATTCGTAGCGGTCATAAGACCCCATTTCGTCTGGTTGTTCAAATTTCTTGATTTGAGCGTGCGCAGTCAACACCACGTTGATACCCATATCAACCAAATCAGACAAGCTATTCAAGAAACGCCCCATTTCTTCCTGGACATAAGTGTACCCCTTTCCCCAGCCAAAATCTTCAATACCTTGCTTACCATGTTGCGAACAGATGTAATTAACTGCCAAAGCTTCTGCCCAGTCTATCGTATCGATGACGAGTGTTCCGCACTCAGTCGGATTTGCTTTGATAAAAGCAATCTCATTGATGAGCATGGTCCAGCTGGTCGGCTTGTCTAACCGCGCCACATCCATGTTATCTGTTGAACCTTCCGTGTCGATAAAGACGGGGTCTGGAAATTGACTAGCAAAACTAGATTTCCCAATTCCTTCAGGACCGTAGATAACTACTTTTTGAGCCCGCGCCCGTTTTCCTCTAGTGATCTGCATGTTTAATCCTCCTCGCTGTTATTGCCAAAAAGAGCACTAAAAAGGTTCTCAAAATGTTTACGTTTTGCTTTTTCGATTTCTTCCGTGAGGTCTTCCGGTTCTTTCCCATCGAGTGTCTTGAGTGTGTAATTTGCTTCTACGACTAAAATTTCACACCCTAACCCTTTAGCAAGTGCTTTCAAGTCGTGGCTTTCCATTTCAACTGACTCAACCGCGTTAGTTGCAGCATCTTGGATATCGTCAGTTAATTTTTCTGAAAATGTAAATGCGCCTTCATTGCTTTTGTATTTTTGAACATAGCCGCCTGTTTTTTTGTTACGTAATACGATAAAAGTTTCTGTTTTTTTCATGATTGTTCTCCTTTAGTTTTTAAAATCCACCTTGCCATGTTTTAGGTGCCTGTGCCACATCTGGCTTCACACTATACCCGTCTTCAATCAGGATGCTACATTCATCTCCTGTTGATACACGAGTCGCAATTGCTTGCAAGCCTTCTTGTTCGAGCCATGCGCCAAATTCCTGCAAAGTCAGCTGATCCATTTGCTCCAGCTTGTCAATGAGTACAAATCCGCATTCTGGTTTCAATTTACGCACGATTGCAGTTGCTACTTGTAATTGTTGACTACCAGACATGTTGTCCCATCTCTGGCCAAGATAGAGCAATTCGCCATCATCCACGGACAAGCCAGGCAACGGCAAGTCTGCGTTTGTGAGCAAATCTGTCTTTTGCTTGCGGATGTCAGCAATCACATTATCAAGTTCCTTGTATTGCTCGCGATAGCCTTTGGCATCTTCTTCGGCTTTATCTTTGTCAAGATTAGCACGAACTTTACGATTGATTTCGTCAATCTCTGCGATGCTCTTTTCGATTTCTTCAGTAGATTCATCGATAAGGTCCATGGCATCTGTATTTGCGATAGCCAAGTCTTGAGCCAATTGCTCTTCTTTTGTTCTCGCATCAGCCAGCAATTGTTCCAGCCGTTCCACTTCTGCAGTTGCTGAATCGTGTTGATTTTGAATAACTGTCAAGTTCTGGCGCTTGCGAGCATTCTCGCCATTCTTGGCAAGGATAGCTTGCTGTTGCTGGATAAGTTCAGAGATAGATACCAGCTCTTTCGGTGCATCTGGATAGTACGGTTGTTCTTTCGCAAACTTTTCCTTCTGATCAGCAATCACACCGATCGCATGGCGTTCGTCGTACTTAGCTTTCTCTTGCATTTCAAGTTCAGCCAACTGTGGACCGACTCCGATGATTTGTAGCAGAGTTTTCGCTTTCTCTTTGCTGGTCTGTTCCATGAATTTTGGCAAGTTGATAGCCAGCTCTTCCACGAAGCTATCAAGCAAGTTTTGACCAGCCTTGTTACCACTAGGGTCAATCACTTTGAGAGTGCTATTCTTTCCACTGCGCTCCACAATCAGGCCATTTGAGAGCGTGATTTTTAGGCTAGGCGGAATTGTACTTCCTTCGCGTTGGGCTTGACTAGGCTTGTACTTGTTGCCACCAAGTGCCCAAGCAATCGCGTCCAGCACGCTTGTTTTACCTTGATTGTTATTTCCTCCGACGATTGTCAAGCCAGTCGCTGACGGCTCTAATTTGACCGCCTTCACGCGCTTGACGTTTTCGATTTCTAGTTTATTGATCGTTACCATTTTAAACTCCTTCTTCTACACCTTTCGCAAGTCCTTCCGGAGGTTGCACATCATAAGTAAATTGCTTATCTGAATTTCTCAGGTTCATCCGTGCGACATTGTTAGCTATTCGCTGACTATCTTGTTTTTTCATTTCAGCATGGTCATCCAGCGTATTTACTAGCGACCATAGTCCAATCCCTACGATTGTTAACAGGTAAATGTACTCCATCATTTTGCATTCTCCTTTAAAATTTCAATTGTTTTCTTCATTCTCCGATTTTCCAAATTCGACAACGGGATTCTACTCCAGAAGAAGTCTTATCTTGAAATTCCCAGTCATTGCCATAAACTCCAGCAGCTTCGTATGAAGCTGATTTCAAATAAGCAATAGCTTCTTCTTTCGTCTCGAAAACAGTAGCCGAATAATCTTGTTCACCGATTGGCAAAAAGTCTCTTCCGATAATACTGAAATCCTCGTTCCTGGTTTCAGTATTCTTGACATAAATCGATATAATGTACATCTACATTTCTCCTTGCAGTCTAGCCTTGATATCAAAGTTTTCTTTGTACTTGTAGGCAGCAAGCTCCCGCTTCAAGTCGTAAATCTCTTGATTCGCATTTTGAAGTTTTTCTTGTGATTCAATCAGTGATTGATTGAGATCCAAAGCGACCACTCTCCAGTCAAGATTAGTTTCTTCGACCTCTTCCGAAAAGTAGTTTTTAATTCTTGCTAGTAGGTTCATACTATCCTCTCTTTGCTAACTGGCTTTGAAATCGTAGTACATCGTTCAAGTCGTACAAGCACTTACCACCTTTTACATTCTGTTGATAGCTGAACTTGCCTTGATCTCGAAAATCCTCGATTCGCTTTCTGCCCCATCCAGTAGCTTGCATGACTTCCTTAATTGGGACCATGCTGATTTGTCTTGAGACTTGTCTTTTAGCCTCTTTCAAAGCCTCGACGTTAATCTTCACAAGATCATGGAATAATTCATTTTTGAAATCTTCACCAAAAAGTTCCAAAGCCATTGGCAATCCCTCTCTTTCTGTGATATAATTTAGTTAGTTTTTTATTGATAAGCGCCTGACTCTCGTTAGGTGCTTTTTATTTAGTCGCATACAGTTACTGTATAGACTGTCTTGCTCATTCCATCGCTAGAATGTACGGTTGATTTTTCTACTGTTATGTCTGCCGTATCATTGGCCATTTTGAAGAATAGATACAACAAACATTCTCGTAAAATTTTTAATCTTAAAGGAACAGTTAGAAATCGCTTGACTTCTAGATCAATCCGACTAAGATTTTCTGACAATGTTACTTCGCTCACTCTCTAATTCCTTTCTAAATTTGGTATAATAAAATCAAAAACGAGGTAATTCTAATGAAATTAAATCCCGATTGCATCCGTGACCTATTACTTGATGTTGAAGCAAAATCTACATTCGATAACGTTGTGATCTACGCGAAGAAGAGGACGAACCTTTATTTAATAAATATGGGGTAGATACGGTCTTTTACCATATTCTCCAAGCAGATCACGCAGGATTTTTTATCGGAGAAGTATCTTACACTTTTGACTTATCCGCAATCATTATCGACTTATCTCCAGAAGCACACGAATTCCTGGCCAATATTAGACAAGATACAAATTGGAATAAGACTAAGAGTATAGCTTCAAAAGTAGGCTCGTTTTCATTGAATGTTTTAAAAGACATCTCTGTAGAAGTCATTTCAAAAGTCATTTCAGACCAACTTAACAAGTAAAGTAATTTTTAATTCAGAAAATCTTGTCGTTGTTTCTAGGTTTTTTAATTCATAATTTTTTACCCCTGTTAATTCCTTGGAATCCAAAATCAATTTATTGTCACGTAAGGACAAGCTGCTTAATCGTGGCCTTCCTTTGCTTTTTTTAGCAACATATGGCCAATGTTTCGGTCTTGGCATATATCTTCCTCCCACTCAATTCAATTTCTACCGAATTTTAAAATCTTCAATCACACGAGCGATGAACTGATTCGCTTGTGGATTTTTTAATTTTCCATTCAGGATATTCGTTACATCCTGACGAGTCATGCTATACTGTACTGCTAGCGTCGCCATCGTCAAATTATGCTCTTTCAGATAATCTCTGATTTTTTGACGCCCACCATCCATATTTGGCATATTTCTCTCCTTTCTTTTCTTTTTCTCTCCTCGCTTTCTGCTATAATGAAATTAGAGAGGAGGTGATTATATGAAATCCTTTAAAGATTTTCGAGAATCTTTAACAGACGAAGATATGCAAGCTATTGCTGCCAAAGCTAATGAAGCTACTAAGCAAATCGACCATACAGACGGATTGCAGCTTGGGATGGTCGGTTGTTTGATTTCTACAATAACTACTATAGAGTTGCTTGAGAAATATCATGAATGGCTTCATAGCTAAGATGCATGAATTCTTCTGAGTCTATCTGTATAGAGATAGGCTCATTTTTTGTTCTGCTATTCAAGGCGCGCTTCGTGATTTCGTCTTGGATAGCTTTTGCCATCGCTAAGCCATGCTCTGAAAAACTAGTGTTTTTCGAAACTAGCAAAATTGCTTGCGAATATGTCTCAGATTGTTGAATAGCTTCATCAGCGACCTTCTCAACAAATCTTTGAATATCGTTT
>OIXV01002506.1_pt1 | contig 14705 bp, 9 predicted proteins | sample 1587771 | NCBI WGS metagenome assembly OIXV01 (sample SAMEA3888893, study PRJEB22519) | human gut metagenome | biome: human gut; feature: human-associated habitat; material: faeces | place: Denmark | collected 2010
AGAACTCAAGGCTGCTTTTTCGTTTACACCAACTCCGATTGTTTCCTTAACAGTTCGTTTACTATATATCCGTCTTTCATTAATTCGAATTTATCCATCAATCCACTTGTCACATACACATTTTTGCCTTCATCTACGAATACTGCTTCTGCATCATATTTCTCTAAAAGAGGTTTGGCCGCGTCCATACCCAGGACGAAGCAAGCGGTGGAGAGGCCGTCGGCCAGGTAGCCCTGGTCGCAGACGATGGTGACGGAGGTGAGACCATTCTGTACAGGATAGCCGGTCTTTGGATCCAGGATGTGGTGGTAGCGGATTCCATCTTCTATGAAGTATTTTTCGTAGTCGCCGGAGGTGGAAAGGAACTGGTTGGCGTCCAGGGTGATGGCTCCAAGATAGTCGCCTTCCGTGTCACGGGGATCGGTGAGGGCTACTTTCCAGGAGGAGCCGTCGGGCTTTTCGCCGTAGGTCATGACACTGCTGCCGCCAAGGTTCAGGATCATACCGAAGACATCTGGCTGGGTTTGCAGGTAATCCATGATCAAATCACAGCCCATGCCTTTTCCAACGGCACCAAGATCCAGGGTACAGCCATCAAGAAGAGTTACATTGTTTCCGTCCACCTGAATTTTCTCGTAGCCCACTTCGGGAAGAAGGGTGTCGATTTCGGATTGATCTGGGACATGAGGGTTCTCGCCGTCAATGTCCCACAGGCGGATAACTTTTCCAAGGGTGGGGTCAAAAGCACCGTTGGAATCTTGGGAAAGCTGGCGGATTTTCTCAAGGTCGGCGGCAAGATCATCAGAAACTTCCATGGTCTTGCCATCAGCATTGTTCAGCTGGGAAATCTGGGAATTTTCCTCTGTCCAGGAAAGGAGGGTGGTTTCCATTTCGCGGAGCTTTTCACCAATCTGGGTGTTGATGTCCTCGCCTGAGGTGTAAAGGGTTTCGGAAACTACCGTGTCCATTGCGAAATCTGCGTTGGTGTATTTTTCTATGTCAGATGCATAAACAACTGTAGTTGTTTTTCCCAGTACTGTAGCGGAAATGACAGTGAGAAGCAGGCTGCCGCAGAGGATTCCTGCCGCACTTCTCTTTCTCAAATGCCTTCTCCCATTAAACATATCCAAGCAGGTAAGTGATTGACCTCTGGACTGCTTTTTATAATGTACCTTAATTAAATCGACTTCATTCTGAAATCTTACTTTACTTCTTTTTTTACTCATATCCTGTTCTTTCTGATTTTATTTTCTCTTATTTTCCAATAGCTTTCGCCCATCTTTTTCCAGCGCGTGTTCAAGAAAGAATCCTGCTTTGCAGGATTCTCCGCCTGCGGCGGGTCGCTATAAGCGACATCTACCTTTCCGCCGCAGTGCGATCCTGCCCGGCAGGGCTTTTTATGCTATAGGGAATTCCAACGGAATTTCCTATAGCATAAAAAAGGCTCTCATCTTTCGCCTTCGGAATCCCGATCCGGATATTCTTCTTCGGGCAGATTCCCTGGCAGGCGTGGCAGCAGATACATTCTCCGGAGAGAGAGGTATCACCGTCAATGTCCAGATGAGCAGGGCAGCGTTTTTTGCAGGCTCCGCATTTCGCCGGACAGGTGCTTCTGTCACGATTGAACAGTGCAGAAGGCGCTATAGGCATTATAGCAAAAATCGCGCCCATTGGGCAGAGGAACTGGCAGAAAAATCTTTCCTGGGTACACATTCCGATCAGGATCAGAAGCAGCAGCACAATCCCCACCTTGTAGGAGGCGCCAGGAAGTCTGCCAGCGGTGAGCATGGAAAACACATCCCAGGGGCTCATGCCCTGAAGCTTGCTGTACCAGCCGGTAAGGATAGATACAAGAAGCACCAGAAGCCAGATATATTTCACCTTCTGCAAAATGCGGATGGCTTTTTCTGAGTATCCGTGACGGCCTTTTTTATGAAAAACCTTCTGGCGGATAAACACAGTCAGCTCGTACAATGCATCCCCAAGGGAACCAAATGCGCAGGCATATCCGCAGAAATGCCGTCCGAACAGGCAGGTTACCACCAGCAGCACGGCAGTCACATCCAGAAAGGAATTCCAGCTGATTGTCTGATGTGCTGCGATTGCCTGAAAAATGGACTTCACGCCTGCGAATGCCGTGGAAAAAAGTGCCGGAGCAAAAATGAAAAACAGAAGCTGGATGCCGGCGCGGATCAGCCGGATTTTTCTCTGTCTCTTTTTCATTGATTTTCCGCCTTTCCAAGTGCATCATTTACAGCGTTGATAATTCCAGTGGAACTGAAGGTTGCGCCGGAAATGGTGTCAACGTCTGTACTCTGGGAAGCCAGAATGGTGCTGATCACGCCCTGTCCCTGGGAAAGGTATGCAGAGTCTTCGCCTGGTGCACTTACCACCTGAATGTCTGTAATCGTGTCATTTTCAAGTGTAACCTGAACCTGGATGTTGCCGCCAAAGCCCTGGCCGTCTCCTGTATAGGTTCCGTTTTTATAAACAAGCTCTTCACTGTCTTCATTAGAAGAAGTGTCCTCAGCCTCTGTCTCATCTGTATTTTCCTCATCTTTTTTCGCGTCCTCGGAAGCATCCCCGGAAGATGTTTCCTCCACCTGGGCTTTCTGATTCTTCGCTTCCTCTTCTGCCTTTTTCTTCGCCTCTTCCTGCGCTTTCGCAGCCTCTTCAAGGGCACTTAATATCTCATCCTGCTGTTTTTCCAAGGCCTCCACTCTGGTTGTCAGACTGGCGATCTGCTGGTCTTTTTCGGTATCACTATCTTTTTTCTGCATGGAGTTGTAGCCAAGAACGACACCAACGATCAGAAGCAGACATAAAACTCTCATAATAAAACTCTGGTATTTCATGGATTATGCTCCTTTTGCCTGATTTAATGCATTTCGAAATGCCTGAATAATTCCCTGGGAAGAATATGTGCATCCAGATACTGTATCTACACTGTCTGCTGACTGCTTTCCCATAACCTGTCCAAGAATTCCTGCCCAGGCTGTATCTACATATTCTTCATCATCATAGGAAAAATAGGTTGCTCCCACAATCTGTCCTCCGGATATTGTTACGGTAACCTGTACACTGTCTGGTCCGTCATTACCTTCTCCAATACCAGTGTAGGTTCCATCTGTATATGCACCAGCAGGCACAGGCGTGGGTTCTGGCGTAGCTGTGGGTTCCGGCGTTACAGAATTCTCTGGTGTATCCGTCGGTTCCGGTACAGAAGTTGGCTCTGGCGTTTCAGTAGGCTCTGGTACAGCTGTAGGCTCCGGTGCAGTCGTTGGTTCCGGAACAGAAGTCGGCTTTGGCGTATTTGTGGGTTCTGGCTTCTCGGTGGAATCCGGCGCCTCAGTGGGCTCTGGCGTTACTGAAGGCTGTACCTCTGTATTTTTTGCCTGCTCCAATGCTATTTTGGACGCATCCAGAATTCCCATAGAAGAAAATGTTGCACCACTTACAGTGTCAATTCCTTCTGTACTCTGCTTTTCCAGTATTTTAGGCTGTATGGATCTCCATGCCTTATTGAAAAAGCTTCTGGTATCTGAGTTTGTATTGGTTACTTCCGTAATTTTTCCGTCTTTAATTGTCAGTGTTATGTTAACCTTTCCAGAATATCCCATTGCAGACCCTGTATAGGTACCATCTTTCAAAAGCTTTACAACCGGCTGTTCATCTGACGGATTATCCGGAGTCTTGGTAGGCTGTGGAATCTCCGTTGGAATTGGTGTTACAGTTTCATCAGGTACAGCAGTCGGGGTTGGAGTTATATCTTCTTCCTTTGAGTCTGTAGTTCCTGATTGATCAGCCTTTGAAAGAGCCTGGGATAAAGCTCCGAGAATTCCATTGGAAGAAAATGTTGCACCACTTACAGTATCAATTTCAGAAGTACTCTGTCTGGAAATCACATTGGACTTGATTGTTTTCCATGCTTTATTAAAAAATTCAGGTGTATCTGTATTTGTGTTGCTTATTTTTTTGATTTTTCCATTTTTTATTGTAACCTTTACCGTTACGGTTCCATCAAAGCCTTCTGCCTGTCCCTCATATACGCCATCTTTATAGCTGACAGAAGTATCTTTCTTCGGTTTCTTTGCAGGTTTTGGCGTTGGCGTTGGAGTTGGTGTGGCAGCCGGTGTGGCAGAATCACTGTTTCCTGCCTGTGAAAGGGCATTCTGTACTGCCTGGATAATCCCGTTTGAGGAATAAGTTGCACCGCTGACTGCATCCACATTCGGGGACTGGCTTGATAAAACCTTACTTACAACGCCCTGTGCAGAGGCAAAATAAGAGCCTGTTTCTCCAGAGGCACTCAATATATCAACAGCTGTGATTTTCCCACCTGATACAGTTACCTGTACGGTAATCGTTCCCCCAAAGCCAGTACCGCTGCCCTGGTAAGTTCCATCTTTATAGCCGCCTTCCGGAACTTCTGTAGTTGGTGTAGTGGTGGAGCCCTGACCTACCCCTGAAGATGCAGCCGTTTTTACTGGAAGGGTCTTTGAGCTTCCTTTTTTTATACCATTTTTTTTCTTTGAAATTTTGGAAGTTTTTTTCTTTGAAGAAGCTGATGATGTGTTTTTGCCTGTTTTCAGCAGACTCTCCTCTTCTGCCTCGTCATCTGCTGTCTCATAGGAATAGGCTGTTTTCAAAAGCGATTCCAGATCCTGGGATTTTACAACCTCTCTGGTTTCAGCAGTCACTTCTTTTCCACTGCTGCCAGCCTGAGCACCTGCTGCAGCCACAGCAGCAATAACCACTGCTGCCGGAGCAAGTTTCACCAGATTCTTTTTTTCAAAAGGATTCTTATCACTGTCTCGTTTTTTCATGCTGTCTCCTGTTAAAATATGTAGCAAAATAAGTTTCTTTTTACAAGCAAAAGCAGGGGCTGTTAAAAACGGCCCCCGTTCCTTTGCCTTGTTTTTGCACAAGTATTATTTGTTATCGTAAAAGCTTTGTAATCATTATTTTACTTTTACTTTGAATTTCTTAGATACTCCATTACTTGTAACAGTGATGGTTGCAGTACCTTTCTTCTTACCTTTTACAACACCTTTTGCAGTAACAGTCGCTACTTTCTTGTTGCTGGACTTATATGTTACTTTTCCGGATGGTGTTGCGGTTGCTTTGATTTTTACTGTTTTGCCTTTCTTGATTGTTGCAGAAGATTTTGCAAGCTTCAGAGAAGGTTTCTTAACCTGGATTACTACCTTCTTAGTGTAATTTCCAACCTTTACAGTAATGGTTGTCTTTCCCGCTTTTTTCGCTTTTACAACGCCTTTGGAGGAAACAGTCGCTACTTTCTTATTGCTGGATGTAAATTTAACTTTTCCAGTTACATCATTTTTTACAACAGTAATGGTTGTAGAGGTTTTTCCTTTGGTGTAAATTGTGGAAGCTTTTGCAGTTGCTGTAATTCCTTTGGCTGGTGCTACAGTCGGTGCTGGAGTTACAGTTGGCTGTGTAGGTGCTACAGTTGGCTGTGCAGGGGTCGGTGTTGCGGTCGGCTGTGCCGGTGTTGCGGTTGGAGCCGGAGCTTTTACAAGCATGTTAAGAGCTTCTCTTAAATGTCCGATCTGCTCTTCTACGCCATAAGTTGTCTGATTCTTAATATTTGCAAGCATTTCCTCGCACTCTTCAAGCTCATTTGCAATGCTGTCTTTTGCAGCAGCCCAGCTCTCCGGAGTATAATCAGCCTCGTTCAGGGCTTTTGCTTCTGCGATAATGTTTTCCAGTGGTGTGGAATCTGCATCACCTGCAGGTTTTGCAATATTCTCAGCTGTTGCCTGGAATTTTACAACGTAATCCTGGTATCCAAGGGCATGAACAGTAAGGATCCAGTAACCAGTTCCGTCAGTTCCTTCCGGAAGCTTGCATCTTCCAGATTCTGTAAGACCAAGCTGGATACCCATCATTTTATGCATCCAGTTATCAGCTGCAAATTTTGTTCCATAGTTTGCAAGTCTGTTTGTATAAGTGGAATCATTTCCATAATATGCCCACTCAACAGACTGCATATGTGCACCAAGATCGCCATAGTTTCCAGTCAGGTCAACTCTCAGGAACTCACCATAAGAACCATTTCCAGGTTTTACAGTTGCTGTAATTCCGTCTGCCACTTTCAGCTCTGCATCTTTGATACCAGACTCAGTTCCGTTCTGTCTTGCTCCGATTACAAAGCTTCCGTCTTCAGCTTTTGTAACTTTTTTCAAACCATTTGTATTTGCAGTTACATTTGCAACGGCTTCATAGGATTTCAATTCTTTCTCGCCATAACCGCCGATCAGCTGTCCGCCATTTTTTACAATTGCATGGCTTTCTGCAAAAGCAGCAAGGTCAGCTCTCTTAATCTCAACCGGTACATATTTCAGTCCAGTTACGGTATATCCGGTTACATTGTTCCGGTTAAATACTTCTGATGTTCCATCGGCATAATAAACTGTTTTTCCGTCTGCGCTCCAGTGGGAAACTGTTTTTCCATTAAGAACCGCGATTGCCTGGAAGCTTCCTCTGTGAAGGCCATGGTTTGCAGTTGCTCTTGTTACAGCATCAAATGCTCCAAGGTCTGACTCACCTCTTCTGTCTTTTTCTTCAGAAGAAGCGGTGGAGCCTGCATTGTATACATCCTCGGAAGACCAGTATTCAGCCCAGGTAAGACCTGCGTATACATATACGTTTTCGTTGTAAACAAATGAGAAATCTGCATATCCAGATGCACTTACGGTAACGGTATCTCCATCTTTTACTTCTGTTTTGGAGTAATCAAGAGATCCATCTTCCTGAACTACTTTTACAGAACCTCTTCCGCTTGCAGCATACTCTTTTTCACCAATTTTTACTTTTGAAACAGCCTTTGTATATGCAGCAAACTGCTCTGCAGTAATGTCTGCTGCAGCAACCAGCTTTCCCTCATACTCGTCGTATGAAGCCGGCATAACATCCGTTGTTGCTGTAAAAGTAGTGCTGATGGAAGCATATTTTCCATTGGCATCCGAAATTGTTAAAGTATGTGTTCCCGGTGTAAGATCTGCAACCTTTACGCCATCCTCTGTCGCTTCAGCTTTTACGCCATCAACAGCATACTCTTTGGAAAAATCTGCCGGAAGATCACCAGCAAATTCAACTTTAACAGCTGTATCAGTTGTTTTTACGTTTACTGCTGTTGCAGCTACGCCTGTCGTTACCGGAACATAGGTGTCTTCGATGTCAAAATTGATAATTCCTTTGTTTGTATAATAGGTTACGCTTGAAATTGTTTTGCCCATCATGGAGACATAGTGTGCAGAGCTTACCGGACCGCCATGTACAGTTGTTGTAAAGCCTGTGCTCCATGCCAGATGGCCGCCTCTCCAGATATTCTCCAGATGACGAAGGGCATATGTGGTTCCGTCTGTTGTATTGATCACAGCTCCGTAAATGCTGTCAGCTGCTGTGTCAATAACTCCAGCCAGCGCCTCATCATTCAGATCCAGTTCATAATCTCCATATTTGGTATCTGTTTTAAATGTTGAACCAATTGAAACGGTCTGTGCACTCATTCCCTGAACTGTGCCAAAGGAAATATTACCATCTGCATCAACCGTAAGTTCTTTATAATAGGCCGGTGCCGCATCTGCTGCCGGTACATAATAGGAATAATCAGCAGCTTCGATCAGTGCATCTTTTCCTGTATAAGTATTCTCGCTTGTCTGACCTCTGTTGGTAACAGCGATTGTTACAGAAGTGCTGTCTGTAATCTGCTTGTATTTGTCAGCATTGTTGTTAAGCAAGGACGCATCTGTTACTTTTACCGGGAAAGTAATACCTGCCATATTTTTTCCTGCTGCGTCTGTATGATAAGCAGCATTACCATTCATCATACCTTTTGTTCTGGATTTATTTAATGTAGCAGATGTAAATGCATCTACTTTTACATCATTGTTTTTCAACTCAGATCTGTAAAAAGCTTCATAGGGAATGTTCATCAGTACGATCTGACCATCCTCCACTGTTTTCACAGCTCCCGCTTCATTGTTGGTTTCGCCCTCAGTGTCTGCTAAAAAAGCATCTTCTGTGTCTCCGGTTTCGCCGTCCTCAAATCCAGACTCCTCTTCTGCGGCTTCTCCAGACTCAAAACCATCCTCTGTGTCTGTAGCAAAATCTGCTGAATCGTCAGCCTCTGATGATTCGTCATAGTCGTCTGAAATCTCATCAGAACCATATGTAGTCTCCTCAGATACCTCAACAGCTACTTCTCCAGAAATAAAGTCCTCTGCCATAACTCCAACCGGTGAACTGGTCATCGCTACAGCTGCACTCATAATGATCGGAGCAATTTTTCTTAATAACTTTTTGTCAGCCATTCTCTTCCTCCTTGTTTAACTATTATTAGTGTTTTCTAACCTTTGTTTATTTTACAGAATTGTGTTAGAAATGTCTATCTATTTTTAGTTTAGACATTGCACTTTTTTTATCAACAAGAGGGGCTGTTTCGTATATCAACATGCTGATTCCGTCTCCATATTTTATATAAAAAATGCTTTCCTCTCTTTAGGCATAATGATATCGCTTACAGACATCACCCCCCATTTGCAGCAAAAAAGAATCCAGGCACGGAAGTCTTCTTACTTCTATACCTGGATTCTCCTACATTGAAAATTAAGCAACTGCCATATTGACTTGTCTGATTTTTCATCTGCTGCTCCTACGTCAGTCGCCGTAGCTACCGCTACACAGCCCCGGCAGTTGGGATGTGCCATATGCACCATATTTTCTTTCTATGAGAAAAAGCTCTCAGCCACGCTCATCTCCGCAATATATCCGACAGTTCCTGTCATAAAAATAGTTCCGTCTTCTTTAATGTCGATCTGGATCATACCACCTGGCTGGTTTACATTGATTCTGTTTTCCATCAGACCTTTTCGGTAGGCTGCAATGGCTGCCGCACAGCTTCCTGTACCGGAAGCTTTTGTGTAACCGGAGCCACGCTCCCAGATCTCGATATCCAGATTTCCTTTATCAATCTGGCGGCAGATCTGCAGGTTCACTCTTTCCGGGAACTCATCTGCATTTTCCACATATGGCCCCAGCTCCCTTACTTTTTCCGGAGATATCTGATCCATGAAAATAATGCAGTGTGGATTTCCTACTGTGAGACAAGTTGCCTTGTATTCTTTCTTGTTAAATGTAAATGGCTCATCGATCACCTCACGCACCTCGCCAGTTACCGGAATCTCTCTGGAAAGGAAAGAGGCTTTGCCCATGTTTACGCGGAACTCTGTCGCTCTGGCATTCAGACACTCTACTTCGATTGTTCCTGATAAAGTCTCAATGGCAAATTTTTTCTCTGTAACATACTCATTGTCCATAAGATATTTTGCAAAAATACAGACACCGTTTCCACTGATTGCAGCTTCACTTCCATCGGAATTAAAAATACGCATTCCCATTTTTCCGTTAATGTCAACTGGTCCGTAAAGCACTCCATCCGCTCCAAGTCCAAATCCCCTCTGGCAAAGAAGCGCAACTTTTTTACCCTGCAGCTGAAGCTGGTTTTTCTTCGCATCCAGTACCAGATAATCATTTCCAAAGCCCTGATATTTTGTCATGATAATGCTGTCTCTCATTGTTTTCAATTCCTTTCTGACGAAACGCCCGTGATCTTTTTTCTCAAATCACATCTTATATCCAGTATAGCGTTTATTTTTCCCATGTACATAGAATAACTTGCGAAATATATTGCAAAAAATGCGGTATTTCATTTATAATAAAGTCATATTTCAAGCACAGTATTGAATTATGACACTACGCAAACGTAGCTGCAAGCAAAGTTTGCGGTTCCATACACACTATAGTTAAAACAGGAGCCATAACATATGAATTCTTTCAATGAGCCTACTGAAAAAACCGGCTATCTGGAGCAGGATTTCCGGCTTTTTCACATCAAGGACCAGACCAAACGGGAATTTTCCTACCATTATCATGATTTTCACAAAGTGATCATCTTTCTTTCCGGAAAGGCTGCCTATCACATTGAAGGAAAGTCCTACTATCTGAAGCCCTGGGACATTCTCCTCGTGAACCGTCACGCCATCCACAAACCGGAAATTGATTTTTCGGTTCCATACGAACGTTTTGTACTATGGATCCGCGACGACATCAAATCCACAGAACTGCTCCGCTGTTTTCAGAAGGCGATTGACCGGAGTTACAATCTGATCCGTCTGGACTCTGACACTCAGGAAAAATTAAAGCAGCTTCTCTATGAACTGGAAGCTGCCCTAAAAGACGAAAAATTTGGCAGCGATCTGCTTGGCTCAGCTCTTTTTACCCAGTTCATGGTTTATGTAAACCGCATTTTTCTGGAAAAGCAGTACATTTACGACACTCGCTCCTACAGCAGTGATTCCCAGATAGAAGAGCTTCTCCGTTATATTAACCACAACCTTACTGAAGATCTTTCCATTGAGACCCTTGCACGGAAATACTACCTGAGCAAGTATCACATGATGCGGAAATTCAAGGAGGAAACCGGTTATACCATCCACAACTACATCATTAGCAAGCGCCTTCTTCTCGCCCGCACAAAAATTTCCGAAGGCACCCCCATCCTGAAGGCCGCCCAGTTAAGCGGCTTCTCCGACTATACCACCTTCTCCCGGGCCTATAAAAAACAATTTGGTACTGCGCCGAGCCAGATGCTATAAAGGACTGCTCCCGCAATTCTCATGTAACAATAAAAGAGCGAATTTCCAAGACCTCCCGCCTCTGGAAATTCGCTCTCTATAGTCACTCTGATTTAAACATTAGCAGTTTTTCTGCCGCAGCACTGTTTATACTTCTTACCGCTTCCGCAAGGACACGGATCATTCGGATATACCTTAATTTCTTTTCTCTGAACCGGCTTACGAACACTGGAATCATCCTTGTTAGTACCAGTAACCTTAGCCACCTGCTCACGCTCGATTTTCTGCTCAACATGAACATGATACAGCATTCTGACGGTGTCCTCCTGAATGGAAGTGATCATGCTGTTAAACATATCAAATGCGGCCATCTTGTACTCAACAACCGGATCTCTCTGTCCATAAGCAGTCAAACCGATACCCTGGCGGAGAATCTCCATGTCATCAATGTGATCCATCCACTTGCTGTCAATGCTCTTCAGAAGGATAACGCGCTCAAGCTCACGCAGCTGCTCTGGCTCCGGGAATTCGGACTCCTTCGCCTCGTAAAGCTTCACAGCCTCCTCCTTGATCAGATGCTTCATCTCATTCTTTTTCTTACCCTTAACCTTCTCAGCTGTAAGCGGCTCGATTGGGATGATCTGACGGAGAACACTGTTGAACTCATTCAGATCCCACTCTTCAGAATCTACATCCTCAGAGAAACACATATCTACTGCATTATCTACAATATCTGTAATCATCTTGTAGATGGCATCGCGCATGTTCTCGCCATCCAGCACCTGGCGGCGCTCTTTGTAGATGATCTCACGCTGCTCATTGTTAACCTGGTCGTAATCAAGAAGATTCTTACGAATACCGAAGTTGTTAAACTCGATTTTCTCCTGTGCCTTCTCGATGGCGTTGGAAAGCATCTTATGCTCAATCTGCTCATTCTCAGCTACACCAAGAGATGTGAACACCTTCATCAGACGCTCAGATCCGAACAGACGCATCAGATCGTCCTCAAGAGAAATATAGAAACGGGATTCTCCTGGATCTCCCTGACGTCCGGAACGTCCACGCAGCTGGTTATCAATACGTCTGGACTCATGACGCTCTGTACCGATGATCTTCAGACCGCCGGCTGCTCTGGATACATCATCAAGCTTAATATCAGTACCACGACCTGCCATGTTGGTTGCAATGGTAACTGCACCGGCCTGACCAGCCTGTGCTACGATCTCAGCCTCAAGCTCATGGAACTTGGCATTCAATACATTGTGCGGGATTCCCTCTCTCTTCAGCATACGGCTGATGAGCTCAGAAGTCTCAATGGTAATAGTACCAACCAGTACAGGCTGCTGCTTCTCATGAGCTTCCTTTACAGACTGGACAACTGCATTGAATTTCTCTTTCTTTGTCATATATACGGCATCGTCTAAATCCTTACGCTGAACCGGCTTATTGGTCGGGATCTCAACAACGTCCATAGCATAGATATCACGGAACTCTTTCTCCTCAGTAAGGGCAGTACCGGTCATACCGCCTTTCTTATCGTATTTGTTAAAGAAGTTCTGGAAGGTGATGGTTGCAAGAGTTTTGCTCTCGCGTTTTACCTTAACATGCTCTTTTGCCTCGATTGCCTGGTGGAGACCATCCGAATAACGACGGCCCGGCATGATACGTCCGGTAAACTCATCAACAATCATAACCTCGTCATCTTTTACAACGTAATCCTGGTCACGGTGCATCAGATTATGAGCACGAAGTGCAAGGATGATATTGTGCTGGATCTCAAGGTTCTCCGGATCTGCAAGATTCTCAATACTGAAGAATTTCTCAACCTTCTTCACACCCTGCTCGGTAAGGTTGACAATCTTATCCTTCTCATTTACAACAAAGTCACCGGTCTCGATAACTTCCTCACCCATGATAGCTGCCATCTTGGTCATCTCATGGCTGGCTTCTCCACGCTCCAGCTGCTGTGCAAGGATATCGCAAACCTCATACAGCTTGGTGGATTTACCACTCTGACCGGAAATGATCAGAGGTGTACGTGCCTCATCAATCAAAATGGAGTCAACCTCGTCGATGATACAGTAGTGAAGGTCACGCTGTACCAGCTGCTCCTTGTAGATAACCATGTTATCACGAAGATAGTCAAATCCAAGTTCGTTATTAGTAACATAAGTAATATCACAGTTATATGCCTCGCGGCGTTCTTCCGGCTTCATGTCGTTCAGAACTACGCCTACAGTCAGCCCAAGGAATCTGTGAACCTGTCCCATCTCGTCGGCATCACGTTTCGCCAGGTAATCATTGACTGTGACAACGTGAACACCTTTGCCTTCCAGGGCATTCAGATAGGATGGCAATGTAGCTACAAGGGTCTTACCTTCACCAGTTTTCATCTCGGCGATACGACCCTGGTGAAGTACGATTCCACCGATGAGCTGTACTTCGAAATGCTCCATTCCCAGTACTCGCTTGGCAGCCTCACGGACGGTAGCAAATGCCTCTGGTAAAAGATCATCCAGGGTAGCTCCCTCTTCCAGGCGTTTCTTAAACTCTCTTGTCTTACCACGAAGTTCTTCGTCGGTTAATTTCTGCATTTCGGGACGCAGATCCTCGATTTTCTTAACGAGAGGCATGATACGCTTAACCTCTCGCTGGCTGCGGGTTCCGAAAACTTTTGAAAACATGTTCATTTAGCTCTTAACTCCTGTCTATATTTTTAGATGTCATATTGTGGAATATGACGGATTTCTTTTCCTGTAATATTATACAATTTGTTTAACATACCAGCCTATTTTAGCACTTTTTCCGTAGGAAAACAATAAATATTTGATGAACAAACTATGTCTGAAAGGTTTTATGGAAAATAATATGGTATACTAATGGAAATCAGATGAATTTTTTCAGGAGAATTTGGACAAATGATCTATCTTTTCGAGGAACTTGATATTTTTTCACAAGAACAGCTGGAACGGGGCCTTCCTCTGCTGCCCCCAAAACGAAGGGAATATGTGCTGCGATTTAAGCAGGCTGCAGATCAGAAGCAGTCCGCGGTGGGCTGGCTTCTTCTGGCTTATGGAATGAGGCAGGAATACGGAACGAAAAAAATTCCGGATTTCCAGAAAACCGCCTCAGGAAAACCTTTTTTTGCCGGGAAAAATATGCCCTTTTTTAATCTCAGCCACAGCGGATCCTTTGTGGGCTGCGGACTGCACAGGGAAGAAATCGGGCTGGATATTCAGAAGCTGACGCCTGCTAAGCCATTCCTTGTGCAAAGGGTCTGCACGGATGAGGAACAGGCATCTGTGAAGTCTGATCTTAATTTCTGCCGGATCTGGGCCATGAAGGAAAGCGTGGGAAAGCTGACCGGGGAAGGGATTACGAGCAGCTTCCGGGATATTCTGGTGCTTCACCCGGAGATTCATACCCGTGCTATTCCCCTGGAAAACGGCGCCGGATTCCTGGCCTACAGCACTTATAGCGGACGGGAACTGCCTGTTATGAAAGTATCTGCGAAGCAGCTGCTGGCAGAGCTTTCGTAATTCCCTGCTTCAGAGCAGTTTTGAAAAAGTCCGTCTGCAAGCTGCTTTGAGTAAAAAGTCCCGGAAGCATAGCCTCCGGGACTCTCATATTTTCTCTATTTAATTTTCAATTTAGGAAGCTGTTGTCCTTAATCTTCCGGCTCAATTAATCCATAGGTGCTGCCTTTACGTTTGTAAACAACATTCACCTGATCGGTCTCTGCATTGCAGAATACGAAGAAATTATGTCCAAGAAGCTCCATCTGAACACATGCATCTTCCGGATACATAGGCTTGATATCAAATTTCTTGGTACGGATGATCTTAACTTCCTCATCCTCCTCATATTCCTTATCCAGGTATGCCTTCTGGAAGCTGGCTGCTGCCTGCTGCTTGTCTACAATCTTGTTCTTGTATTTCCTGAGCTGACGTTCGATTACTTCCTCAACAAGGTCGATTGACACATACATGTCGTTGCTGACCTGCTCGGAACGGATGATGTTGCCCTTAACCGGGATCGTCACCT
>OIXV01002510.1_pt1 | contig 14701 bp, 8 predicted proteins | sample 1587771 | NCBI WGS metagenome assembly OIXV01 (sample SAMEA3888893, study PRJEB22519) | human gut metagenome | biome: human gut; feature: human-associated habitat; material: faeces | place: Denmark | collected 2010
TTTCCATCTTAACGCCTCGCTTCAACTTAATTTATCGCGAAATGAATGATTTTACAAGATTAAATGAAAGAAAAAAATTTCTTTTCATCTATTTATGCAAGACTAGTCTAATTTTCAGCATATTTAGGTGGCGAACATTTTCTTTAAGGAAGAGCCGGAAAATGCTATAATTTAGAAGATTGATAAAAGAAAGGATGTTGTTAATGTCATCCAAGACGGAATTATTGAACGGGATGAACCCTCGTCAAAAAGAAGCGGTTCTTCACACGGAAGGGCCATTACTATTGATGGCTGGCGCAGGAAGTGGAAAAACGCGAGTGTTGACCCATCGGATTGCGTATTTAATTGAAGAAAAAGAAGTAAATCCATGGAACATCCTTGCGATTACTTTTACCAACAAAGCAGCCAAAGAGATGAAAGAACGGGTCAATAAAATTTTAGAACACGGAGGAGAAGATGTCTGGGTCTCGACTTTTCACTCAATGTGTGTGCGGATTTTACGTCGAGATGTTGATGCCATCGGTTATGACCGAAATTTTACTATTTTGGATGGTTCAGATCAATTGACGTTGATGAAACGAATCTTAAAAGAATTGAATATTGATCCTAAAAAGTATGATCCAAGAAGTATCCTGGGGACCGTATCACAAGCCAAAAATAGTCTGCAAACGCCACAAGACTTTGCAAAAATGCAAGGAAGTTATTATGAAGAAATCGCAGCAAAGTGTTATGCGGCTTACCAAAAAGAACTACAATACAATCAATGTATGGACTTTGATGATTTGATCATGAATACGATCCGGTTGTTTGAAGAACATCCAGATTCATTGACTTATTACCAAAATAAATTCCATTATATCCATGTCGATGAATACCAAGATACGAACCATGCCCAATATACATTAGTGAATCTACTAGCGAAAAGATTCCGAAACTTATGTGTTGTAGGTGATGCGGATCAAAGTATTTACGGTTGGCGTGGAGCAGATATGCAAAACATCTTGGATTTTGAGAAAGACTATCCAGATGCAAGTGTTATTTTGTTAGAACAAAACTATCGCTCCACAAAGAATATTTTAAGTGCAGCGAATCAAGTCATCGAAAACAACAGTAACCGTAAACCAAAGAATCTTTGGACAGAAAATCGTGAAGGAAATAAAATCACTTACTATCGTGCAGATAACGAAAGAGATGAAACACGATTCATCGTTGACCGTATGCAAGAAGAAATAAGAGAAAATCAACGAGATTATGGTGATTTTGCAATTTTATATCGAACGAATGCCCAATCCCGTGTAATGGAAGAAACGCTTCTCAAAGCCAATATCCCTTATAAGATGGTTGGAGGGCATAAGTTCTATGACCGAAAAGAAATCAAAGATATTTTAGCGTATTTGAATGTGATCGCTAATCCGCAAGATTCCATCAGTTTTGAACGAATCGTGAACTCGCCTAAACGAGGAATCGGACCAGGTTCGATCGAGAAACTAAGAAATTTTGCGACGATGCACCAGTGGCCACTGCTAGAAGCGGCTCAAAATGTTGATTTAGCCAATATTAGCGGCAAAGCAGGACAGCAATTGGGCGCATTCGGTGAAATGATCAGTGAAGTGACGCAAATGTTGCCTTATCTGACAGTAACTGAATTGACGAAAGAAATCCTAGAGCGCAGCGGCTATCTAGAAGACTTAAAGATCCAAAATACGTTAGAATCGCAAGCAAGATTAGAAAACTTGGAAGAATTCTTAACCGTTACACAAGAGTTTGACAAACAGTTTGAAAAACAAAATGAAGAAGATGCTGACGCACCAGATGAAAAGCTGACTGTCTTCTTAAATGATCTAGCCTTAGTGTCAGATATCGATAACTTAGAAGAAGAAACTACCCAAGTTACCTTGATGACACTACATGCAGCTAAAGGTCTAGAATTTCCAGTAGTCTTTTTGATTGGTCTAGAAGAAGGAGTCTTCCCCTTATCAAGAGCACTAATGGAAGAAAGCGAACTTGAAGAAGAGCGCAGACTTGCGTATGTTGGGATAACTAGGGCAGAAGAATCACTGTACCTGACAAATGCCTTCTCAAGAACTTTATATGGTAGAACGCAATATAACCGCCCTTCTCGTTTTGTCGAAGAAATCGATCAAGAGTTATTGGACATCCAAGGAATGCGGCCTACACCGAAAAAAAGCACACCTTTTGCATCAAAAGCAGCTACGCCAATCTACAAGCAGCCTGCTACAACAGTCGTGTCATCAAAAGCAACTACAGGCGGGGAAAGCAATGATTGGAAAGCAGGAGACAAGGTCAAACATAAAAAGTGGGGAGCTGGCACAGTCGTAAGAGTGAGCGGTACTGCAAAAGATCTAGAACTAGACGTGGCATTTCCTAGTCAAGGAGTCAAACGATTATTAGCTGCTTTTGCACCAATTGAAAAAGCTTGAGTGGAGGAAAGAAAATGGAACACGAAATGACGATAGACGAAGCCGCTAAAAGAGCGGAGGAGTTGAGAACCCAATTAAGTCAGTGGTCTAAACAGTATTATGTCGAAGATAAACCAACAGTCGAAGATTACGTGTATGACAAAGCGTATGCGCAATTAGTGGCAATTGAAGAACAGTATCCCGATTTGATCACATCAGATTCTCCTACGCAACGCGTAGGAGGAAAGGTCCTTACAGGATTCGAAAAAGTCACTCACGATATTCCATTGTATAGTTTGAACGATGTCTTTAGTAAAGAAGAACTCTTTGCTTTTGATCAGCGTGTCCAAAAAGCGATTGGGCATCCAGTTGATTATTGCTGTGAATTGAAGATCGATGGGCTGTCTGTTTCTTTGCGCTATGAAAATGGTGAATTTGTCAGAGGTGCTACACGAGGAGATGGAACTGTCGGCGAGAACATCACTGAAAATCTGAAGACAGTGCGATCCGTACCTTTGAAACTAAAAAATCAGATCAGTATCGAAGTGCGTGGCGAATGCTTTATGCCGAAAAAGTCATTTGTCCAATTGAACAAATCTAGGGAAGTTGAAGGGCAAGATATCTTTGCAAATCCACGTAATGCAGCTGCAGGTTCTTTGCGACAGCTTGATTCTAAAATAACAGCTAAAAGAAATCTGGATACCTTTTTGTACACAGTAGCAGATTTTGGTCCAATGAAAGCAAAGACCCAGTATGAAGCGCTAGAAGAATTAGACAAGATCGGCTTCCACATCAATCAGGAAAAACGCTTGTGCCATTCGATTGATGATGTATGGTCATTTATCGAAGAATACCATGAAAAACGGGTAGATCTTCCTTATGAGATCGATGGTATCGTCATCAAGGTCAACGATTTTGCTTTGCAAGATCAATTAGGATTTACTGTAAAAGCACCGCGTTGGGCCGCAGCGTATAAATTTCCACCTGAAGAGGTAGAAACCAAAATCGAAGCAATCGAATGGACAGTAGGGCGCACCGGCGTTGTCACACCTACTGCGATCATGACCCCTGTCCGTGTGGCTGGTACAACAGTCAGTCGAGCAAGTCTGCACAATGGCGATTATATCAAAATGAAGGACATCCGCTTGAACGATACCGTTCAAATCTACAAAGCTGGCGATATTATTCCAGAAGTCGCTCAGGTAGTATTTGAGAAGCGACCAGATGACAGTGAAGAGTATCCGTTACCATCACATTGCCCAGTCTGTCAAAGTGAGCTCGTGCATTTAGATGAAGAAGTCGCTTTGCGGTGTATCAATCCGAAATGTCCGGCTCAAATAAAAGAAGGACTCAATCATTTTGTCTCTCGTAATGCAATGAATATCGATGGACTAGGACCAAGAGTTTTAGCACAAATGTACGACAAAAAATTGGTGTCTGATGTAGCTGATCTCTATAACTTGACCGAAGAACAATTATTGACTTTGGATAAAATCAAAGAAAAATCCGCAAACAATATTTTAACTGCAATCGACAATAGTAAAGAAAATTCAGTGGAACGCTTGATCTTTGGGCTAGGAATCCGTCATGTAGGCGCAAAAGCTGCAAAAATCTTAGCAGAACATTTCGGTGATTTGGAGAGCTTGAGCAAAAGCGATTTTGAAACGATCATTTCTTTAGATACGATTGGTGATATCATCGCAGACAGCGTAGTTACCTACTTTAGTAATGAAGAGGTCCATGATCTATTAGCTGAACTGAAACAAGCGGGAGTCAATTTTGACTACAAAGGGATTCGTCCAGCACAAATCGCAACGATCGATTCACCATTTAAAGACAAAACAGTCGTGTTAACTGGTAAACTGACGCGATTCACTCGAGAAGAAGCAAAAGAGACGATCGAGAATCTAGGCGGAAAAGTAACCGGAAGTGTTTCGAAAAAAACAGATATCGTCGTGGCTGGTGAAGAGGCTGGAAGCAAACTGACGAAAGCACAAGAATTAGGAATCGACGTTTGGACAGAAGAAGAAATGGCAGAGGCGTTAGCTGAAAGTCGGACAAATCCAGAGTGAAGTCCAACTTTTTTCAGATAAATTTCAAGAAACAATTTCAGATAACAAACTCTTATGTTAAAATAGAGAGCAAAGTTTTTAACTCGTGTAGAAAGAAGGGGTAGTATGGCGATCAGTGAAGAACAAGTGAAACACGTTGCCAAATTAGCAAAACTTGCGTTCGCAGATGAAGAACTTGCAAGTTTTACCGACCAATTAGGAAAAATCATTGATATGGTGGAATTGCTGGAAGAAGTAGATACTGAAGGTGTTCCATTTACATCAAATGTGGTTGAAACTGTAAACGTTATGCGTCAAGACCGAGCAAATTCAGGTTGGAATCGCGACGAATTAATGAGAAATGTACCAGAAAAAGAAGATGGCTTTATTAAAGTGCCAGCAATTATTGAGAATGGGGAGGCTGGCGCATAATGACAAAATTGTATGATCACTCTTTAGAAGAATTGCATGCAATGCTTGTATCTAAAGAAATCACTGCACAAGATCTAACAAAAGCAACATTTGACCGTATCAAAGAAACAGAACCAGAAATCGATGCGTTCATTACCTTGAATGAAGAAAAAGCAATGGCGATTGCCAAAGCGCTTGATGAAAAAGGAATCGATGAAAGTAACGTATTAGCAGGTATTCCGATCGGTATCAAAGACAATATCGTTACAAAAGACCTATTGACTACGGCTGCTTCAAAAATCTTATTCAATTTCGATCCAATCTATGATGCCACAGTAATGGATAAAGTTTACCAAGCAGACATGATCCCAGTCGGCAAATTGAACATGGATGAATTTGCTATGGGTGGTAGTACAGAAACGTCTTACTTCAAGAAAACGAAAAATGCATGGGATCACACAAAAGTTCCTGGTGGATCATCAGGTGGCTCAGCTGCAGCTGTAGCAGCTGGTCAAATCCCAGTTTCTTTAGGTAGTGACACTGGCGGAAGTATTCGCCAACCTGCATCATTTAACGGGATCGTCGGGATGAAACCAACATATGGCCGTGTTTCCCGTTTTGGTTTGATTGCCTTCGCATCTTCTCTTGACCAAATCGGACCAATGACCCGTACAGTCAAAGACAATGCGTTAGCTTTGACAGCTATCAGTGGGTATGACGAAAAAGATGGTACTTCATCAGGTGTGTCTGTGCCTAACTTCGCAGAAGGATTGACAGGTGACATCAAAGGCATGAAGATCGCATTACCTAAAGAATATCTTGGTGAAGGTGTTGCTCCTGGTGTGAAAGAAGCAATCCTTAAAGCAGCGGATACGTTCCGTTCCCTAGGTGCAACGGTTGAAGAAGTCAGCTTACCACATTCAAAATATGGTGTAGCTGTGTATTATATCATCGCTTCATCAGAAGCAAGCTCAAACTTGCAACGTTTTGACGGTATCCGTTATGGCTATCGTTCAGAAAATGTAAAAAATCTTGAAGATGTATATGTAAACTCACGTACAGAAGGATTCGGTGAAGAAGTCAAACGCCGTATCATGTTAGGAACATTCTCATTGAGTGCAGGTTATTATGACGCTTACTTCAAGAAAGCTGGACAAGTCCGCACGTTGATCAAACAAGACTTCGAGAAAGTTTTTGCTGACTATGACTTGATCATTGGCCCAGCTTCACCAACCGTAGCTTTCGGAATCGGTGAAAATATCAATGATCCAATCACGATGTATATGAGTGATATCTTAACGATCCCAGTCAATTTGGCAGGTCTTCCAGGAATGTCAGTTCCTGCAGGCTTATCTGAAAACATGCCAGTTGGTTTACAGATCATCGGGAACTATTTTGATGAAAAAACAATGTATCAAGCAGCATATGCTTTTGAACAAGCAACAGAATTCAAAAATCAAAAACCAGCAATCTTAGGAGGGAAAGACTAATGAATTTTGAAACAGTCATCGGGCTTGAAGTCCACGTTGAGTTGAAGACAAACTCAAAAATCTTCTCTCCAGCACCAGCTCACTTCGGCGCTGAACCAAACAGTAACACAAATGTGATCGACTGGGGATATCCTGGGGTATTGCCAGTCATGAATAAAGCTGCGTTAGAATTTGGGATGAAAGCAGCTCTTGCATTAAACTGTGAAATCTCAAAAGATACTCATTTTGACCGTAAAAACTATTTCTATCCAGACAATCCCAAAGCATACCAAATTTCTCAATTTGACCAACCAATTGGACATGATGGCTGGATCGAAATCGAAGTAGAAGGCAAGAAAAAGAAAATCCGTATCGAACGTGTCCATTTAGAAGAAGATGCAGGAAAAAATATGCATGGAATCGGTGGTTACTCTTATGTTGACTTGAACCGTCAAGGAACGCCACTGATCGAGATCGTTTCTGAAGCAGACATGCGCTCACCTGAAGAAGCTTATGCTTATTTAGAAGCACTACGTTCAATCATCCAATTTACTGAAGTCAGTGATGTGAAGATGGAAGAAGGATCAATGCGCTGTGATGCTAATATTTCTTTACGTCCATATGGTCAAGAAGAATTTGGCACAAAAGCAGAATTGAAAAACTTGAACTCTCTTTCTTTTGTTAAAAAAGGACTAGCGTTTGAAGAAAAACGTCAAGCAAAAGTCTTATTATCAGGCGGCGAGATCCAACAGGAAACACGCCGTTTTGATGAAACAACAAACAAAACGATTTTGATGCGTGTCAAAGAAGGATCAAGTGACTACCGTTACTTCCCAGAACCTGATATTCCAAAATTCGTGATCGATGATGAATGGATCCAAAAAGTGAAAGCAAGCCTACCAGAAATGCCAGCTTCTCGTCGCCAACGATATATCCAAGAGTTAGGATTACCTGAATATGATGCGATGGTCTTGACTTTATCAAAAGAAATGTCAGATTTCTTTGAAGAAACATTAGCAAATGGTGCAGATGCAAAACAAGCTTCTAACTGGTTGATGGGAGAAGTTTCTGCATATTTGAATAGTGAAAAACTTGAATTGGCCCAAACAAAATTAACACCTGAAAATCTTTCAGGGATGATCCGCTTGATCGCTGATGGCACAATCAGTTCAAAAATCGCGAAAAAAGTCTTCCGCGAGTTGATCACGGATGGTGGAGATGCACAAGAAGTAGTTGAGAAAAATGGTTGGGTACAACTATCTGATCCAGCAAAACTTTTGCCGATCATCAATGAAATTTTAGACAACAATCAACAATCCGTTGATGACTTTAAAAATGGTAAAGACCGCGCAGTTGGATTTTTAGTTGGACAAATTATGAAAGCAACGAAAGGACAAGCTAATCCTGGTATTGTCAATAAATTGCTTAAAGAAGAATTAGCAAAACGCTAGAGGTAAATGATGAAAAAAGCTCGAGTGATTTATAATCCCACCTCTGGAAAAGAACTATTGAAAAAAAATCTAGCCGATATCCTCCAAGCTTTGGAGGAATCTGGCTATGAAGCAAGTGCATATGCCACGACACCAGAAGAAAACTCAGCGAAAAATGAAGCGACAAGAGCAGCAAAGGCAGGTTTTGACCTGATCGTAGCAGCAGGCGGCGACGGAACGATCAATGAAGTTGTAAATGGTATTGCATCACTGGAGCAACGACCAAAAATGGCCATTATTCCTGCTGGTACAACAAATGACTACGCACGGGCATTAAAAATTCCGCGTGACAACATCAAAGCAGCGGCTGAGGTAATCAAAAAGAATCAAACGGTTAAAATGGATATCGGTCATACAGATGACAGCTATTTTATCAATATTGCTGCCGGAGGTTATCTGACAGAACTAACCTATGAAGTTCCTTCAGAACTGAAAAGTATCTTCGGCTATCTTGCTTACCTTGCCAAAGGCGCAGAAATGCTGCCGAGAGTAAAACCAATCAAGATGCGCCTGAAGTATGACGAAGGAGAATATATTGGCAATGCCTCGATGTTCTTCCTTGGTTTAACGAACTCTGTAGGTGGTTTTGAAAAAATTTCTCCAGATGCCAAATTAGATGATGGTAAATTTTCATTGATCATCGTCAAAACAGCCAACATCTTTGAGATCCTGCATATCGCTGCGTTGATGTTGAATGGTGGACGCCATGTAGACGATCCACGTGTCATTTACACAAAGACTAGCAGTCTGTTTGTGGAAACCGAAGATGACGTCAATCGTCCTGTGATGATCAACTTAGATGGCGAATACGGCGGTAATGCGCCAATGCACTTCCAGAATCTACACCAACACATCGAATTTTACGCAAATACTGATCAGATCCCAGATGAAGCGATCACTGGAACGGATGAAGAAGTATTAGATGAAGTAGGAAAAGAATTCGTCAAAGAAGTGGAACGCTTAACTGATGAAGACATTGACGGCGATGGCAAAATCGCGGATAATGAAAAATAGTTCAAAAGAGGGAAAAGAAGTAATCAGTTTGATAAAATAAGCCGGATCATCCCGAAAATAGCTTGCGATATTTTCGAGATGATCCGGCTTATTTCTGAAAAAAGTACGATTGATCTTACTTAAGTATGATGAAATACACGAATACTTGGGATAATACCTCTTTATTGTGAAAAATCAACAAAACTGTGGTATGTTAATATCAATAAGGTAGAAAGTACGATTTCGTTGTCGAGAAGCAAATCAACAATGAAGCTGGTACAGAAGTGTCTAACTCCGAGAAATAAGAAATTAACGAAAATTTCTTTTCAAAATTTTGTGAATTTCGGCTTATTTAAGAAGGAGTTGCTTCTGCTCCCACCGTTTATTCGAGAATCTGTAGTAAATCTGTTTTTTTAGATTTGTCCCACATTCTTCTTTTGTTATGTTTTTCTAGGGTGCACAGTCTTTATAAAGCTTATTTTGTGATGTTTAAATCTTTCGGAAATATAACTGTTGTTACTAATCTATTTTTTGTTGACATAAACTGAAAAGTACGTAATACTCCTATAGTAAGCGCTTACTAATTTTCAGGGAGGTTATTTTTTGAAGAATAAATGGCAAACAACAGTTATACTAGCTTCAACTTTTCTTTTGGTAACGACACCTATGATAACCAGTGCCACACAAGCTTTAACAGAAGATCCTATTCTTATTGAAAATAATGCACACGTGAACAATGAAAGGTATAGCGATGAAGGGGAAAAAATGGAAGAAGCGAATCAACAAGCAGTAGATGACCAAAATACACAGAAAGTTGAAATAGAACCAGATCTTGAAACAGAACCAAATCTTGAACAGGAGTCGGTTGTTGAGGAACGTTGGCAAGGAGTCGTCTTCGGTGAAAGTACTAGTGCAAGCAAATATCAGATTGAGTCAACGGATAATAGCGTGCGGTTATCTTCCACGAATAACGGGGGAAAATTCCAATCTAGCGGGTCAGATGGTATCACGTATTATTATCATCCAGTAAGCAAAGAAACGAATTTTTCATTGAAGGCCACGATTGAGATCGAGTCTTGGACATACACGAATGCCCAAGAAGGTTTTGCGGTCATGGTCAGAGATAGCGTCCCAAAATCAAATCTATTCGGGCAATCATTTTATTCTAATTCGTTTTCTTTATTGGGAAGTCGAATCGAGTATCTTTGGAATTCAGATACAAAAGAAGTAGTTAGTGGAAATGGCAGTAAATACACCATGCGATTAGGCTTGGGAAGCAGGACGATCACAGGGATATCTCCTGATAGTCCAGAATCAGCCCCAGCCCCTGGCAGTGTCAAAGTCGAAACAGCACCAATGGAAACTTCGGCTGGGCTACAGGAAAAAGAAGCTGGCTCGTATAATATTTTTGGTAATGGCAACGGTAATCTATTTCCAGCAACCGATAATCTAACGAAAATCTCTGTAGAAATGAAAAAAACGAATACAGGGTTTGAAGCCTATTACTATGACAGCAGCACAGGCAAAGAACTGGCAAACGAGATCATGTACGATTGGGAAGAATTGTATGGTTCTTCTGAAGAGGAAATCTATGTCGGTTTTGCAGCAGCACGAAATATGACGATCAAAGTGGATGAGATCGATCTGACTTTTTCAGATCCAGCAATCGATCCTCCAGCAAAAGAACGACCAAACAAAATCATCGAGCCAATCTATAGTGTCACGTCAAGCAACTATTCAGGAGATGCGAACCACGTGCTATCCTTTAAAACGAATGCGGACGGACAGCTGACGATCGTGAATCGACAAACCAATGAAATCATTGGTGAGGCGAAAGATGTTGCCATTCAAGCAAATAAAGAACAACAATTTGAAACAAAATTAATGACCGGAGAAAATCATTTTACTTTTCGTTTTACACCAGACAAAAACTTTCCGCCGGAAGATTATACAGTGCTGGCGAATTATGATACTCAAGAAATCAAGCATACCGTGGTCCATCAACAGCACAGCTACTCTACGCTCTATGTCACACCAACGGGGACAGCAACTGGGAGTGGAAGTAAACAAAATCCCCTTTCATTAACGGAAGCACTCAAATATGCTAGTGGAGGCCAAATCATTGTCCTAAGTTCAGGGACATATGCTTTACCTAACGGACTCAGTATCCCAAAAGGTATCAATGGCACAAAGGAATTACCAATCTATTTGATTGCGGAAAAGAATAAGGAGAATCAGCGCCCTATTTTTGATTTTTGTGGCACGGGTAATGGGTTGACTGTTTGGGGCAACCATTGGATACTAAGAGGATTTGACATTACAAATAGTGCGGCGATGCAAAAAGGGATGCAAATCTCTGGTAATTACAATGTAGTTGAGGATATCCATGCATACCGCAATGGAAATACAGGAATTCAAATCAGCGGCAGCTCAAACGACCCGTTTGAAGCATGGCCAGCACATAACTTGATCAAAAATTGTACTTCTTTCGAAAATGCTGACCCAGGATTTGAAGATGCAGATGGGTTTGCGGCAAAATTGACAGTTGGAGAAGGCAATCTATTTGATGGCTGTATTGCCTACCATAATGCTGATGACGGTTGGGATCTATTTGCGAAAAATGAAACAGGCTCAATCGGGAAAGTAGTGATCAAAAATTCGGTTGCTTATCGAAATGGCTGGATTCCTGGGGTCAACGGAGAAGGGAATGGGAACGGCTTTAAAATGGGAGGTTCCTCACTCTCTGGAAAGCACGAATTGATCAATAGTCTTTCTTTTGAAAACTTGGCGAAAGGAATCGATTCCAATAGCGGAACGGACATCATCGTCAAAAGCAGCACAAGCTTTAATAATGGTTCATACAATGTTGCGCTCTATACTTCGTCAGCCAGTGAGACGGCTTTCGAAACATCAGGAATTCTATCATTTCGAACAACAGGGTTAGATATAAGGGAACAGATCCAACTATTGAAGCAAGAAAAAGAGGATGTTTTCCATGAATTGAACTATTTATGGAATGAACAGACAAAGCGCTCTGAAAATCATTTAGGCAGTCAAATTTTAGAGGAGTGGTTCGACCATCTAGACACTTCAGATGAAACGAAAGAACCGGTTTCTCGATATGAGAATGGGAGCATCAACGTCTTTGGATTGATGCAGATAAAGCCAGAATTTCGACGAACAGACGGAAAGAAAAACAACGGTGTTCCTCTTTCTGTGGGAGCTATTTTGGACGAAACAAGTTCACCATTCTCGGATTATCCAGTAGTTGAACTGGAAAAGGAGCGCGAACCAAATCAGACACAGCCGACAGAAGAGAACAATCCCATTATCATAAAAGAAGCCAATGGGATACGAGAAGAAGCGGAGAAACATATTACAGAACAGAAACCATTTACAGTGTGGGTAGCTGATTTTGCTCCAGCGGATCCGTTAGAAGCAGTTAAAGGCGACATGCGTTACTTTCCTGTTGAATGGCGTATCGATGAAGCTGGTATGTCCGGAGCTTTTTCGGATTCACTCGCTACAATATCTGCGCCTAGGCAGGGGGCATATGTTCTTTCTGTGTGGTACCGTACAGAAATATTTGATGGAATGACATGGATCAAGCACGCTGATAGAGTAAGTCAAGAGAAAAAAATCAATAGCTTAGCAGGAAAAACAACAGAATCAACTACCGATGAATCAGATAAAGGGAAAGAGACAGGGCAATCTAAAGAAAATGAAACAGACAAAAATAAATTGCCAACTACTGGTGAAAAAACGAATTACTTCATCACAGCATTGGGCGTAACGCTCATTTGTGCAGTCGTGCTTTACATGACAAGGAAAAAAAAGAAGGCATGATACGAATAACTTTGAAAAAATAAAATTTGTTAAAAAAGAGAACGAGGGCAAAAGTACAGAATACTTTTGTCCCTCGTTCTCTTTTTGGTCAAGGCATGTTGTTCACCATTTTACCAAATATGCACGCGTTTTTCTGGTTTTTGGTACATTTCATCTTGTTCAGTGATTGAAAAAGTTTCATAGAATTCATCAATGTTTTGTAGTTGGACATTGGCTCTTAGTTTAGCTGGCGCATGAACATCGATTTGTAAAAGTAATTGTTGGTATTCTTTTTTGGCTTTTGTACGCCAGATTGTTGCCCAGCTGACAAAAAATTCTTCAAATGAAAAATCTTTTTCAGATTTAGCAGCTTCTAAAGCACAACTTAAACCACCAGCATCAGCGATATTTTCAGAAACGGTCAACTTTCCATTCACAGTGGCATCTGCAAGTGATAAACCGTCAAATTCATCAATCATTGCTTGGGCTTTATTTTGGAATTGTTCCAGATCTTCTTCTGTCCACCAGTTATTCAAATTACCAAATTCATCGAACTTGGCACCGTTGTTATCAAAAGCGTGTGAAATTTCATGGGCGATCACTGCGCCGATCCCACCAAAGTTTGCGGAACTTGATTGTTCTAAACTGTAGAATGGGGCTTGTAAGATAGCCGCAGGGAAAACAATGACATTTCTAAATGGGTGATAGTAAGCATTCACAGTATCTGCACTCATTTCCCACTCTGAACGATCAACAGGTTTATTCCATTTGCTAAAACGATCTTTAGCTTCGATTTTACTAAAAGCTAAGGCATTGGAGAGTAGTGTGCCGCCGTCTTCTGCAGTGACTGTTTTATATGCATCGAAACGAGCGGGGATGCTCTCAGGATAACCAACTTGAACACCTAATTTATCTAGTTTGATTATAGCTTTTTCTTTGGTTGCTTGACTAAGCCAGCTATTTTCTTCTAGACGTTTTTTATACACACGAATCATTTCTTTGATCATATTCTCTACGTCTTTTTTAGCAATCTCACCAAAATATTTTTTCCCATAATAGTCACCAACGACTTGGTCGAATTGTCCAGAAGCCAAATAGTACGCAGCTTTCTTTGGTGCCATTGCTTCTTCGGTACCGGAAAGTGTACGAGAAAAAATGCCGCTGACTTGTCTGAATTCTTCTGATAAATAGCTGCTTAAAGAGCGAACCGTTCGCACGATCATCCAACTTTTGATCAGTGGAAAATGTTCAGTCGTTAATAGTTCAGCTAAATGGTCAAAATATCCTGGATCAGTCACGATGACTTTATCTGGTGTTGTTCCAAGTAAGCCAACAGATAGTTTTTTTAAATCGATCGTAGCCGTATGACCAATAAATTCTTCAAATGATTGAGGATTGTACATTTTACTGTAGTCCGCATTTTCTTCCGCACTTTTTACATGAGGAGCAATCAGTTTATCGAATTGAATGGCTTGTTCGACGATTGCTTCAGCTTGACCTTTATCTTTTCCAGAAAGCTCCAATAATTGGACCATCATATCAAAGAACACGTTTAATAGTTCTGCACCATTTGGATGTTCTGGTGCGTAATATGTTTTATCAGGTAAGAATAAAGAAGGTGGATAAGCAAAAAAGGCATTTGTTTGTGCATTTTTCATATCCGCATCTACGTCAAGTGAAAATGGGAGGGGTAAACTATCAAGTACCCATTCTGGAAGTTGTTGGTTCAATGCATCAAATGAGTTGATTTTTTCAATACGTTCAAGCAGTGGAAGTAATGGTTTTTCTGCTAATTGATTTCTTCTATCATAATCATTTGCAATTTGGTAAAAGCGAAGAAAATGAGCCATTTTTTCAGATGGAACGAACTCGGGGTGTGCGAGTAATTCGTCAATTTCATTCATTAATAGGTCATCGATCCCAACAACCAATTCTTGGAATCCGCCAGTAACGGGTTTATCCGCTGGTATTTTGGCAGTTTTGAGCCATTCTTCATTTACTGCTTCATAAAAATCTTGTTTTAAAAGTTCTTTGTTCATTTA
>OIXV01002511.1_pt1 | contig 14698 bp, 10 predicted proteins | sample 1587771 | NCBI WGS metagenome assembly OIXV01 (sample SAMEA3888893, study PRJEB22519) | human gut metagenome | biome: human gut; feature: human-associated habitat; material: faeces | place: Denmark | collected 2010
TGTTTGCCCAGCTGTTCTCCAACACGGCGTACACCTTCCTGCCTATCCTGATCGCGTTCTCCGCCGCAAAGGTGTTTGGTGGCAACCAGTTCCTGGGTGCTGTCATCGGCATGATCATGATTCACCCCAACCTGCAGAACGCCTGGACCGTTGCTTCTGAGGGCGTGCAGACCTACCAGTCGGTGTTTGGCGGGCTGTACAAAATTCCGCTGGTCGGCTACCAGGGCCACGTTATCCCCGTTATCATTGCCGTGTGGCTGATGTGCCAGATTGAAAAGCGGCTGCACAAAGTTGTGCCCGCCATGATCGACCTGTTTGTTACCCCGCTGGTCTCCGTTTTCGTTACCGGTTATCTCACCCTCGCTGTCATCGGCCCAATCTTCACCACGCTGGAGGACGGCATCATCAACGGCGTTCAGGCTTTAATTCAGCTGCCGTTCGGCATCGGTTCCTTCATCATGGGCGGTTTGTACGCCGTCACCGTTGTGGCCGGTATCCACCATATGTATACCCTGATTGACCTTGGCCAGCTGGCCAAGTTTGGCCTCACCTACTGGCTGCCCCTGGCCAGTGCCGCCAACGTTGCCCAGGGCGGTGCCGCTTTTGCCGTTGCCCTCAAGAGCAAGAACGCCAAAGTTAAGTCTATGGCTCTGCCCTCCGCCCTTTCTGCCTGCATGGGCATTACCGAGCCCGCCATCTTCGGCGTCAACCTGCGCTACTTTAAGCCCTTTATCGGCGGTCTGGTCGGCGGTGCCTGTGGCGCTTTGTATGCCAGTGTGACCGGCCTGGGTGCCACCGGCACCGGCGTGACCGGCATCTTCGGCATCCTGCTGCATCTGCACATGCCGCTGCAGTACCTCATCATGATGGCAATTTCCTTCGGCGTTTCCTTCGCTGTGACCTGGGTGATCTGGACCCCCGAAGTCAAGGAAGCCAAAGCCTGATGTTTTCCCCTCTCAATCAATAAGGAGCTACCTGTTATGAATGCCTTGCAGCGTGATTTGAAGCGTCTTGTCCCCATGGTGGAAGCAGCCGGGGCCGCCCGCGCGGCGGCGGATCCCCACCGGCAAAAGCTGCATGTTCAGCCCCCGGTTGGCTGGCTGAACGACCCCAACGGGCTGTGCCAGATCGGCGATGAATACCATGTATTTTATCAGTACGGCCCGTTTGACCCCACGGGAGGGGTCAAGCACTGGGGGCACGTGCGCAGCCGCGATTTGTTCCACTGGGAACGCCTGCCCGTAATGCTGTACCCGGACGAACCGTTTGACTGCCACGGCGTTTATTCCGGCTCCGCTCTGGTGGAGGACGGCATGCTGTACCTGTACTATACCGGCAATGTCAAGCACCCCGGCGAATATGACTACATCAAGCAGGGGCGCGGGCACAATGTCTGCCTTGCCACCAGCCGCGATGCCATCCATCTGGACAACAAGCGCTGCCTGATGTACAACCAGGATTATCCCGCCGGGCTGACCTGCCATGTGCGCGATCCCAAAGTGTTTGCACTGGATGGGCGCTACTATATGGTGCTGGGCGCCCGAACACTGGACGACCATGGCGAAGTGCTGGTGTTTGAAAGCGCCGACAAGCTGCACTGGAACCACATCAACACCATCACTACCCCCAAAGCCTTTGGCTATATGTGGGAATGTCCCGACCTGTTTGAGCTGGACGGCCAGTGGTTTTTGGCGGTGTCGCCCCAGGGCATTGCCTGCCAGAACGTGTACGGCTGCGGTTACTTTGCCCTGCAGGGTGACTGGCGCACCGATTGCACATTGAGCGAATTCCACGCCCTGGACGATGGCTTTGACTATTACGCGCCCCAAAGCTTTGCCGCCGCGGATGGCCGCCGCATCCAGTTTGGCTGGATGGGCATGCCGGATGCCGATTACACCAACCCCACCGTGGAGTATGGCTGGCAGCACTGCCTGACCCTGCCCCGCGTGTTGACCCAGGACGGCAATGGCTGCCTGCTGCAAGCCCCCGCCGCCGAGCTGAACGCCCTGCGCGGCGAAGCCCGCCAGCCGGCAGATGGCGAAACGGTTGAAACGGACCCCTGCTTTGACCTGACCGCCGCCCCCGCCGGGGATTTTGTCCTGACCATTGCCAACGGCCTGACCCTGACTCACACCGAAGCGGAGCGCACCTGTACCCTGCGCTTTACCGATGCAGCGATTGCCGCCGGGCGCACCGAGCGCAAGGCTGTGCTGGATGCCCCCTGCCGCAGCCTGCGTGTTGTAGGGGATGCTTCCTCGCTGGAAATATTCCTGAACGACGGTGCCGCGGTGCTTTCCACCCGGTATTACCCGGCAGCGGGCAAGGTTGCCGTGCAGCTTTGCGGCGCAGGCAGCACTCTGTATTCCCTTTCGATTTAACGGAGGACATTCCATGGCACATGATACCTTGTATGCGATCGGCGAAGCGCTGATCGATATGATTCCGTCCAAAACCGGCTGTTCCTTTGCCGAGGTTCCCTCTTTCAGCCCCCGTGTGGGCGGCGCGCCCGCCAACGTGTGCGGTGCTTATGCCCGCCTGGGTGGGGATTCTGCCCTGTTGACCCAGCTGGGAGATGACCCGTTCGGCCACAAAATTGTAGACGAACTGGCTGCCTGCGGCATTGATACCAGCCACATCTGTTTGACGGACAAAGCCAACACCGCCCTGGCCTTTGTTTCGCTGGAAGCGGACGGCAACCGGACGTTCAGTTTTTACCGCAAGCCCTCAGCCGATTTGCTGTACGCCCCGGAGCAGGTGGATACCAGCCTGTTTGCCAACGCCTATGCCCTGCATTTTTGCAGCGTTGCCCTGGTGGAAAGCCCCATGCGGGAAGCCCACAAAACTGCCATTGCCGCAGCCCGCAGCGCCGGGACTATCATTGACTTTGACCCCAACCTGCGCTTTCCGCTGTGGCCGGACCGTGATGCTTTGCGCCGCACGGTGCTGGAGTTCCTGCCGCTGGCCGATGTGGTCAAAATCTCGGACGAAGAGCTGGAATTTCTGACCGGTACCAGTGATATTGAAGCCGCCCTGCCCAGCCTGTTTGTGGGCCATGTACAGCTGGTGCTCTACACCTGCGGCAGCGCCGGTGCCCACGCTTACACCCGCACCGCCCACGGCTTTTCCGCCAGCAAGCCGGTAAAGGCCGTGGATACCACCGGCGCCGGGGACGGGTTCATCGGCTCGTTCTTGTGGCAGCTGCACAAAAACGGGGTGGACCGCGCCGCCCTGCCCGCTCTGCAGGCGGACCAGCTGAACCAGTGGCTGGATTTTTCCAACCGGTTCTGCGGTTACAGTGTGCAGCGCTACGGTGCCATTGACAGCTACCCCACCATCGACCAGCTGTAACTTTCTGCCATTCTCTGCTATTTCATCATAAAGCAGCCGCCCGGTACAGGATTTGTACCGGGCGGTTGCGTTTGTATCTTTTTACAAAGTGCCCACCTGCCCACAGGATTTCCTGTCAGCAGGCGGGTTTTGCTTATTCTTCGGCCGGTTCCCCGCGCAGCTTGCGGTATTGCGCAGGGGATTGGCCGATTTCTTTTTTGAACACTCGGCTGAAGTACAGCGGGTTGTCATACCCAACGATCTCAGATATCTCTTTTACGTTATAGTTCGTATGTTCCAGCAGACTTTGTGCATTGACCATGCGCAGTGAAAGAACATACTGTGCGGGCGACATACCCATATACTGCCGGAAGTTATGGATGAACCAGTTGGTGCTGACATGCAGCGATTCGGCATAGGCGTCAATGCTGATTTTTGTGTTGTAATTCTCATTAAAATAAGCAGCCGCCACTTCAATCTGTTCCTGCATGCTGCCGGCCACCTCGGGCTTTTCATGCTGCTGGCGGCTGACGAGAAGCAGCATATCATTGAACAGTGAAGCAATATAATCCTCGTACCCAAAGCGGCAGAGCTGCAGTTCCTGAATAATTTTGCGGAACAGCGCTTTGTATTCCGGCAAGACCCCGCTGTAAAACACATGCTCCTCCAGCGAGATCCCGTGGTAGGTCAGAATATTTTTTACATCGTTGCCGGTAAAATGAATCCAGAATACCTCAGGGTGATCTTCCAGGTAATACACATACTTTTGTATCTCGTCCGGCTTATACAGCACCATGTTCCCGGCGCTTACCACCTGTTCCACACCGTCAAACCAAAAATGTGCTTTGCCGTTGGCAACGTACAAAATCTGGTAGTCACGCCGGCCTTTCTGCCAATAGGTCGGCAGCCTTTTGCGCGTTTTCAGGCGGTAAGTCCCGCAGCTGCCCACAATGAGCGGGGCCGAATAATCCTTGAAATCCAAGCGGGAGTTATTCAGATAGCCGAAGTTAATGTACACAAAAATCGCTCCTCGTTTTTGTTAATTTCGCGCGCACAAACTTTGTTTTTGGCGGTTTCTGCCCCAAATCCATTGATTTTGTGTATGTTTGGTCCCAACCTGTTTATGTCTTTGTTCTCTATGGAAATTGTATAATATTTTCACACGGAACGCAAGTTGTATTGTTCAAATCACAGGAGGACCGCCATGGTTATCCCACAGTATTACGAAAACCCACACATTTTGCATGTAAACACCATGCCAAACCGTGCCTATTTTATCCCGGATGCCCGCCGCAATGACGCCCTTGTGGAACACCGGGAAACATCACAGCGATTCCAGCTGCTGGACGGGACCTGGCAGTTCCGCTATTACCACAGCATTTATGATTTACAGGACCCGTTTTATGCCCCCGGCTGTGACTTGGCGGATTATGATACCATTCCGGTACCCAGCGTATGGCAGAACTACGGATACGACCACCACCAGTACACCAACATCCGCTATCCCTTCCCCGCGGACCCTCCGTATGTGCCCAAAGAAAACCCCTGCGGTGCTTATCTTTATGATTTTGACTACCAGCAGGACGAAGTTGCCCCGCGCGCCTACCTGAACTTTGAGGGTGTTGCTTCCTGTTTTTATGTCTGGCTGAACGGCAAGTTTGTGGGTTATAGCCAGGTTGCACACTCCACCAGTGAATTTGACGTGACCGCATTGCTGCAAAACGGCAGCAACCACCTGGCCGTACTGGTGCTGAAATGGTGCGACGGCAGTTACATGGAAGACCAGGACATGTTCCGCATGAACGGTATTTTCCGTGATGTTTACCTGCTGTGCCGCCCGGAGCAGCATATCCAGGACTATTTTACCACCACCGGGATCCTACCGGACCGCGCAGACATCAGAGTCCGCCTACGCTACCGCGATTTGGCCGTCGCCACCCGCATTACCATTTACGATGCGGCCGGTACCCTGATCGGCACTGCTGCTCCGGCAGCGAACCCCGATGATGAAGCCTTTCCCTACTGCGCGGTTATTCCGGTCCCTGCCCCGATTCTGTGGAATGCCGAACAGCCGTATCTTTATACCCTTGTGCTGGAAACGGCCTGCGAAACCATCACGGATCGTGTTGGCATCCGGGAAGTTCATGTGGCAGATAACCAGATTTTTGTCAACGGCCACTCCATCAAAATCCACGGCGTCAACCGGCATGAATCTGATCCCGTCACCGGTTATGCCATCGGGCTGGAACAGACCAAGACCGACCTTGCCATGATCAAGCGGCACAATTTTAACGCCATCCGCACCAGCCATTACCCGGATGTCCCCTATTTTTATCAGCTCTGCGATGAATACGGATTTTTTGTGATTGACGAAGCGGATAACGAAAGCCACGGTGCATCGGAACTGTACTGTGACGGCAATGTTGACTGGAACAATCATGTTGAGCACTGGAACGAGCCGATTTCCGACAACCCGGAATTTACCGAGGCCACCGTGGACCGCACACGCCGCTGTGTGGAGCGCGATAAAAACCGCCCCTGCGTGATCATCTGGTCTATGGGCAACGAAAGCGCTTACGGCTGCACCTTTGAGGAAGCTCTGGCCTGGACCAAACAGTTTGACCCCACCCGCCTGACCCATTACGAAAGTGCCCAGTATCACAGCCAGAAGCGCAAGTATGATTTTTCCAACATTGATCTGTTCAGCAACATGTATCCTTCCTTGGAAAGCATTCAGGCGTTCCTTGACCAGCAGCCGGACAAGCCTTACCTGATGTGCGAATACTGCCATTGCATGGGTAACGGCCCCGGCGACCTGGAAGATTACTTCCAGTTTATCCAAAGTCATCCCGGTCTCGTGGGCGGCTTGCTGTGGGAATGGTGCGACCACGGCATCTACAAAGGCAAAGCCCAGGATGGGCGCTCCATCTTTTATTATGGCGGCGACCACGGCGAGTGGCCCAACGATGGCAATTTCTGCATGGACGGCCTTGTTTACCCGGATCGCCGCCCCCACACCGGCCTGCTGGAGTTCAAAAACATTTACCGCCCAGCGCGCGTGACCCATTATGACCAAAGCACCGGCACCCTGACCCTGCACAACTACATGGATTTTGTGGATTTGACCGATTACGCCACGTTGAGCTATGAGCTCAACTGTGACGGTCAGGTGGTTTCGGCAGGCAGTGTTCCTTTCCCGGGTGGATTCCGGCTGCCGCCACACGCGGATGGCACTCTGCCATTGCCGCTGGATGTACCGGCCAAGGGCAAATGCTTTGTGAACATCTGCTACCACTGCAAACAGGATAGTGCGCTGATCAAAGCTGACCACCTGCTTGGCTTTGATGAAATTCCTTTGCAAAATAGCGACCCCCGCAACCAGGATGCCGTGCAGCTGCTGGGCCGCCCCGCCGGGGATGGGCTCATCACCATCCGCGAAACAGACCGTATGCTGGTTCTCAGCTGTGAGCAGTTCACCTATGTGTTCAACAAGTTGACCGGCCTGTTTGACAAAATGACCTTTGCCAATGAACCGCTGCTGGATCAGCCCATGGGCTTTAATGTCTGGCGTGCCCCAACGGACAATGATCGCAAGCTGAAAGCTGACTGGTATGCCGCCCATTATGACCATGCTGCCACAAACGCTTACCATACGGAATATACCGTAACGGCAAGCGGTGTAACCCTGCACACCCACGTTGGGATTGCTGCAATTTGCGTGCAGAAGTTCCTGGACCTGGATGTAACCTGGACCGTTGCCAACAACGGCAGTGTAGACCTTGCCCTGCATGCCCAACGCAACACAGTGTTCCCGGAGCTGCCACGCTTTGGTCTGCGGCTGTTCCTGCCGCAGGAGATGTCCCAGGTCAATTATTACGGCATGGGCCCCATGGAATGTTACTGCGACAAGCACCATGCCGCCAGCCACAACAGCTACACCGCTACAGTCTGGCAGCTGCACGAAGATTACATCCGCCCGCAGGAAAACGGCAGCCATTTTGACTGCGATTACGTTATGTTGGCCGGAGATGCCGTGCGCCTGACCGCTGTGGGCACGCAGCCTTTCAGCTTTAATGCTTCCCACTACACACAGGAGGAACTGACCCGGAAAGCCCACAATTATGAACTGGAACCCTGCAGCAGCACTGTTTTGTGCCTGGATTATGCCCAGAACGGCATTGGCTCCGAAAGCTGCGGCCCCCGCCTGCTGGAGCAGTACCGCCTGGATGACGCCACCTTTAATTTTGGCCTGCGCCTGTTCCCGGAAAAGAAATAATACACACCCTCTACACTTCAAAAAGAATGGAGAACGAACATGTCTGAAAGTACAGAAAAACGCTATTTGAAATGGTATAACAAAATTGGGTATGGCTCCGGCGATATTGCCGGCAACGTGGTTTACGCGTTCCTGTCCTCCTTTGTCATGATCTACCTGACCAACACGGTAGGGCTGGACCCCGGCATTGTCGGCACATTGATTGCGGTTTCCAAACTGCTGGACGGCGTAACCGATGTCTTCTTTGGTTCCCTGATTGACAAAACCCATTCCAAACTCGGCAAGGCCCGCCCCTGGATGCTGTACGGCTATATTGGCTGCGCTGTTACGCTGGTTGCCATTTTTGCCATTCCGGAAAGCCTGGGTCAGTTTGCCCAGTACGCCTGGTTCCTGATTGCCTACACCCTGCTGAACGCTGTGTTCTACACCGCTAATAACATCGCGTATTCTGCCCTTACAGCCCTTGTTACCAAAAACAGCGCCGAGCAGGTGGAAATGGGCTCCTACCGTTTCATGTTTGCCTTTGCCACCAGTCTGCTCATCCAGTCCATCACTCTGGGCGGTGTCACCGCTTTGGGCGGCGGTGTTCAGGGCTGGCGCACCATCGCCATCATTTACGCTATCATTGGCTTGATCGTCAACACCGTCTCGGTTTTTTCCGTCAAAGAGCTTCCGGAAAGCAAACTGGTGAACACCAATGATAAAAACGAGATTGCCAAGGATGAAAAATACAACCTGATTGAAGCCGCTAAACTGCTGGGCTCCAACAAATATTACATGATGATCTGTGTCACCTACATTTTGCAGCAGATCTACACCGCCATGATCGGCATGGGCACCTATTACGCCATCTATATCTTTGGCAACGAGAACCTGTTCGGCGTTTTCTCCTGGGCCATCAATATTCCGCTGATCCTTGCACTGATCTTTACCCCCATGCTGGTCGCCAAATGGCATGGTATGTACAAACTGAACGTGATGAGTTACGGCCTTGCCACCATCAGCCGCGCTTTGGTTGCCGTAGCCGGATTTATGGGGGCCAGTGGCAATGTTGGTCTGATGCTGCTGTTCACCGCCATTGCCGCCCTGGGCCAGGGTCCCTGGCAGGGTGATATGAACGCCGTGATCGCTGCCTGCTCAGAATACACGTGGCTGACCAAGCACAAGCGCGTGGATGGCACCATGTACTCCTGCACTTCCCTTGGTGTCAAGCTGGGCGGCGGCATCGGCACTGCCATTACCGGCTGGCTGCTGGCCGCCAGCGCTTTCGACAGAGCCCTGGCTGTTCAGCCGGACTCCTGCATCAATATGCTTAAAATCATGTACCTCATCATTCCGTTTGTGTTGGATGCCATCATCACCTTTATCCTTTCTCGTATGAAGGTGGAGGAAGCCAACGAAAAACTGCGCACCGAATTGAACCACTGATATTCTCCATTCTCCTTCCCGCCCGCAGCCCCAAAGATTCTTTAGGACTGCGGGGCTATTTTATACGAAAAAGCTGGGGTCTCTGCAAAAATAGCATAGAGCGCGCCTCTGTATGTTTTATCTGATATTAAAGTTTCTTCAGTGCCTTCTTTTCGAAGGAACAAAATATCCCCGTAAAATCATCACAGATGCAGCACGCGGTCCTTGATTTCGGCGGTGCGGCCCTGGTTCCAGAACTGGGTACCGATGTAGCCGCAGGTGCGGCGGGCAACGTTCAGCTTGCTCTGGTCGCGGTTATGGCAGTGCGGGCACTCCCACACCAGCTTGCCGTCGTCCTCCACGATCTTGATCTCGCCGTCATAGCCGCACACCTGGCAGTAGTCGCTCTTGGTGTTCAGCTCTGCGTACATGATGTTATCATAGATGAACTGCATCACTTTGATGACAGCTTCCAGGTTATCCTGCATATTGGGCACTTCCACATAGCTGATGGCGCCGCCCGGAGACAGGCGCTGGAACTCGCTTTCAAACTTCAGCTTGGTGAACGCATCGATCTGCTCGGTCACATGCACATGGTAGCTGTTGGTGATATAGTTGCGGTCCGTAATGCCCGGCACAATGCCAAACCGCTTTTGCAGGCACTTGGCAAACTTGTAGGTGGTGGATTCCAGCGGGGTGCCGTACAGCGAGTAATCAATATTTTCAGCGTTTTTCCACTCGTTGCACTTATCGTTCATGTGCTGCATCACACTCAGGGCAAAGGGCTTTGCGGCGGGATCTGTATGGCTCTTGCCGGTCATATATTTGCAGCATTCATACAGGCCCGCATAGCCCAGGCTGATGGTGGAGTAGCCGCCGTACAGCAGCTTATCAATGGGCTCGCCCTTTTTCAGGCGGGCCAGAGCGCCGTACTGCCACAGAATGGGTGCCGCATCGGACAGGGTACCCTTAAGGCGGTTATGGCGGTACTGCAAGGCGCGGTGGCACAGTTCCAGGCGCTCATCAAAAATTTTCCAGAATTTATCCGGCTCACCGCCGGAGGACAGGGCCACATCCGGCAGGTTGATGGTAACAACACCCTGATTGAAGCGGCCATAGTACTTCGGCTTGCCCGGCACATAGTTCTTGGCGTTGGCCACGTTGTTCCAGCCAGTGCCGGAACGGTCGGGGGTCAAAAAGCTGCGGCAGCCCATGCAGGTAAATACATCGCCGTTGCCCTCGGTCTCACCCTTAGACAGCTTGTATTCCTTCATCTTCTTTTCGCTGATATAGTCCGGCACCATGCGCTTTGCGGTGCATTTGGCGGCCAGCTTGGTCAGGTAGAAATAGGGGGTGCCTTCGCGGATATTATCGTCTTCCAGCACATAGATCAGCTTGGGGAATGCGGGGGTGATCCAGACGCCCTTTTCATTCTTAACACCCTGGTAGCGCTGGCGGAGCATTTCTTCCACGATAATGGCAAGGTCAGATTTCAGGCGCTGGTTTTCGCCCGCTTCGTTCAGGTACATGAATACCGTGATGAACGGTGCCTGGCCGTTGGTGGTCATCAGGGTAACAACCTGGTACTGGATGGTCTGCACACCACGCTTGATTTCCTCGCGCAGACGGGCTTCAACGATCTGGGAGAGCTTTTCTTCACCGGGATCAATGCCCAGTTCCTTCATCTCCGCTTCGGTATCGCGCCGGATCTTTTTGCGGCTGATATCCACAAACGGTGCCAGGTGGGTCAGGCTGATGCTCTGGCCGCCGTACTGGTTGGATGCCACCTGCGCAATGATCTGGGTGGCAATGTTGCAGGCCGTGGAGAAAGAATGCGGTTTTTCGATGAGGGTACCAGAAATAACCGTGCCGTTCTGCAGCATGTCGTCCAGGTTGACCAGGTCGCAGTTGTGCATATGTTGGGCGTAATAGTCAGCATCATGGAAATGAATGATGCCATCCTCATGTGCCTTTACAATCTCGGCAGGCAGCAGCATACGCATGGTCAGGTCCTTGCTGACCTCGCCGGCCATATAATCGCGCTGAACGCTGTTGACGGTCGGGTTTTTATTGGCGTTTTCCTGCTTGACTTCCTCATTGTTGCACTCGATGAGGGACAGAATGCGGTCGTCGGTGGTGTTATGGGTACGGCGCAGGCTTTGCACATAGCGGTAGGTGATATATTTGCGGGCCACCTCATACGCTTTGGTCTGCATGATGGCGTCTTCCACCAGATCCTGGATCTCCTCCACGTTCATGGCGTGGTTGCGGCTCTGGCATTCCTGCGCCACATCATCGGCAATGGCCGTGATCTGTTCCTTGGTCAAGCGCTGGTTGGAGGCAACAACGTTGTTGGCTTTGGTCACCGCTGCAATAATTTTGGATATATCGAAAACGGCCTCGCTGCCGTTGCGCTTGATGATCTTCATGAACTGTTATCTCCTTACCTCAATAAAAGCTGCCGGGTTGATACCCCACACCAAAACCGCTCCATGATTTTGGCGAGCGTATTTATCTTACCGCATCGACCCGGCAAAGTCAAGCCAATGTACCACAATATATTGTATATAATTTGCTAGTAGCACCCATATATGTCATATAGCGCGATGGGACGTTCAAAAAGATTGCAAAACAAAACGCCGAAAAAAGCGCTGGCTTTTTGGGTAAAATAGGCACTTTTTTCAAAGCTGCGATGATATGTGATTTTATTGTTTCCTGGCCGCTTGCTTTTGCCCGGCACGGCTGGTATACTGGTGCAAGGCACCTGCCTATTGTGATGATTTGCCGCAGCACCATACAAGATATAGTGTTGCATGTTATAAGGAGGCTCCCCGCGTGAACTACGCAACCATAAAATACTGTGATATTGCCAACGGCACGGGCGTGCGTACCAGTCTGTTTGTTTCCGGCTGCCGCCGCCACTGCCCGGAATGTTTTAACGCCGTTGCCTGGGATTTTGGTTATGGCCTGCCCTTTGATAAAGCCGTGCGCAATGAAATTTTGGGCAGCCTTGCCCCGGATTATATTGATGGGCTTTCCCTTTTGGGCGGCGAACCCTTTGAGCCGGAAAACCAGCGTGCGCTGGTGCCGTTCCTGCACGAAGTACGGGTGTTGTACCCCCACAAAACCATCTGGTGCTACACCGGCAATGTGTACGAAACCGAACTTTTGCAGCCCAGCCATGCCCGCTGCGAAGTGACGGACGAGATGCTGAGCCTGATCGATGTGCTGGTGGACGGCGAATTCATCCCCGCGCAGCACGATATTTCGCTGCGGTTCCGCGGCTCCAGCAACCAGCGCATCATTGACCTGAACGCCACCCGCGCCGCCGGGCACACCGTACTGTGGCAGGATGACCCGCTGTTTGCTGACCACAAGATGTAAGGCAGCGAGTTCGCGTTTTTGGATTTTGTGTAACTTTTAACAAATTTGACTTGTATTTCTGCCCCGCAGGGTGTTATACTGACACTAATTTAAGGTTGTGCCAATCGTTCTAGGCACAACCGCCCCAAACAGCTGCCGGGCCAGTTGCCCGCGCACGAAAGGAGAAATTACTATGGCAAAATTTCATCTGATTCCCATTGTGCTGGGCGCAGCCATCGGTGTTGGCGTTTATGTTGTCAGCAAGTATCTGGCTCAGGACGAAGAGAGCGAACAGATTGTGGATGACTCCGCATTTGACGACAGCGAAGCTTCCGAAAGCACCGAAGATGCGGACGAAACCGAAGAAAATGCCGACGAGGAACAGCCCGCACCGATTGAGGAACCTGCCCCCGCTGAGCAGGCCCCTGTAGCGGAGCCTGCTGCCCCGGTGGAAGAACCCGCGCAGGAAGATGACGGCGTTACCATTCCCATCCAGAACGGTGGCGATGTGCCGAACGTAAACCCGGTACAGGACAAAACCGAACCCGTTAAGCTGACGGAGGACGGCAAGGTGGACCCTACCACCATCGCCAAAGCCGAAGATTTCGGCGACTGGGAAGAAGAAACCGGCTGCAGAGGCTGAAGGCGAGACGATATAAATGACAACGCCGCAGGGAGTGCGTGATGCTCCCTGCGGCGTTTGTTTTTTGTTTTAGGGGTAAATTTGTATTTGGAGGGTGAGCCTTTGCGTGCACGGCAGGGTTCTTCCCACGTTTTGGGGGTAGCAGCGTGGCAAGGCCCGGCGGGCGGGACGATGCGAGCATCGTCCCCTACTTATTATTTTACGGGTTATGGCCGCCGGCAGCTCTTACACCACCCATTGCAGCAAAATACCGCAGCAGGTGCCGCAGAACCAGAGCAGCCCTGTCATGAACAGGTTCTGTTTCCAGCTGGGGTTGACACGCCACAGCACAGCCAGGCCGATACCTGCGCCGGAGCACAGCCCCGCAAAAAAACTGCCAAAGGTAATAGCCCCGCCCATATACAGCTGAGCCAGCAGTACGCTGGCACCGCAGTTGGGTACAAGACCGATCAGCGCGGCCATCATGGGCTGGAAAATGCCCAGACTGCCCAGGAATGCCGCGGCGGAATCTGCCCCAACAAAGCCAAAGATCAGCCCAATGATAAAGCTGAACACCAAGATGAACACAAAAATTTCCAGCGTGTGACGCAGTGCCGCCAGGAAAATGCTGCTGTGTTCCTCGTGTTCTTCGTGGCAGTCCACCTCATCGGCATGGCCCTCATAGCCGCCATACAGCCCTTTGGGCAAGATGCGGCGCAGCGGAACATCCAACACCAAACCGGCTGCAATGCCAAACACGATTTTGAGCACCAGCAGCAGGCCCAGCTTGTTCCACAGGGTAGGCTCCGCCGCCAGCAGGGGGATGGCTTCATCCGATGTTGCCAGGAACACGGCCAGCAGCGTGCCGGGGGTAATGACCCGGCTGGCATAAAAGTTGGCCGCTACCGCCGAAAACCCGCACTGTGGTACGCAGCCCAGCAGTGCGCCGGGCACAAAGCCCCAGTGGCCGCCGCCAGCCAGCGCTTTTTCAATTCGCTCGCCATGGTTGCGTTCCAGCCATTCGATCAGCAGATATGCCAGATACAAAAACGGCAGCATTTTTACGCCGTCGATCAGTGCATCCAAAAAAGCATCAACAATAATTTCCATAATTCTCCTATCTGTTGCAAGGTTGGGGTTGCAGGGCATAACATGGCCGCACGGTTCGGAGCAGCTGCCCGGAGCCATGCGGCCCTTTTTCATTTTTTACTGCCTTTGTTGGTTTCAAAGCCGCGCAGCAGCGCTACGGCTTCCCGCACACGGGCGGGGGAAATGCGGGTACGGAACCGCTCCATGCTGCGGGAAGAAAACGGCACATCATAGGTAAAGGAATCAAAGCCCAAAAAGTATTGCAGGTAGGGGCTTTCGCGCACGATCTCCACCGTTTCGCTGTCCGTTGTGCGGCACGCTGCACGAATCACCAGCACACCGAACGCCATGCGGGCCGGAATTGCCACCTTGCCGCCAGCAGCAAAATGGCCGCTGTACTCCTGTTCAATGGCATCCCAGTCAATGGCCTGGGCCAGGCGCACCCAGCGGTTCTCCTGTACCAGCTCGCCTTCATAGGGCGGCAGGTAGTCATCAATGCTCATCTGATGTTGAATTGTGCGGTACATGGTTGCACCATTCCTTTTTATGTCGTTCCCGTTTTTAGGCAATACCGCATAATTCTAAGTGCCGATACGGCGAGCGAGGTGCGGCAG
>OIXV01002512.1_pt1 | contig 14697 bp, 9 predicted proteins | sample 1587771 | NCBI WGS metagenome assembly OIXV01 (sample SAMEA3888893, study PRJEB22519) | human gut metagenome | biome: human gut; feature: human-associated habitat; material: faeces | place: Denmark | collected 2010
TGTTCTATATAATAATGTATGTTTCAGAACATCGGCACTCATTCAAAAAAGCATACCCGCGAGCTCGGTAAAGGTAAAATTAAAAAATATGGCATAATTAAAAGGTACAAACGGGCCCTTCCAAAACAAAATTACACTTTGTTCATAAATTTAGTATTGACATACCAAAATTAAGGTGCTATAATACTTACATAAGCTAAAGGAGGTATCTGTATGAGCAATCGTTCATCGTATGATAAAGACATTTTTAACGCTATTGATATTTTGAGAAGTTACGGATTCAACGGTCAGCAGGAACTGATCGGCGTTTTGTGCAGAGTCACGAGGACCAAAAAAGCCCTCGCAAGTACAGAAGCAGATACCGACACCGTGTATCGCACTATGCAGGATGTAACTTCTTCGATGGCCCGCTTCCCCGGAGACGCTGACCTGTTTTTCAAATTATATAACACTCTCGCTTCCTTTGATGGGCATGCTGTTCTTTCCTATTTAAATGCGTCTGGTGAAGGTCGAGAATTAGCAGCACCAGAAGTGTTAGTTGATAAATTTGAAGAATACATCACCGACACCGTCAAAAGCGTCCTCGTTCCAGAATGTGAGCAGTACGGGCCGGAACTGTTAGAGATTATCGAAGCGCACCCTGAAGTCATGTTTACACTGACTTGTAAGCAAGAACTAAAATACGAACTACTCTCCTCGGTATATGCAGCGTACAACAACGCAAAAGTTCAAACGGCTGACATCTACAGCTATGGTTTTACCTCCGAGAAGTTCGATCTTATTATCGCTATCCCCGTCTTTGGCGGACGCATGCTGGTAAATGACGAAGATTTCATTAGCCGTGAGCCGGACTTGATTGCAGTTCAAAACCTCCTCTACCACATCAATATAGACGGAGAGCTTGTTATTGTCTTGCCGGCCAAGATAACCTTTGGCGGCGGCAGCACCGCATCACTCAGAGGCTATATCGAAAGCAACTACAAAATCAAAGAAATCAGCTCATTACCCGCTGGATTATTCGCTCCATACACTGCCATTAGGACGTATCTTTTCGTATTCTCCACGGGCACTACTGATGATGTAGTCTTGAAGCAGTATGAGCCTGATAGGCCTATTAGGAAAACAAGCACATGCAAGAAACTTATTGTAGCAAACGAACAGCTCCTTTTTAGCGATGAATTTGCCGAGCTGAACGGATGGAATATCGACATGGCATTTTCAGAAGAAGACGATGATATCAAAGCATTTGCTTCTTCGCCGGTTAAAAAACTCCACTTAAAAGAAGCTGCCACTGTATTCAGAGGAAAGGCAATTAACACAAAAGCGGAAAGCGGAAACATCGGTGTAATAAATATTTCCAACATCACCGATACGGGAATTGATTATTCCGGCCTTGATTATATCGTCGATGAAGAAAGAAAGGTTTCACGCTACGTTTTGCAAGACGGCGACGTCCTCGTTACTGCCAGAGGAACAACTGTTAAAATTGCGGTATTCGAGGCCCAGCCAACAATCTGCATTCCTTCCGCTAACATCAACGTCATCAGACCGAAGGAAACGCTGAACGGAACATACTTGAAACTGTTCCTTGAATCTCCTGTTGGCGTAAAGATGTTAAAAAGCCTCCAGCGAGGAACTGGCGTCGTAAACATTAACTTTAAGGACATGAGTGAATTGGAAGTTCCTGTCCTTCCTTTAGAAGCGCAGGAAGCTCTTGTTCGAGAATACAACACTGGATTGAGCTTGTATAAAGAAACCATTGCCGCCGCCGAAGAAGGCTGGCGTGGAGTTCAGGCAGAAATTCAATCGAAGCTCTATTAAGTCCAATTTATAGGACACACATTTTGATATCATGAGATATGGAGGAATATAAAATGGCTACTATTTTTAATGAAGATAACACCATTGAACAGATGATTCTGTCAACGCTTCAGGGTAACGGCTGGAAATACATCCCTGCCGAAGAACTCCCTCGTATGCATTCTGACGTACTCGTCGAGCCAATGGTAAAAGAGGCGTTAATCCGCCTTAACCCTGAAATCGCTGAGGACCCTTCTCGTGCAGATGAGGTAATTTACAAGCTGAGAACAGTCATCCTTTCTGTTCAGCCGCACAACCTTGTTACCCAGAACGAGGTTTTCAAGAAAATGGTCTTTGAGGAAAACTCCTATCCTTTCGGCAAGGATGGACGCATGATTCCTATCCGTTTCTTTGGCACTATGCGAAAGGAAGATCTCGCTCTGAACGAATATGTCGTTACCAATCAGTGGGTATATCCGCAGGCCGAAGGCGGAAAACGACTGGATATTGTTCTTTTGATTAACGGCTTCCCGATTGCAATTGGTGAGCTGAAAACTCCTGTACGAAGCGCAATTACATGGCTTGATGCTGCCGGTGACATTTCTGCATACGAAAAAAGCATCCCCGCCATGTTCGTGACCAACGTTTTCAATTTTGCTACCGAAGGTAAATGCTATCGCTACGGCTCTATCAATATGCCTATCAACATGTGGGGCCCTTGGCACACAGCCACTCACAAGGTTGAAGGCGGACTGGCTGACGTAAAAATCAGTGTCGAAGATATGATTACGCCTGAGAACGTTATGGATATTTTCCAGTTCTTCACCATGTTTGCTACCGACAAGAAGTATCGAAAGTACAAAATCATCTGTCGATACCAGCAGTTTGAAGGTGCTAACATGATCGTGAGCCGTGTTGTGGCTGGTTATCCGAAGAAAGGCCTTATCTGGCATTTCCAAGGCTCCGGTAAATCTCTGCTCATGGTATTCGCAGCACAAAAACTGCGTATGATTCCTGAACTTAAAAATCCGACCGTTGTTATCGTTGACGACCGTATTGATTTGGAGACTCAGATTACGGCGACCTTTAACGCTTCTGATATCCCGAATTTGACCAGTGCTTCCACCAAAGAGGAGCTGCTCTCCTTCTTCCGTGGCGATATGCGCAAAATCCTGATTACCACCATCTTCAAATTCGGTGAGGTAAGTGGCGAGCTGAATCCTCGTGATAACATTATCGTAATGGTTGACGAGGCCCACAGAACTCAGGAAGGTGACCTTGGCGAAAAGATGAGAATCGCATTGCCGAATGCATTCTTCTTCGGTCTTACCGGTACACCAATCAATCGCATTGACAAGAATACCTTCGCTACCTTTGGTGCCGAAGAAGACCGTACCGGTTACATGAGCCGTTACTCCTTCTCTGACTCCATCAGGGATGGTGCTACTCTGCCTCTGCACTTTGAACCTGTTCCGGTAGAACTCCATGTTGATAAGGATAAACTGGACCGCGAATTCGAAACCATGACGGACGAAGCCGGACTCAGCAAGGACGAAAAGAATGAGCTGTCTCGCAGAGTAAATATGAAGGCGATTATGTACAACCCTGCTCGTATTCGCAAGGTGTGTGAACACATCGCTAAGCACTTCAAGGAAAAGATTGAGCCTAATGGCTACAAAGGACAAGTTGTAGTTTACGACCGTGAGTGCTGTCTGATGTATAAGGAAGTTCTCGATGAGCTTCTCGGCGAAGAAGCCAGCACTATCGTTATGGATACCAACAACGATAAAGAAGATCGATACAAGAAATACCGCCGAGACCGTGATGCAGAAGGTAAAGTTTTGGATACCTTCCGTGACCCGGCCAGCCCGCTGAAGCTCGTTATCGTTACCGCTAAGTTGCTGACTGGATTCGATGCACCTATCCTTCAGGCTATGTATTTGGATAAGCCTATGAAGGACCATACTCTGCTGCAGGCGATTTGCCGTACAAATCGTACTTATGATCAGGGCAAGACTCACGGCTTAATCGTCGACTATATTGGTATTTTCGATGATGTCGCACGTGCGCTGGATTTCGATGAAAACAGCATGCGTAAAATCATCACCAACATCGAGGAAATTAAGAAGCAGCTTCCGGCCCTTCTGAGAAAATGTCTCAGCTACTTTATGGGCGTAGACAGAACAATCGAAGGCTGGGAAGGCCTCATGGCGGCGCAGGAATGCTTGCCTACAAACAAGGAAAAGGACGCATTTGCTGCAGACTACCGTGTTTTGAATCGTGCTTGGGATGCCTTGTCTCCTGACGGATTCCTGAATGCCTACAAGACTGATTATCAGTGGCTGTCTCGTGTGTACGAGTCCGTAAAACCTACCGACGGTCGTGGCGGTTTGATTTGGGCCTCCCTTGGCGCTAAAACTATTGAGCTCGTTCACCAGAATCTGACCGTTGGCGAAGCTGATGAGGATATGGATATTCTCGCTATGGACGCCGACCTGATTGATGAGTTCTTGGAAAAGCAGAAGGATTTGAAAAAAACCACGAAGAAGGTCGAAATCAACCTTGTTGCTAAAATCATGAAGCACACCAAGGACCCGAAATTCATCAAGCTCGGTGAAAAGCTGGAAACACTCCGTGAAAAGCACGAACAGGGACTTCTGACAAGCATTGAATTCCTGAAGCTCCTTCTCGAACTTGCTAAGGAAGCTGCGCAGGCTGAAAAAGAAGTCGTGCCCGAAGAAGAAGTTGATAGAGGTATTGCTGCTCTTACTGAACTTTTTAACGGTTTGAAGAGCCGCAGCACTCCTGTTATCGTAGAACGTATCGTGGCCGACATTGACAGCATCGTAAAAATCGTCCGCTTTGATGGCTGGCAGAGCACCACAGCTGGTAAGCAGGAAGTTAAGAAGGCTCTCCGTAGCGTTGTTTGGATTAAATATAAAATCAAGGACAAGGATGTCTTTGATAAAGCCTATAACTACATCGAGCAGTATTATTAATACCGGCTCAACAGAAAGCGAGGAAATTAGATGATTGGAGCTATTATTGGCGACATCGTCGGTTCCAGATTCGAGTGGGATAATCACAGATCAAAGGATTTTGATTTTCTGACGCATAAATGTTTCTTTACCGACGATTCCGTCATGTCTCTGGCCGTGTGCGATGCACTGCTGCATGCCAAGCCAGACTACAGTGACTTAAACAAAAAGGCTGTTGAATCCATGCAGCGCATTGGGCGCCCATATCCGCACTGCGGGTATGGCGGGTCCTTCCACCGTTGGATGTATTCGGATAATCCACAGCCGTACAACAGCTATGGTAACGGCGCAGCAATGCGTGTCAGTGGCTGTGGCTATGCGGCCAACTCCATCGAGGAAGCCATTCAGCTCTCAAAAGCTGTTACCGAAGTAACCCATAATCACCCGGAAGGTATCAAGGGCGCTGAAGCTACTGCCGTTGCTGTATTTATGGCAAAGACCGGCAGCAGCCTGATGGAAATTCAGGATTATATCGTGAAGCATTACTATCCAATTGATTTTACTCTGGATTCCATCCGTGACACTTACCAGTTCAATGAAACCTGCCAAGACACAGTACCGCAGGCCTTTGAAGCATTCTTTGAATCCACCAGTTTCAAAGATGCCATCCGTAACGCTATCTCCATCGGTGGCGACAGTGATACACTTGCAGCTATCACCGGAGCCATTGCGGAAGCCTACTACGGTGTACCTACAAATATAAGAAAACACGCTCTCACCTTCTTGGACGAGCGTCTCCTGAAAATTCTGCTGGAGTTTGAAAATAAATACCCTGCGAAATTCGAGAAAGTTCAGGAAATCGGTAGTGTTGGCGTAAAACCAACCACCGGCAAAAAAGTAAAGACAGGAGGTCGTGCAGAAATGATGCAATCTGCTATGGATGTTGCGGACATGGAACTGGAAGCCAGCGTTGCGCATCCCGAAGAAACAACAAGTCAGAAGCTCTTCTCGCACCTGTTTGAAGCCTGCAACATTTTGCGTGGCCCTATCAATCAGGACGAGTACAAGAGCTACGTAACGCCTATCCTCTTCTTCAAGCGCCTTTCCGATGTTTACGATGAGGAAACCCAAGCAGCGCTCGAAGAATCTGGTGGCGATGAAGAATACGCCAGCTTCCCGGAAAACCACCGTTTTGTAATTCCTGAAGGCTGCCACTGGCAAGATGTCCGTGAGGCCAGCGAGAATGTCGGTGTTGCCATCATCAATGCCATGAACGGTATTGAACGTGCTAACCCTGACACCCTTAGCGGTGTATTCAGCAGCTTCGACGATGCCAACTGGACTGATAAAACCAAGCTCTCCGATGAACGCTTGAAGGACCTGATTGAGCACATGTCCAAAATCAAGGTCGGCAACGGAAACTACTCTGCCGATGTTATGGGCGATAGCTATGAGTTCCTGATTAAGAAGTTTGCGGACCTTTCAAAGAAGAATGCGGGCGAGTTCTACACGCCTCGCTCCATTGTAAAACTGCTGATTATGCTGATGGCTCCGAAAGCCGGAGAAACCGTCTATGATCCAGCCTGTGGCACGGGAGGCATGCTCATCGAGGCTATTCGATACATGCACGATGACAAGTTGACCTATGGTAAGATTTACGGCCAAGAGAAAAACCTTGCTACTTCCGCAATTGCCCGTATGAATCTCTTCCTCCACGGCGCACGTGATTTCAAAGTGACTCAGGGCGACACACTTCGTTCTCCTAACTATCTGGAGCGTGGCTCTTTGCAGACCTTTGACTGTGTGGTCGCAAATCCTCCGTTCTCACTCAAGAACTGGGGCTCGGAACAATTCAGCAGCGATATTTACGGAAGAAATATCTGGGGCTGTCCGACAGACTCAAACGGCGACTTTGCATGGCTACAGCACATGATTAAATCCATGAATCCGAAGACAGGCCGCTGCGCTGTTGTACTTCCGCAAGGCGTTCTGTTCAGAAGTGGTAAGGAGGGCGAAATCAGAAAGCACCTCGTAGAATCCGACAAGCTGGAAGTCATCATTACAATGGCAAGCGGTGTCTTCTACTCCACCGGTGTTTCTGCTTGCATCCTGTTCTTGAACAACAATAAAGCTCCTGAGCACAGAGGCCGTATCTGTATGATTGATGGCTCTGGCATCTACACTCCTCAACGTGCTCAGAATATCATGACCGAAGATGACATCCAAACCGTATATAATCTGTATACCGCTTACGAGGATGTTATTGAAAAGGTCAAAATCGTAACCATACCGGAAATCAAAGAGAAAGACTACTCTCTTGCAATTAACAACTATATTGAAAAGAAGGAGCAGGAAACCGTTCCTCCGGCAGAAATCCGCAGACAGTATTTTGAAGCATTCGAAGAAATGATTACTGCCGAAGAAAAAATGCGCCAGCTCTTACTGGAAGGAGGCTACATCAGTGAGTAAAAGAATAACCATCGAAGAACTGCAGTCCTACCTCTGGAACTCGGCAGTTCTGCTGAGAACAAACATTGATGCAGGTGCCTACAAACAGTACATCTTCCCGCTGCTGTTCTTCAAGCGCATCTGCGATGTGTATGATGAAGAAACCGCACTTGCAATCGAGGAATATGGCGAAGATGCCGCTGAATTTGATGCAGACGAAATTCACACCTTCGTAGTGCCGGAAGGCTATCACTGGAACGATGTCCGTGCAGTATCCGAAAATGTCGGTGTTGCCATTGTTGAAGCATTCCGCAAAGTCGAAAACGCCAATGTTGATAAATTACAAGGCATCTTTGGTGACGGCGCATGGACCAACAAAAACCGTTTGCCCGACCGCCTTCTGAAGGATCTGCTGGAACATTTTAGTACCAAGACACTCTCTATTGCTAACTGCCCGGAAGATGAACTTGGCCAAGGTTACGAATACCTCATCAAAAAGTTTGCTGATGACAGTGGCCATACTGCACAGGAGTTCTATACCAATCGTACCGTTGTGCATCTGATGACCGAAATGCTGAAGCCTGAATCCGGCGAATCAATCTACGATCCGACGTGCGGCAGCGCCGGTATGCTTATTTCGGCTATTGCATATCTCAAGGAAAAGAATAAGGAATGGCGTAACGTGGCTGTTTACGGTCAGGAAATCAATGCTCTGACTTCCGCTATTGGAAAGATGAATCTGTTCCTTCACGGCGTTAAGGATTTCAGTATTGTCAACGGCGATACCCTCAAGGCTCCTGCTTTCGTTGAGAACGGCAGACTGCAGCAGTTTGATTTATGCCTCGCAAATCCGCCTTACTCCATTAGCCAGTGGGACCGTGCGGCATTTGAAAGCGATAAGTATGGTCGTAACTTCTTAGGTGTGCCGCCGCAGGGCCGTGCAGACTATGCTTTCCTCCAGCACATTATTGCCAGCTTGAAGGAAGCTACCGGTCGATGTGCTATCCTTTTCCCTCATGGTGTTCTCTTCCGTAACGAAGAAAGCGCTATGCGTGAAAGACTGATTCGCAGCGACAAAGTGGAATGTGTCATTGGCCTTGGTGCCAACCTTTTCTACAACTCTCCGATGGAAGCCTGCATTATGATTTGCCGTATGGCTAAGCGTCCTGAACGCCGTGGACAGGTATTGTTCATCAACGCAGTCAACGAAGTAGAGCGAAAAAACGCACAGAGTTATCTGGAGGACCGTCATATCGCAAGAATCGCAGCCGCATACGAAAGCTATGCCGATGACAGCGATTTTGCAAAGGTGGCGACCATTCAGGATATTGCAGACAACAACTTCTCCCTGAGCATTCCGCTTTATGTGAAGCCGGAGGTCAGCGAGGATGATGTTGATACACGCACTGTTCAGGAACATTACGATAGTTGGCTCGCTGCTTCTGAAATGATGAAGCTGAGCTACGAGAAATTAAACGCACTGTTGGGAAAGGAGGCCGATGACAATGAGTAAAGTTTTACTTGGCGATGTGGCTGTAGAACATAAAGAAACATGCAAAGGCAGCAAGGATGGCTATCCTATCGTCGGTCTGGAACATCTGGTCCCAGAAGAAATTACTCTGACCGCATGGGACGAAGGCAGCGAAAATACCTTCACTAAAATGTTCCGTAAAGGCAACGTCCTCTTTGGCCGTCGTCGTGCTTACCTGAAAAAGGCTGCTGTTGCTCCTTTTGACGGTATCTGCTCCGGTGACATCACTGTTATCGAAGCAAAACCGGACCGCATTCTTCCGGAGCTGCTGCCGTTCATTATTCAGAACGATGCGCTGTTTGACTTTGCCGTTGGCAAGTCTGCTGGCTCCCTCTCTCCTCGTGTGAAATGGGAACATCTGAAGAATTATGAATTCGAGCTCCCGGATATGGAGAAACAAAAAGAACTGGCCGCACTGCTCTGGGCTATGGATGACACGAAAAAATCCTATCAGAAGCTGATTGCTGCTACGGATGAACTGGTGAAATCTCAATTTATCGGGCCCGCAGCCCACAAGGATTTCTCCGTTCATACCTCTTCCGTAAGGAGGTGTGCATAATGGCGAAATATCGATTTGAACAGATTGCAATCAACAGTACAGAAAAGAAAAAGCCGGTCGAGGAAGATCGCTTTACTTACCTCGGTCTTGAACATCTTGATTCCGGTAGTCTGAAAGTGACTCGCTTCGGCTCCGATGTAGCTCCTATCGGCGAAAAGCTGGTAATGCGCAAGGGCGATGTCCTATTCGGTAAACGAAGAGCCTATCAGAAAAAGGTAGCCATCGCACCTTTTGACGGCATCTTCTCTGCGCATGGTATGGTCCTGCGCCCTAACGAAGATGTTATTGATTCAGACTTCTTCCCGCTGTTCATCAGTTCAGATTATTTTCTGGATGCAGCCATTAAGATTTCTGTTGGCTCACTTTCGCCGACAATCAACTGGCGTGACCTGAAGGTGCTGGAATTTGAATTGCCGGATTTGGAAACTCAGCGTAAGCTGGCAGCTGTACTATGGTCCATCAATGATACGATGGAATCCTATAAAAAGCTGATTTCCGCTACCGATGAGCTCGTTAAGTCAAAATTATTAGCCTCAAATATCGTGAGGCTGAACATAGAAAATACCAAACGAAAGGATGACCGTGACGTATGAATATCAACAACATCAATGTCAACAAATATCCGGTATCACAGGTCTTTGACCCGGATTCCAAGGTGATTTTTGAAATCCCTAAATATCAGCGTGAATACACTTGGGGCACCAGAGAATGGGAAGCTCTGTTTGATGACCTCATCGAAAATGATGACGGCTATTTCCTCGGCTCTATCATCTGTATCAATTCTGCTACAGACTCCATCAATGCGCCGAAATTTGAAGTTGTTGATGGCCAGCAGAGACTTACCACACTGAGTCTATTCCTTTCTGCGCTCTATACCACCCTGAACAGCAACAAGGAATTACTGGACGAAGACCAGCAAGCCGATATCCTGCAGCTCAAGAGAAAAATCGTTCTGAAAAAGACCCAGTCCGATATTCGTGTTGTGCCGCAGGTGCAGGGCGGCAACCGTGATGATTACCTTGGCCTCTTGGCAAAAATCGGTATTATTCCGAAGCGTCCAATGCCGAACTTTGCTGGTCTGCGTCGTATCGTAAAGGCCTACAACTACTTTCTGAAGCGCATCAACGCTACTCTGGAGGAGACCGATGACAAGGTTGCTGGTATGTTCAGGATTCTGGATAAGGTGAATGCCGCCATTATGGTTATGATTGAAGTTTCAAACCATGCAGACGCCTACACGCTGTTCGAATCCTTGAATAACAGAGGCACTCCTTTGACCTCCGTAGATTTGATTAAAAACCTACTGTTGGCCCGACTGGATGTTAGCGGCGAAGAAAATCTTGATTACTACTTTACCCGCTGGACTGAAATTCTCGACAACCTCGGCGAGGAGTATTCTGAGCAAGAGCGTTTCTTCCGTCAGAATTATAATGCTTTCAGAAAAAGCCTGAATGCGCCTTTCGTAAAGGGCGATCGCCAATACCCGCTCGGCACAATCGCAACCCGCTCCACTATGCTGGACATTTATGAAAAGCTGATCACAAAGGACCCTGTTGGTGCATTGGACGAGCTTTCCGAAAATGCAGCCATCTATGCCGGTATTATTCTCAATAAGACCGACGGCCTTACACCGGCGCAGCGTGATAGTTATCAGGATTTGCTGCGTGTCCAAGGCGCTCCTGCCTACCTGCTGTTGATGTATCTTATCAAAAATAGCGAGACTCTGGGCATCAATGAGGATGATATTGTTAAAGTTTGCAGACTGCTGGTTATTTTCTTTGTACGTCGTAATCTGACAGATACTCCGCCGACCCGTGACCTCACTCGTATGTTTATGTCCTATATTGAGGAAATCGAACAGAACGAGTATACCGGTGCTGCTATTTACGATAACCTGCGTGGCACTCTGATTAAGAGTTCTTCTTCCGACGAAATCTTCGAAGAAAAACTCCGTGGCCCTGTCTATGACGATAACAGCGGCGCTACCCGCTTTATTCTCTGCATGATGGCTAAACGCAGCATGACCGTGGAAAACGAAAAGGACCTCTGGAGAAAAACCAACAGCAATCAGTACGTCTGGTCCATTGAACATATCTTCCCGCAGGGTGCTAACATCCCTGATGAATGGGTAGACATGATTACTGGCGGCGACCGTGAAAAAGCCAAGGAATATCAGTCGCTTTATGTACACACCTTCGGCAATCTTACCATTACCGGCTATAATAGCACACTCAGCAACAAGGCATTTGCTGAGAAAAAAGAACGTAAAGATACAAACGGCCAATATATCGGTTATCGCAATGGGCTTAATCTGAACGATGATGTTTGCGATAAGGATGAGTGGACCGTAGAAATTATTAAGGCTCGTACAGACCGCATGGTCAAGGAAATCATGGCCATGTTTGCACTGTAATAAGGAGGGATAACTCTGGCACATACGGATAAAACTTTCGCAGCATATTTGGAAGACGAATATTACGACATGATGTTCAACCGCCTGAAAACGCATGTATATCAAAACAAAGGCAGACTGAATTTACATACCAGTCTCGTCCCCGATCCGAGCTATGTAGCTCTTGATGATATTCATATCATGGGCGTGACCTTTAGGGAAACCGAAGACGACCGTATCCTGTTTCGTGCTGCGGTCCAAACCGATATTGTCGTCAAAGGCAGGACCCGCCGTGATTACGAGGAAGATACGGCCAGCGCATGGTTTGCTGTATCTTTTACGGGTATTCTGCGTGGTGGCCTTACAATGGTTACCATTACTTCTGTGGAAGATTACACCAAGGAGTGCTTCCGCAAGGAAGATGCACTTACCAAATTCTTGGTGCCTTATGTCTATGCCAAAGACCTCGACCTCCATGCAGAGAAGTTTTTGAAGAAATGGTGTCCTCGTGCATTGGAAACTCCAATGCCGCTTCCAATCAAGGAAGTTCTCGAAGCTATGTGCCTTACTGTTTATCCGGCTCCACTCCCAGACGGAATATTTGGGCGCACCTACTTCAATAACGCAACGGTGGACATTTACAAAAATCGCAGCAGCGATGAAATTATCTCTGCTGAAATTGAGGAAGGCACTATTCTGGTAAGCCCGGATTCATTCTTTATGCGGAATATCGGCTGTACCCACAACACAATTATCCATGAATGCGTCCATTGGGATAAGCACTATAAGTTCTTTGAGCTTCAAAAACTTATAAACCCTGAACTCACATCCATCTCTTGTAAAGTGGTGGAGCAATACAAAAAGGGCAAGGATGAGCTGTCAAACGAGTTGGAGTGGATGGAATGGCAGGCAAGCGCTATTGCACCTAAGATTCTGATTCCTGCTCGCACGGGCCGTATGAAGTTGAACGAGATTTTAATCAGTTTGACACATGCCTTCCCAAACACCCGCAGAGCAGAGATTATGCAATTGGCCATTAGTGAGTTTGCGGACTTCTTCCAAGTTTCCACTATGGCTGCAAAAATCCGTGCAATTGAGCTCGGCTTCGAACAAGCCGCCGGTGTATTCAATTATGTGGATGGCCACTACTACCCTCCGTTTTCCTTCACGAAGGGCGCTCTGAAAAAAGACCAAACATTCATAATCGACCGCAACAATGCAATATTTGAGTCAACCTTTAACGAAACCCTCGCCAAAGAATATCGTGCTGGGCATTTTATTCATGCTGGCGGTATGTTTGTTATAAATGACCCGAAATACGTGCGTATTCAAGAGGATGCTGAAGCTGAGTTAACAGACTACGCTCTGGAACATATAGATGAGTGCTGTCTGATTTTCAATCGTGAAACCCGTGTCAGCAAGCATTACGACGATTCTTATTATAGGATCTGCTTCCTCTGCAGGGATGCTGATTCCAAGAGTTTTGTAGAAGCTAACTTCAATCCCCGTGAAGGGAAAAATGAGGATATCCTCAAAAGAGCCCAAGAAATATCTACCATTATGGCGGAGGCCAAGCGTGTCAGTGAAATTCTCGCTGATATTCCTTCTTCCTTCTGCGGCACACTGGATTATCATGTGAAGCGCCGTGAATATACCAATGAAAAGATGGAAGAACGCACCGGTATCAGCTCTCGTATGATTCAGGATTACAGAAACAAACGAGACGCAAAGCCTACTCTGCCAAGCGTCCTTGCTCTGTGCATCGGACTAAACCTGCAACCGGCCTTCTCTTATGACCTTATTTCAAAGGCTGGTCACAACATTATGATTCCTATGGAAGAAAATCTGGTTTATCAATATTTGATAAATAACCATCACATGGAAAACATCCGTATGTGGAATCAGAAGCTCCAAGATGCCGGAATTGCACAGCAACTCCCTAAAAACGGCAATAAAAATACCGCTCCGTAAAAATAATTCGGAAGTGCCACTTCCGGTTAATATCACTGTATTTTCAAGGCGTTCACGCTATCAAGGCGTGGACGTCTTATTTTTTTGCCTATTTTACGGGCTTTTGAGGAAGTGTAGACGGAAATGCCACTTCCTCGTGCTTTTCGCCCTTCCCGACTACAATATATGTGTGAGGTAAATCCTCACCGAAATCATCATTAATTGTACCGACTGATCCCCGGTAGCTCAACGATTCATGGTGAACAATTTAATAATAACAGCTACCTTGTGAGCAGGCCGCTGCAATCCGGAACGGAGTAATTCCGTCAGGACTGCGGTTCTTTCATTGCGCCTTTTTGCAGCTGTACCAGAGTTCCTCCGTTTCGAGACATCGACAAACGGAGGAACTTATTATGTCAAACAAAGAAAACCAGAGTAAAACAGAAACCCGTCGTATCTACATTCGCAGCCAGCGTCGCTGGCAGGAAGTACCCGAAGAAGTCTATCAGGAACATATCCGCTTCCATGACACCTACCGTCATAGAATGCAGGACCGTGGCCTCTGCTGCTGTCCTCGCAATAAATGGTGGGTCTGCGATGCTGACTGTCTGACCTGCGAATACCGCAACGCCGACGTCATCGCTTCATTGGACGCACCGATTGGTGAGGAAGATGATGACCTGATTCTGATGGATACCATTGCAGATGAAAGCGTAGCCGTTTCCGAGCTTGCTTCCGACCGCATCGTGTTGGAGCAGCTGTTCAAGCGCCTCGGTGACCTGATGCCGGAAGCTACCGAAATCGGAAAACTGCGTATGCAGGGTCTATCCGATGAAGCAGTTGCAAAAGCAATCGGTATCCCTCGCACCACCTTCCTATCCCGTATCAAAGCAGCAAAGAAGCTGCTGGCACAGGAATACCCTGACTTCTTTTAATGGGTAGACAAGCACTCTGGCCGCTGGCAAAACAGGCGGTCAGAACTTTTTGTGCAACGAAAACCCCCAGTTCAACTGGGGGTTTAAAAGAGCTTAAGCGATGA
>OIXV01002516.1_pt1 | contig 14681 bp, 12 predicted proteins | sample 1587771 | NCBI WGS metagenome assembly OIXV01 (sample SAMEA3888893, study PRJEB22519) | human gut metagenome | biome: human gut; feature: human-associated habitat; material: faeces | place: Denmark | collected 2010
ACTAACCTGCCAGTCAGTAGTCTTATTGTACTCTGAGGTATTTTCAATTTTCAACGTCTACGCTTTTTATTATACAGGAAGCTCCAACTGTAGTTCTGAAAGATAAGGAATTGATGGAACCGCACCTTGTCTTGTTACCGCAATTGCGGCAGCTTTTGTTGCCAGCTTCAGTGCTTTTTTCACCTTTTCTCCATTGCTGACTGCAGCAATATAATACCCGGTAAAAGTATCTCCTGCAGCTGTAGTATCCACAGTTTTTACCTTTTCTGCCGGATAGAAAATTTCTTCATCCTGATAGCTATATCTCGCGCCTTTACTGCCAAGTGTGAGAATAATGTGCGATTCCGGAAACTTTTCCTTTAATGCTTTCATGATATTCTCTTTTTCTCCGGTGATCTGCTCACCCTCGACTTCATTTAAAAGGAATGTATCCACCAGTTCCAATGGCAAACTTTTGATTTTCTCATCACATGGAGATGGATTAAGAAAAATTCTGAGTTCTTTTTTTCCAGCCTGCTCCATAATATAAGGCAGCTCATTAATTTCATTCTGTAGAAGAATAATATCCCCTTTTTCAAATTGCTTCAGAGTTTCATCTACTTGATTTTTTGTCATACTCTGATTTGCACCACCGTAAAGGATGATACAGTTCTGTCCGTTCTCATCCACCTGAATAATAGCATGCCCGGTATCTATTTCATCACGTATTCGCAAATTTGTGATATCTGCCCCATCTTTTTCAAGTTGTTCCTTTAAAATCAGACCGTCCTGCCCAATTGCTCCGGCATGATATACGCTGGCACCAGCCCTTGCAAGGGCAATGGTCTGATTTAGTCCCTTTCCTCCGCAAAAATGCTGCAAAACACCAGCGGAAATCGTTTCACCTGGTAAAACAAAATGATTCACTTGATATACATGATCCATATTTAAAGATCCGAAATTTAATACTCTTGTTTTCACAGTGCACTCTTCTTTCTTGCATCACTGATAGACTTTCTCCACATAGCAAGTACCAGGACAGCAATTGTAAAAATGTAAGGAAGCATCAGGATAAATTGTGAAGGAATACCATAGGACTGCAGTCTTGCACCGATGGAATCAATACAGCCAAAAATCAGAGTTCCAATCCATACAAGGATTGGGTTCTGTGCACCAAAGTTCATTGCTGCAATTCCCATAAATCCACGTCCGTTTGTAATATTTTCTGCAAACATTTTGGAATATCCCAATGACAGATGTGCACCTGCAAGACCACCCATCACACCGGAAATGATCATAACCTCATATTTCAGTCTTTTTACATTGATACCAGCTGTTTCTGCGGCCATTGGAAATCGTCCAACACATCTTACGCGCAGTCCCCATGCGGTACGGAATAGCAGGAACCACATTACAATTACCATGATGATACCGAAGACTTCTGTTACGCACCAGTTATTAAAAACTTCATTTAAAAATACGTTATTATCAAATGCTGCAATATGTATTCTTGGAATACCAATTACATCCGGTCCGGAGTAGGTTCCGGATGTTCCAAGAAAACGTTTGATACCAAACTTTGTGATTGCAAGGGCAAACATATTTATTGCCATACCAATAGCACAGATGTTAGCTGAATATTTTATATTTGCCACAGCCATAATCAAAGCCATTGCTACACCACTTGCAATTGCCACAAGAATAGCGATCAGCCAGCTTCCTGTCATTACACTTGTCAATACTGCGACAAAAGCGGAAGTTAACATAATTCCTTCTGTTCCAATATTCAAAATATCAGCCTGTTGTGTGATCGTACAACAAAGTGCTGCAAATAAAATCGGTGTGGCAGACCTGATCGTCGCATAAATCAGCGTCAAATCAAATATTTTACTCATATCGATTTTCCCCCTTCCGATTTGCTTTTCTCCTGTTTTTTCTTTCTCCAGCCTGCAAATCTTCCCTTAGAAACCTGGAATAAAGTTTCCATTGTTGCAAAAATAATAAATACAGCAGTAATCGTATCTACAATAGATCTTGGAACACCTGCAAAACGCTCCATGGCAAGAGCACCAGCCTTCAATGCTGCCACAAACAGAGACATTAACGGAACCAGTAAAATGTCGTTCCATACAATCAGGGAAGCCAGCATACCATCATTGGCAATATTTAAAGAAAAATTGTCAAGGAAGTATCCGTATGATCCCAGTACTTCAATTGCTCCGGCAATTCCGCCAAGAGCACCTGAAACCATCATTCCACGGATCACAACTTTTTTCACATCAATTCCAAGATACTCGGCATTATTCTTATTCAGACCTACCATCTTAAATTTCATACCGATTGTTGATTTATACATGAGCCATCCTATGATAAAAATAATTGCTATTGCGATAAAGAGGCCGAAATTGGCCTGGCTCGGATTTAAAATTCCCGGAAGCATTGCATCTTCTGTAACATTTGGAGTCTGTGGTATTCCGCTGCCAGCAGTCAACGGACCATTACACAGCCAGGAACAGAAATATTTTGCCACATAAGTAGAAAGAATGCATACACAGATTTCATTAACATTCCATTTTACTTTTAATATAGCTGGAATAGCTGCCCAAAGAGCTCCTGCAACCATGGCAACCAGGAAACAAAATGCGATATGTAAAATGCCTGGCAGGAATGTCACATAATGTCCAGCCCACGCAGCAGCCATCGCTCCAAGATACAATTCGCCTTCAATTCCAGCGTTGAAACAGTCTACCTTTGCAGCTACTGCAAAGCCAAGACCAGTCAACAGAATTGGAACAAACTTCTGGAGTGTGGTTCCCAGATTTACTTTTCCAACAAATGCTCCTTTAAAGAGCTGCACATAGGCATCCAATGGATGATAGCCAACCAGCCACATAAATATGGCTCCCACTACCATAGATAAAACCAGTGTTAATAACAGTGTCACATAACGATTGGATTTTCCTTTTTCCATTTTATCTATGCCTCCTTCCTATCCTGCTCTGCCTGACCAAGCATATACAGACCAACTTCTTCTTTGGTTGCATCCTTCGCGTCCAGAATGCCTGTTATTTTTCCCTCATACATAACCACGATCCGATCGGACATATCCATAACTTCATCCAGATCTGCTGATACAAGAAGAATAGCCTTTCCCTCTTTTTTGACGTTTTCCAGAGTCGTACGAATTGATTCAATAGCTCCAATATCAACGCCTCTCGTAGGCTGTGCTGCAATCAAAAGCTCTCCTCCTGCGTCCACTTCTCGGGCAATGACAATTTTCTGCGCATTTCCACCAGACAGAGACTGGGTAATTACCTCCGCTTTCTTTGGACGGATATCAAACTTTTCAATCAATTCATCCGCAAATTTTCTCACTTCTTTTTTGCTTATATTGAAATGCTTTGCAAATGGTTTCTGATCAAATTTTAATGCCACCAGATTATCCTCAATAGACATTGCACGATTTAATCCACGAATGTTTCTTTCTTCCGGAATATGGCTGAGACCTGCTTCTCTTGCTTTTTTAGGTTTGAAATTTGTAATGTCTTTTCCATTTAAAGTTACAGTTCCTTTTTCAACCTCACGAAGTCCGGTAATTGCTTCGATCAGCTCACTTTGCCCATTTCCATCTACACCAGCGATTCCAACTGTTTCTCCTGCACGTACATCAAAGGAAATACCGCGTATTTTTGAAATTTCTTTTTCTCCCGAAGTCCACAGATTTTCTACTTTTAATACTGTTTTTCCAGGTTCTACTGCATTTTCTGATTTCACATGAAGATTAACATCTCTTCCTACCATCAGCTTTGCCAGTTCTGTAGGATTAGTATCTTTTTTATCCACAGTTGTAATGTATTTTCCAGCTCGCATTACACTGATCCTGTCCGAAATCTCCATTACCTCATTCAATTTATGTGAAATAAAAATAATGGATTTTCCGTCTTTTTTAAGATTCTCCAAAATTTCAAAGAATTTCACACATTCCTGAGGTGTCAATACCGCTGTGGGCTCATCCATGATCAGTACGTTAGCACCCCTGTACAGGGTTTTAATAATCTCAACTCGCTGTGCTTCTCCAACAGATATCTGATTGATTCGTTTATCTGGCTGGATCTCCATATGATAATTATCTATATAAGTTCTTATTTTTTTTCGTGCTTCTTCAAAATCAATGGTAACACCTTTCTTCGGTTCAAATCCTAAAATTACATTTTCCAGCACTGTCAGCTCATTTACCAGCATAAACTCTTGGTGTACCATTCCAATTCCCATTTCAATAGCTTTACCCGGTGTCAGATGCTGCATTTTTTCTCCATTGATCTTAATCACACCGGCATCTGGCTGATATAAGCCATATAACATTTTCATCATGGTTGACTTTCCAGCCCCATTTTCTCCAATCAGGGAATGAATCTCTCCCTTTTTCAGGTTAAAAAAGCTATGGTCTACCGCTTTAACAGCAGCAAAGTTTTTTTCTATATCTGTCATTTCTACAACATAATTTTCTGCACTCATGGTAATCCTACCCTCTTTCCTTTCTTCCGGGAGCCATTATCAGCCCCCGGAAGAGTGCTTGCAAACTATTTATCCAATTTACTGCTGCGGTTTTCCATATCCCTCGTAGGAATCTACTACAATTTCACCGCTGGAAATCTTTTCTTTTAATTCTTCTACTTTATCAGCAATATCCTGTGGGAATTTATCTCCCAGAGATTCCTTGATAACAGCAAAATCAGTTAATCCAACTCCGTCATGAGCCAGATCCATATAAGTAGATGTACCACCCTCGAAAGTTCCATCCACAACAGACTGAATAATCTGATATGTACAGTTATCTACTTTCTTTGTCATTGATGTAAAGACAGATCCCGGATAGAGAGCATCCTGGTTGGTATCTACGCCAATCGCGTATACCCCCTGTTCACTTGCTGCTTCCATAACTCCCATACCAGTTATATTTGCAACATTCATTACCACATCTGCACCCTGATTGATCTGTGCATTTGCAAGTTCTTTTCCTTTCAATGCATCTGTAAAAGTTCCTGCAAAAGACTGAAGAATTTCAATATCCGGATCAATGTACTTTGCGCCCTGCTCATATCCTGTATAGAAGTCATGCATTACCGGAATATCCATTCCGCCAACCCAGCCAATAATTTTTTTATCATTAATTCCAGGAATATCTGTCTTTGTTGTCAACATTGCAGCTGCTGCACCCGCCAGGAACGATCCCTCATTCTGTGCAAATAAAGTAGATACAACATTATCACCTGCATCGCTTACTCCATCAATTAATGCAAATTTGGTATCCGGATAATCTGGACAATGTTTTTTCATAATCTCCAGAAACTGGGTAGATACTCCAATAACCAGATCATATCCAGCATCTGCCATGGCAACAAAATTGGCTTCCCAATCTGCTGCTTCTCCAGATTCCAGTTCCTGTACTTCTACGCCAAAATCTTCTGCTGCTTTCTGAGCTCCTTCATGTGCCAGGTCATTAAAGGATTTATCCCCCAAAAATCCTGAATAAACCAAGGCAACTTTTAAAGGTTCATCATCGCTTTCTTTTGCCTGTACTAATGCACTGTTTCCCATTACACCCATAAGTAATGCCATTGCGGCTGCTAATACTCTTCTCTTCATGTTCAGTTTCCTCCTATAAACTATCGTAACGTTTTAAGTTGTCTTCAACGATATCCCAGAATTTTTCCACATCCAGTTTCATTGCAACCTTAGAATTCATTGGTTTGTCCGATAAATGAAATACATCACAATTGGTACGTCCATGGCTGCATCCACCGGAAATATCAATCTCTGTATACATTTCTTTTACTTCCATGCAGGTTGGATCGATCAGATAAGCAATAGTTGTCGGATCATGAAGCGGACCGCCTTCCCATCCAAAAGTACGTTTCTGAGTCATGCAGAAAAATTTCATCAGATCTACAAAAAGTTTTCCTGCTGTTGTTTTTACATGGGACATTCTTTCAACAATCTCCGGATAGCAGAGCGCCTGTCTCGTCAGATCCAGTCCCATCATTACCACTGGTCTGCCACAATGAAATACTACATAAGCAGCTTCTGCATCTGCCATAATATTGAATTCTGCAGCAGGTGTTACATTGCCATGCTGATAAGCTCCTCCCATCAGTACAATCTCATCAATTTTTTCCAGGATACGTGGCTCTTTCTTGATTGCCATTGCAATATTGCTTAACGGTCCTGTTGGAACAAGAGTTACATTATCCTCGGACTGCATTACTGTCTCAATGATAAAATCTACTGCATGTCTTGGATCCAGTTCTTTAGTCAATGGAGCAAATACCGGGCCATCCAGACCAGAATCGCCATGTACTCTTTCCTCTGTAGGAAGAGAAGGACGAACAATTGCGTCTGCCAAACCTTTGCATACAGGAACGTCAATATTCAGATACTGGCAAATATTCAGTGCATTTTTGGTAACTTTTTCAAGCGTCTGATTTCCTCTTACGGTTGTAATTCCCAGAAGCTCAAGCTTTGGATTTCGGGCTGCCAGCATAATTGCTACCGCATCATCATGTCCCGGATCACAGTCGATAATAATTTTTCTTTTCTTGTCCATTTTTTTTACCCTCATACTTTCCTTTTCTTTAAATTTTGTTTTTGCTAAACCTATGATAAAACGTTTTATCTCTTTGGTGGTTTCACAATATCACTGGTAAAACAAAAAGTCAAGTTTTATCTGTTCTGTTTTTGTCATTTTGTACACTTTAATAAATTTTTGTTTCTTTTTTTGTACATTTCTCACATTTATTTCTTTACTATTTTTATTTGATTTCCGGTGAATAATGTGATAAACTTTTGATAAACATTTTGAATTGAGGTAATTATTATGAAAGTAACAATAAAAGATATCGCAGCTGCTGTTGGTGTTTCCCCGGCAACAGTATCTCTTGTATTAAATGACCGTCCTTCCCGGATATCAAGTGATACAAAAGAGCGCATAAAAAAAACAGCTGAAGAACTGGGGTATGCACCAAATTCTGCTGCTGTTCTATTAAAAACAAAACGAAGCTATACTCTTGGACTGCTTATTCCTGAAATCCGAAACGACTATTATGCTAAATATGCTAAAGGTATGGAAGAAGCCTGCCAGGCAAAAGGCTGGACTACATTTTTATGTACTACCAATAACAATCCTTTAAAGGAGCGTCAGTATATTGAAACTCTTTATGCAAAAAATGTAGACGGTATTTCCCTTGTAGCCACCCCTTCCAATCAATCCGATCTTTTTATGAAAAACCAGGAATTAATTTTATCCTATGGCATTCCTATGGTACAGATGGATATGACAGGTTACCGTGAACCAGGCAATGCAGTCATGTCCGACCATTTTAAAGGCGGCTACATGGCAACCAAACATCTGATTTCCCTTGGTCATTCCAAAATTGCCTTCATCACAGGCCCAAGTCACCTGGAAGGTTCTGTCAGCCGAATCCATGGATGTCAACAGGCCTTGTCCGATGCAGGACTTACCTGGAATCCTCAACTTGTATTCGAAGGAAACTATAGCTATGAATCGGGTTACACTGCTATCGACAACCTGATCAGCCAGGAATTTACTGCTGTTTTCGCTTTCAATGATCTGATGGCATACGGAGTATATAATAGTCTCGAAAAATACAATTTAAAGATTCCGGATGATATTTCTGTTGTGGGCTATGATGATAATTTTGCTTCTTCCATTATCAATCCTCCACTAACGACTGTATATCAGCCCATTTACGAGATGGGAAAAGCTGCTGCTGATATTTTGATTCACGCAGCCGAATACCCCGATGCAAAACCAGTAGTCCGAGAATTTGACCTACAGCTAATCATCAGAAAAAGTACTCGCGATATTCATGAGGATAACGAAATGTCACTCTCACATCCATAAAATTAGGCAAAAGTTTGTAACTACAGTTAAACCTTTTTTTAAATAATCAGGGATGTGACACAAGCCGCATCCCTCCTCTTATTCTGTATAACTATTCCCATTCTCATCCGTCCAGGTTCCGTCGCCATTGTCGGTGTAGCCTACACCATTTTCATCCCGGTAATAATAGTCGCCGTTGGTTGTACTCTTCACACTGGTGGTTCCGTTGCTTCCCTGAAGTTCGTGACTGTCCAGCTGAGTTCCAAATGCATAATCCCTGTCATTCCAGGTTTGGTAGGAATTTCCTGAGCCGTCTGCCCAGCTGCCATTTCCCTGGTAAGTATAACGGAAGCCATTTTCATCTGAGTAGGTGCCATCACCATTATCCTGAAGAACCCTTGCGGACTCTTCATCCTCGCCAGGCGCTACAATGGATGCCACGCCGCCGGCACTGTCAAAACCACTTGTGTATGGAACACCTGACGGCAGATTTTCATACAAATAGGTATTTTCGCCGGGCTCTTGCGAAGAGTTGCTTCCCTGGACTGTGTTATCTGTAGTATTTTCTGTAGCATTCTCGTTGGAGTCCACACCGGCTGTTTTTGCTTCATTGTTCTCGCCACCGATTACTTCATATGGCGCATTCCCTGAATTCTCAGAAGGAGCTTTTGGATCCGCTTGCATATCCACTAATTCAGAAGGTACAGCAGGATCTTTCGGACCGGCGTTTCCTTCCGAAGCCCCCTCTTCTGCTATAATATCGTCTCTCTGCTGTGGGGATGCTTCTATTCCTGCAGAAACACTAAACACCATATTTCCTGCAACAAGCAGAACTGCCAGCAAAATCCCCGGAACTATTCCGCTCCGAAATTTCCTGATGTTCAGCATGTAAAGAACTCGCTCTTTAAACACCATTCCACTGTCATTCAGGCTTGCAGTTACATAAGGAACATGATTGCTAAGCGCTACGGTTCGAAGCAGCAGCTGTCTGTAAAGCTGACATTCTTTTTTATTAACCCTGCGGATCACTGCTGCATCACAAAGATTTTCAATATCTTTATCCGCCTCTTTCAGCATCAATAAAAGGAATGGGTTGAACCAGTAAATGGCTGCGCAAAGATGAAGCAGCATTTTGTACCAGAGATCCCTGTGGCAATAATGGGTCAGCTCATGTTCAAAAACCAGCTTCCTCTCCGAAGCAGAATAGCCTGTAGAAGGAAGATACAGTCTGGTGCAAAATAATCCTGCCAGCAAAGGAGTTGTAATTCCAGCATTCTGATATAGCCCCGGAGCTTTACGAATATTTCTGCTCTGGCAAACCTCCTGGTAAAGCCGCAGGCTAACCGGATCACTTACCGGAAGACTCATTCGGTCCAGTTCTTTCATGGAAAGATAATAGCCAAGCAGATCACTGAACAATTTCAGTAATGCAATTCCCAGCCATACTGCTGTAAATATCCGTGCTACGATTTCCAGGTTCTTTCCAGTTCCATATACCACATAGGCATTTTTGTGGGTGGGATTGGAATTCCCTGTACTTTTTCCTTCAGTATCAACTACAGGTTTTAATGGCTGCTGCGAAGTCTGCTCAATAGAAACATGAACTGGTTCCTGGACATCGGCAGTTTTCCCGCTTTCCTTCGACACTTGTAATTCAACAGCAGACAAACCGGTTGATATTCTTACCGGTGCCAGAAGTGTCAGAGAAATAAGCATCCATAAAACATATTTCCATCTTACGGATACTTTATCCTTAAGTATGCTGGCAAGCAGTTTTGTCAGTATGATCAAAATTGCAGCGACTATGTTTAACTTCAAAATATGAAATGCAAACACTTCCACAGCCTGCTATTCCTCCCTGTCCTCTAATTCTTTTAAGAAATTGCTGAGATCCAGGACTTCTTCTGAACTCATTTTTTTCCCCTGATAAAGTGATGTTACAAATTTTTTTAGGGAATTTCCGTAAAGTTTTTCGAGGACGCTTTGACTTTCATTGGCTTGATAATCGCTTTGAGAAACCAGAGGGGTGTATAAATTCATTTTTCCCTGTTTTGTCACCTCTACAAACTTTTTAGCTTCCAACCTGGTCAGTAGAGATAAGATTGTTGTCGGGGCAAGATTTTTCTTTTTATTAATCACTTTCTCAATTTCGGGTCTTGTCATTGGCGGCGTGCCGTTCCATAAAACAAGCATAATATCAAGTTCTGAATCCGGCAGCCTCTGATATGTTTTTTTCACTTTTTCATTCCTTCCTGTACTTTATTCTACAAATGTAGGAATAGCAATATTGTATCACAGTTGCAGAAAAATACAATAGGTGTTACTGTTCACTTCGTTCACAGTAACGCGCTTCGCTATGCACAGAAATCATGCAAAGCATGATTTCTCGCCGCAATTCTCGGGTTTTCTATGAACTTTGTTCACAAAAACACCTCGCGGAACGTTACCAGTGAACAGTAATCAATAGGTTACTCTTCTGTATAACTGTTGCCGTTTTCATCGCTCCAGGTTCCATCGCCATTGTCAGTATAACCAGTGCCATTATCATCCATATAGTAATAATCTCCATTAGTTGTTTCTGTAACTGTCACACTGTTTCCATTGGCATCTTGTAATACATGCTGCTCTAACTCGGCACCAAAATAATGGGTACTGTCATTTAAGGACTGGTAGGTCTTTCCATTTTCATCTGTAAAATAAACATCGTCATCGGTGCTGTATTCCATACCGTCAGCATCTACATATTCGCAGTCATAATTTTTGTAAATTGTTCTTTCTACAGAAACTGTATTTCCATCACTATCATACAGGGTGATTGTTGTGGTGGAAAGAATATCGGATGTAGCATCTGTTGTGGCAGTTGTGGTATTACTTGTCGTACCAGCTGTGGCATTACCTGCTGTACTGGCTGTGGTATTCCCTGCCGCACCACCTGTGGTATTCCCTGCTGTTCCAGCTGTGGTATTACCTGCTGTACTGGCTGTGGTATTCCCTGCCGCGCCACCTGTAGTATTACCAGCTGTGCTATTTGCGGTATTACCTGCTGCACCACTTGCAGTATTACCTGCCGTACCAATGGAACTTACAGTATTTGATCCCTTCGTGGATGAAGAAGCCTTTTTATTTGAAGATACCATATTTGCAGCAGAATTAGAGGCGGAATTTCCGGTATTTTCTAAAGTTCCAGCTGAACAACCACTTAATGTCACCGCCGCCATAAGTGCTATCATTTTAACCAGTTTCATTTTCATAGTAAAATCCCCTTTCATTTTCTACTTTTGTAGAAGTTGGTTATATACTACATCTGTAGAAATTAAATGTCAATCACTTTTTCTACAATCGTAGAATTATTTAGGTTTTACTTCTGATATTCTTAATTCCAGATTACGCCCCAAAATCATTCCCACAATTTGCATGCCCCCATTATGAAACCCTCATCCAGGCAAAAACAGGAAGGATGCAACTCGCCAAGAATTGCATCCTTCCTGTTTTAAAACCATTTGTTTTACAACTATTTCTTTTACAACAAGCCTTTTATATTTCATATTCGGCAAAAAAATTTTATCACAACCAAGAATATTACTCAAACTCTTCCTCGGATTCCTCACTGTTCTCCCCGCCCATCCGCACACGGATTCCGTTGATCTCTACGTCTTCCATAGGAATCACCAGACACTTGCGGCCGTCAATGATCCTGGTCTCCACCAGTTCCACTTTATCTGGTTCTACATGGATCACTACATCCGGCGTTTTGATCTCGAACTTACGGGTGTTGGTGATGTTTGAGGCTACCATAGTGGCTTTTTCACCGGCGACAGCCTCATACTGGTTATCAAAGGTTTCCAGCTTCTCGTCCTCTACGCCGCAATCCTCAAAAATCCGCTTCACCTCAGACTGAGTGAGCACAACCGGATCTGGAGAATCTTTCTGAGCTTCGATGATCTCATTCAACTTCTCATGGATTCCTATAACGGTGTCATACTGACAGTCGTCCCCAAGGGTTTCCTCTACAAGCATATTGAAGGAATCGCGCTGTCCGCCTGCGGAAAGCGGAGCAGTACAGCCAAACACTTCATCCACAAAAATATCGTGAAGCTGCTCTGCATTCTTAGAATAGTAGAGCATGCCGTGGATGTCTGTGCTTCTGTCATTAAATAACGGGAAAAGGAAGCCGTTCTCTGGCATTTCCACGATCCAGTCACGGATACGGTCCTGGATCAAATTTGCCTCCGCATTGTAGCAAAGACCTGCTTTAGACAGCTTCACTGGACAGATACTGCAAAGAAGGTGCTCATAAATCTCTTCAGAAGCATCATCCATATCGATTCCATCTGAAGTTCTTCCCGGGATATCGTACACAGCGTGTACCAGGATTATGTAGTAATTTTCCGGATAATCGTAATTTTCGATAATTTTGTCATAAAAGCTCTCAATTAAAGCGTCATCCTTCAGTTTACTGGCGCGGAGCTTCATGAGGAATTCGTGTTTGCCACCCTCTTTTTCCTCTGCCAGAGGGAATTCCATATTCATCAGGTTCTTTCCCAAAGTACCGGAAAGTGTTTTCTTGAATATTTCGAAATATTTGAACATTTCTTCCTCCGAAAGGGAAAGGAATGCTTCTTTCAGTTCTGTTTTTTTATTCTTTTCAGCATCCACATAGCAGCCGCAAATTCTGGTAATGTTGCAGTTGGCTGGCGTCAGCTGTTTCTTGATTTCAGAAATTTCTTTTTTGTTCATTTATATATGTCCTCCAGTATTCCAGAAAATATGTTTTCAAAACCGATATCCCATCTCTGATATGAATTTGAGTCTGTTGCCTTGCTCTCCATTCATAAAGATTCTCTGAAAGTATTATCAGCTCTATGATTTCAGCTTTTTTATTTTAGCTTAACACTCCAGAAAATTTCAAGACTTACTTACAGAAACAATAAATCATGATTAATGGTCGTATAAAATAACTCCTTAAACTTCTCCATATCCCGTGTCTGTCCCAGCGCCCACATCATTTTCGTCACAGACGCCTCCAGCGTCATATCATACGACTCCAGCACCGGGAACCGTTCCTTGATGACCTTTCCAACCTGATAAACTTCCATGTCGCTTCCCTCATGGGTAACCTGGGTCGCCATGCACACAGGCTTGCCAGCCTCGATCCAGTGCGCAATCGCATCTATAAAATTATCATTTTCGTAATGAGGCAGACCGCCTACGCCGAAGGATTCAATAATCAGTCCGGAATAAGATGGAAAAAGAGCATCCAATACTTTCCCGTCAATCCCCGGAATCAGTTTGAGCAGAAAAATCTTCTGATTCATCTCATGATAAAACACCAGTGGCTTGGTGGACTGGTCTTTGTCATCAATATAAAAAATGATCTTCTGATCGTGAATGGATGCAATATCCGGATAATTAATGCTGGAAAAGGCATTGTAGCTTTTGGAAAATTCCTTCTTTGCTCTGGTTCCTGCGATCACTTTTCCCCCAAACACAATGGAAATTCCATGAGCGCGGTCGTGAGAGGCAAAGCGGAGACTGTCCAGAAGATTGGAACGTGCATCTGTAATTGCCAGGTCAATAGGTTTCTGTGCACCGGTAATCACGATAGGTCTGCGGTTATTCTGGATCAGATAAGACAAAGCAGCAGCCGTATATGCCATAGTGTCCGTTCCATGGCAAAGCACAAAACCATCATAAAATTCATATTTGGATTCGATCAGTCTGGCCAGCTTCAGCCAATGGTCTGCACACACATTGGTACTGTCCAGGGCAAAAGGCTGAACGGTATCAATGGTGCAGAATTCCCGGGCTTCAGGAATATATTCCAACAGCTCATCTGCAGAAATCTGCGGTGCCAGCCCCTCTGCTGTATATTTGGAAGCAATGGTCCCCCCGGTTGCAATAAGAAGTATCTTTTTCATGTTGTCCCCCTGTGTAATTGTTATCCACATGTTCAATCTGCTGTACCTGCATTTTCTGAAACCTTACTTTGTAGCGAAAAGCTTTTTTCATAAGTATTTTACTTTGTATAGACAAAGGGCCCGCCCGAATCACCCCAGGCAGGCTCTTTTATCATTTTCTCCACTTTATATAATCTCAATTCTTTCAGAAAACATTTTGCAATACATACGATATAACAAGTTTCGGTCTTTATCTCACTTTTAGTTCTCCTCAGTTGTCTCTTCTGCAGTATCCTCTGCGTTCTCCTCAGAATCAGCGCTCTCGCTGCTGTCCTCGGCCTTGCTGTCTGCACTGTCCTCTTCTGCAGTCTCGTCTGTACTGTCAGCGCTGTCTGTGGTATCAGCTTCCTCTGCGCTGTCGCTCTTTGCAGCATCTGTCTCAGCAGTATCAGCATCATCGCTCTCATCTGCTGCCTCGACATCCTCAGAAGCAGTATCCTCAGTAGCATCTGTTGTATCTGCTGCTGCATCTTCACTTGTATCCGCTGTAGTCTCTTTAATTGTGAAACTGTGCTCATCTGTAATTGTCAAAGTAGAAAGCACCTTATCATTTACAGTAATATCAGCATCATCCAGCCATTTCTGAGTTGTCTCGGAATAGTATTCGCTGCGCTTGGTGTTCTCAAGGGACTCTTTCTTGGAAGCGGTTGCATCCTCGTCATTTACTTTGTCCATCCGAAGCACGTATACGCTGCTATCAGTCTCAACCAGCTCGCCGTAAACTTCGCCGTCCTTCAGAGTTCTCAGCGCTTCTACAACAGCGTCATCATAAGAATTGGAAATATCCTCATCATCACTGTCATTTGTGAAAATAGTTCCGGTCAGTCCGCTGTAAGTATCATCAA